>ENA-OPXC01000504-OPXC01000504.1-human-gut-metagenome-genome-assembly--contig:-NODE-504-length-35233-cov-3.131474_pt1 | contig 35233 bp, 30 predicted proteins | sample MGYA00241512_ERZ502016 | MGnify/ENA primary metagenome ERZ502016 (study PRJEB25962, sample SAMEA2043043) | human gut metagenome | biome: human gut; feature: human-associated habitat; material: faeces...
AGCGTCTGGCGACTTTGCACGCCATCTGCTTGCAAATTTTCCGTCATATTTCACCAAAATGCTCGTGAATACATCAAGTATTCACTCCGCTTTTTGTTTCATCTGACAAAAAATTTGACGACGCATCTGTCGCACAATCTTTGTGCGGTATTGCCCTTATTCTGCTGTTTCTTTTTTCTTGAAGATCACCAGCTTGCTGAAGATGTAGTTCAGCACCAGAATGACTACCTGTGCCAGAATCTTCACCAGCAGCGAACGCCATGTGACGATCTCGCCGTTGACGGTGGCGAAGAAGTGGTTGCCCAGTTCCATAATGGCAAGCTCCAGAAAATAGGTCACCAGACGGGCACCGTAGAACATGTAGAATTCCCGCCAGAACGCCGCCCTGGTGTGGGTTTCGCTTTTGAACACGTACTTCTTGTTGGTGAAGAAGGCAAACGTCACCGCAAAGATCCACGAGATCGTGGTGGAAAGTCCGGTGTTCAGCCAGTTCGCCATATGCATGGTGTTGAACAGTGCTGTCGGCAGCATCTGGAACACCAGCGAAACTACTGTAGTCAGACCGCCCATGAGAATGTACATCCACACGGATTCGTGGTCGTACCACAGCTTTTGCAGCGGCTTCGGCAAATGGTCGATGATCCAATGAATTGCTTTTTCCATAGAAGATTCCCCTTTTCGACAAGTTTTCACAAAAATTGTGGTTTCCCTTGATTTTTTTTAAATTTTATGGTATGATAGAAGAATCAATGATTCTACAGGCAGCACCGCACAAAACTTGTACAGCAGTGTTGCCCACACTTTCTCGGGAGGAACTATTTTGGGTTACGTCATACCAATTCTCATTCTTGTTGCTTTTTCCGCACTGTTTTCCAGCACGGAAACTGCTTTCGCCTGCGTCAACAAAATCCGGTTAAAGCACATGGCAGATTCCGGCGACAAACGTGCCGAAAAGGCTCTGGACATTGCGAACCGCTATGAACAGGCTCTGACTGCCATTCTGGTGGGCAACAACGTGGTCAACATTGCTGCATCTTCTCTGGCAACCATTCTCTTTACCGCATATTTCGGCTCTGCCGGTGCAGCCATTTCCACAGTCGTCATGACGATTCTGGTGCTGACATTCGGCGAGGTGCTGCCAAAGTCCTACGCCAAGTCCCATGCGGACAAGCTGGCTCTGGCTCTGGGCGGCATTCTCTCCAGATTCACACTGCTGATGACACCGTTTGTACTGTTCTTCGGTTTGCTCTCCCGTGCGTTCACCGCCAAAGAGGAAACGCCCAGTGTCACCGAGGACGAACTGAAATACATCATTGACGAGATCGAGGAGGAAGGCGTACTGGAAGAACAGGAAAGCGATCTGGTCATTTCCGCCCTCCAGTTTGACGAAACTTCCGTCAGCGATATTCTGATCCCCCGTGTCCGCATGGTAGCTCTCCCCTCGGATGCCACAGTGGAGGAAGCAAAGCAGCTGTTCCTCAACAACCACTTTTCCCGCTTTCCGGTGTACGAAAAGGACATGGACAACATCATTGGCATGATCACCAACAAGGACTTTTTCCGGCTCATGTGCGGCGAATTTACAGAGCTGTCGGAAATCACACAGAACGTCATCTATGTACCGGAAACCAAACGCATCAGCGATATTCTGCGGGACATGCAGCACGCCAAGACTCACCTTGCCATTGTGGTAGACCAGTACGGCGGCACCAAGGGCATGGTCACACTGGAGGACATCGGGATCCACATCCAAGGGTTGCGTTTGGTGAAATTACTCATTATGTGTTTATTAAATTATCTTCGTTCCAATGTGCTGCCCGGGTAGTAGTGCAGCAGGATCCGATCGAAAGAGTAGCCTTTGGCGGCCATCACAGCGGCGCCGATCTGGCACAGGCCGACACCGTGACCCCAACCGGATCCGTCCAGCGTAAGGTGGTCGCCGTCCCAGTGAACCTCAAAGGCGGAACTCTTCAGATGCGAATCTGAAAGCCATCTGCGGATGATCAATTCCTTACCGATGATCATTGTCTTCTTGTCGCCGACAACCTTAAGCCTCTTCAGTCTTCCGGACGGGCCGCGCTCGACCGGGACAAGGTCGCGGATCGTGCCGAAATCCATCCCGGAACGCCTGCGTACAAGGTCGGAGACCTCTGTCCTGGAATACTCTGTCCTCCATCTGTAGAAATCCCTCGTCTCCAGGTCGTAGTCGTTAAGCACCTGGGACAGAATCTTCTCATCCTTGGTGTCGCAGAACACGTCGTCCCCCTCCACGCAGTCGGCGGTGTCAGGAAGCGGCTGGAGATAAGGATAGTCCTTGTCCTCCCAGCAGGTGCTGAAAAGTTCCATCCGTCCTCCGCAGCACTTCGAGAAGCGTGCGTCGCAGATCTTGCCTTCCGAGGTGAGCACAAGCCCCCAGGTCTGGTCTACGGCTTTGCGGACAGTGTCGCCCACAGCCATCGTAAGTCCTTGATAGCGTTGACAATGGTCATCGGCACAAACATCGAAGAGGGTGTGGTCGTCATGATCGAACCACTTTATGTACTCCCCTGCCCCTTCGACAGGCTCGGAGACCGGGCAGGATGGCTCGGGAGTCCGGGAAACATGACTCTGACGATGCTCCACCTGAGCCATCACCCAGGAACGGGAAATGACGGCGTGGGCCTTGAGGAACTCCAGACCCGCGGAAGCCTTCATCTCGGACGAGATCACACTCAGCAGATAGTCCTCCACGCCGACAATGTTCACGGCTGTGACCTTGCCGCCGTCAACGATGAACTTCAACGTGCCGGCAAACTTCTGCGTCACCTTTCTTTCCCAATGGAAATCCACACCGATCGTCACGCCATAGAGGATGAAGGACGGCTCGGCGAACATAGTAGCCTCGGTCTGAGCCTCAAACACCAGCTCGTCGTACAGCGCGCCGTTGTAGGAAATCCTTCCCTGGGAATATTCCACCTTCTGCCTGCCGGCGCCGTCCGAGATGATCTCGAACTCGATCTCGCTGCCGGACATGATTCCGACCTCAAGCCGCCGCTGCGATCTCGTCAGCCTCCAGATGATCTCTTTCTCCGTCTCCTCGCTCGCGGCGACCTCCCGGACAACCTGCGAAAGCAGCCCGGCGTCCAGTTTGTCGAAATCCTCTTCCCGCGTGGTCACATAGACTCCCGCCAGATCGGCGCACCCAGGACTCATGGCCAGATGATCCGCGCCTGAGGACGAATAGTTGTGCGGACGATGCCTTTCTCTGAATATGACAGCGGTACGGTACTCGCCCTCATGACACCAGGCGATGATGTTCATCTTCGGTTCAGACGAGCCGTCAGGAACAGGAGCGCAGTCCAGCAGCCTGTAGAAGAGCTTGGCCGTGGACTTGGCCGTGGCGCCGCAAAGCACGAAGACGCCGCGGGCATATTCATTAAGGTGGAAGAGTCTGGCTTCCTTGACATTGGTTAGATAGTCAAGGGTCTTGTCATCGCCGGCGGCGAGAAGTTCGTCCACCCTGTTCTGAAGAGGTGTCAGCCCCTGCGGGCAGGCCTGGAAGTGCATGTGGTCGGGTGCCGACGCTCCGCTCTCCGGGCCGTTGTAGAAGCCGAGATATTCATTGTTCTCCCTGACAAAGTCCAGCAGATCCTGATAGCGGTGCCAGATTGACTGCGGAGTGTGTTCAAAACTTGAGATCACGAGGTGTGACGGGAAGATCGGGTAGGGATTCAGCGTCACGCGGTACCTGCGGCCCTTGCGCCCCTCGAACTCCATGTTGGTCTGCTCGGCGGGACGGTTCTCCGGACACAGGAAGCAAGGCCTCCGGTTGATGGACTCCTTGTCCAATGAGGCTTCGGAGGAGATACGGCGACACGGATTGAGCTGTACGGTCACCGGTAAGCCCCCGATGCTCAGAACCTTGGATCCGGCCTTTTTCAGGCTGCGGTAGTTTTCGGCGGCCAACGGCCAGACAGAAAGCTGATCCTTGACGAATTTGTCGATTTGATTGTCCATCAGAGTAATGCCAATAACGTGTTTTTGATTGATCTGAACTCCTGCTCGAAATTCGGAGTGAACAGTCCGCGTCCCAGACCCGACTCGATCTCGGACATATTCCAGTAACGTCCCTCCTCCACCTCGTCATGATCCGGATGAAGCGTGAAGTTCCCGACTGCCGCGAAGACATTGACAAGTTCCTTCTCCCTCAAGGACTCCCAGACGTAGGATTTCAGATAGATAGGATTGAATTCCTTGAAACCCAGCTCCTCCGAGGCCTCACGGTAGAGTGCTTCCTCAAGGCTTTCCCCGTAGTCCACGTGACCGCCCACCGCCGTGTCCCAGCAGCCGGGAAGAAGGTCTTTCCTCATCGACCGCTTCTGGATGTACAGGCATCCCTCTCGGTTGACGATGTGAAGATGGACGACAGGATGCATCAGTTTTGAGCCGTCATGGACGTTCTTCCGGAGGGACTGTCCGACCACAAGCCCGTTCTCCTCGACGACAGGAACCATCTCCCCAGCCTTGCGGGGACTGTCGCCCGGATTGTCAATGGAGGGCAAGGGCAGTATGACCGCCGGGGCGGCCGGGTAGATCAGCTCAAACATGGCGTCAGGCTATCGCTACAAGAATAAGCAACTGGGCGACGAGCACCCTCATGAACATCGTCAACGGATAGACTGTCGCATAGTTCACTGAAGGATAGTCGGTTCCGTACGCCCCCTGGGTGAAGGCCAAGACAGCCGGATCCGTCGTGCCGCCGGAGATCAGACCACAGATCTGGTAGAAGTTCAGCTTGCAGACATATCTCGCGACAAGGCCGATCGTGCAGACAGGGATGAACGTGATCAAGGCTCCGTAGAGGATCCACCAATAACCTCCGTTCACGATCGAGCTGACGAAGTTCTGTCCGGCTCCGAGACCGACGGCGGCCATGAAGAACGAGATTCCGATCTCCCTGATCATAAGGTTCGCGCTCTGCGTAGTGTAGGTCGTGATCTTCCATTTCGGCCCGAAATAGCCGAGCAGGATGGCGATGATGAGCGGTCCGCCGGCAAGTCCGAGCTTGATCGGCTGAGGGATGCCCGGGATCGCGATCGGAATCGATCCGAAGATCACTCCGACGGCTATTCCGAAAAAGATAGGAATAAGGTTCGGACGGTTGAGTGACGAGGTCTGGTTGCCGACAAGATCGGCCACCTCGGCGATGCCTTCCTCCGGTCCCACCACGCGGAGGACATCACCCATCTGGAGGAAGAGGTTAGGCCTTGCGACAAGACCTACGCCGGATCTGATCACACGCGTCACGCTGACTCCGTAATTAGCTCTGATGTTGAGACTTCTGAGCGTCACACCGGTCAGGTCGGTCTTGGTGACGGTGATCTTTCTGTTGACCATCTTGGTGTCCATCTGCTCCCAGTCCTCAAGGTGCATCGGAACCTCCTCGCCGAATGTGATCCTGACGGAATCGACATTCTTCTGAGAAGTGACGATCAGGAGCTTGTCACCTTTCTTAAGCACGGTATCCGGTCCCGGAACAGAGATCAGGCCGTCCCTGAGGATCCGGGAAATCACAATCGAGTTGCCAAGGTCCCTTGTGGCGTTCTTGATGGACAGTCCGAAGACGGCAGGATTCTCTACCTCGCAGTGCATGCGTCTTGCCACATCCTCGTTACTGTCCTCGCTGTCAAGAGCTTCCTTCTCCTTGTTGAGATCGACTTTGAATATGGCCTTGAAGAACATGATCAACGCGATCACCAGCAGCACTCCCAAAGGATAGGCGACCGCGTAGGCGGAGGCGAGCCCTGAAGTGGCCGATGCGATGTCGGACGCAAGATAGTTCTCGGCGCGCATCGAGTCAGCCATGGTCTGCTGGGCGGCTCCGAGTCCCGGGGTGTTAGTAACAGCACCGGACATCACACCTACCATCGTCTTGAGATCCTCTCCGGAGATGAAATGGATAGCCACCGTGACGGCCACAGCCAAGAGGACAAGGGTGACGGCAAGCAGGTTAAGCTGAAGACCTCCCTTCTTGAACGAATGGAAGAATCCAGGGCCGACCTGAAGTCCGATCGAGAACACGAACAGGATCAATCCGAAGTCCTTCATGAAACTAAGCACCGTGGTGTCCACACGGAGACCGAAATGGCTCAAAAGAATAGCCACGAACAAAATCCACGTGGATCCGATGGAGATGCCCTTGAGCTTGAATTTGCCAAGATACAATCCTATCGCGATCACAACCGCGAAAACCAGAATCGAATGGGCTATTCCCGCCCCTAAAAACAAATCTCGCATACTTTTAGAAATCTATCTGCGCGCAAAAGCACGGTTTATCTTCAATCTTACCTTCTATGAAGTAGGTCTTGTGTCCGTCCTCACGGACAACGACGCTTCTGAACAGTCTCACCTCCTCCTCCGGCTTGGTCTCCTTGATGAAGTTGACGCTGATGCTCCTGACCCTGTTCCCGGCCACCTCGCCGTAGTCGATGCTGTCCATAGCCCAGACCACATAGCGGGCGTTGTTGGTGTGTCCGAGAACATCGATGTCCGAATAGGAGGCCTTGTGGACTCCGACCTCCTCCGCAGTGACACCCTTTGGCATCACCACCTTGCCGCAAGGTGTCGGGATGGCGTTGTCCGGACATTGGGTCGCCGCCGGGACTATGTCCAGGACCTCGTCGCTTCTTACAAGCCTTCTGGTCTGGACATCCATCACGATCCAGGAAGACGTGCAGGACACAAGAACCTTTGACTTGTCCCCGAAATCCGTGTCGTCCTTCGCCCTAAGTTCGAAATCACGCAAGAAGAAGAGGCCGTCAAGCCCCTTATGCCAGGTGTAGAGGGTGGTCTCGTCCGTCCATTTCGGAGGATTATGGAAATCCATCCGCAGGCGCGAGAGCACCCAGGCCGTGTGATGTTTCTGAAGGTCGTCGTAGCCGAAATGAAGAGCCTGCGCCGCCAGATACGCCATTTCCTGGGCGTGATCCATGAAGGCCGCCGGTTTCAGATGGAACGAAGCGTCCGTGTCGTAGCATGGAATCGTTATGTCTGTGCTGAACCTGTTGTCCGAGACCTTAACCTTTCCCATAGTCATCAATAATTAATTATCCTCAACTCCTCCGGAGTGTAGAGAATGGAGTCTATGAAATCCGGAGCCACGTGAGAGAGTAGTATGAATATTCCTAATGCCAGTGCCACGAGTCCCGCCAGGCCTGCCGCCACGAGGATCGCCGTCCTCCAGCCGCGCCCGCGCCTCCTCGGCTCTTCTACAGGCTCAGGGGCCGGTTTGGCGGCTGCCTCCGGAGCCGGCTCCGAGATCATTTCCGGAGCTGCTTCCGCTATCGTTTCCAGAGCCGGCTCCGACTCAGGCTGCCGAGGCGACGGTTCATTCTCTTCCGGCCCTACCTCCGGCTCCGGCTGCGCCACCAGATCCCGCAACGCCGCCACGCTCTGGGCGACCTCGTCAGGAGTCTCCTCATGAGTCTTGAGCGACACCGGCTCAAGCCCCACCGCATAAGGATAGATGTCCAGATCCTCGTCAGCTATGAAGAAGAACGTGTTCTCCTTGGTGGCCCTCAGCCTTCCCAAGCCAGGGAACACGACAAGTTTCCTGGTCTGAAGAGTGGTCTTCAAACCAGCGATGAACTCCGAAAGGATCCTTGCGGATGTCTCGATGTCCGTTCCGTTGACCTTGGCGTAAAACCCGGCGAGAAGCCTGTCATTACCGGATTCCCGCTGCCTGAAAGACAGTTTCCTGTAGGGTGGATTGATGGTGTAGCCCTTGTCAGAGAAAGACGAAGGCATCAGCTCGGAGACGAAAGTCCCCAAGCCAGGCAACGCAACTTCATCATTATCAAGGACAAGTCCCTTGACCATCTCTGAAAACAAGTCTATGTCCATTTCCTTCTCCGAAAATTCATACAAAGGTACACAAAAAAAACTACAAAAAAATTTGCATTAACCAGTTTTTGTTGTACCTTTGCACTCCCGAAAGGGACAACCTCGATGAAGGTTGGCAAAATTCCTCAATAGCTCAGTTGGTTAGAGCACCTGACTGTTAATCAGGGGGTCGTAGGTTCAAGTCCTACTTGAGGAGCTTCCAATGAAAACGTCCGCCAATTGCGGACGTTTTTTTATTGTAAATAGTTAAGACTAAGCATCATCGGCGCAACGGCAAAGGCTTGCGACATCACACTTCGGCAAAGAGCCGGAGGTTGTCGAAGGACGGAGCCAGGGAGCCGGACTCGATGCTGTGGATGATTTCGACGACCTTGTCGTTCATCGGGGTCGGGCAGCCGACCTTGCGGCCGTAGGCGCTGACGGAACCGTTTATGGCATCCACCTCGGTCTTCTTGCCGCGCTCAAGATCCTGGAGCATGCTGGCTTTCAGGCGGGCGTGCTTGCGGATCGCTATCGGGATGATCATGAAGGACAGAGCCTTTTTCACCGGCCCGTTGTAGTCCAGCAACCTGACCACGTCCTTGCCCTGGATCGGCTCGATGGTGACACCGCCTTTCCGGCAGACATCGATGCACTCCTTGATCAGAGCCTGGACTATCTTTCTGGAAGACCTGTCGGACGCGGCCTCACCGAACGTGCAGCCGAGGACGGCGCTCATACCGGAGAACGCCGAGTTGATCAGCAGCTTGCTCCAACGAGTCCCGATGAAGTTCTCCTCCACCTCAACCGGTCCCATCATCTCCAGAAGCGCCTTGACCTCGGCGAAATGGCCGTTGACCTCCTTGGAGACCGCCCCGAGAGAGAACGTCAGACTGTCCGGCGAACTGGTCAGCTCGCAGACTCCGGGGCCAAGCATGGTGGCTCCCCAGGCGACCGTGCACCCAAGAACGCGCCCCTCCCCCACGATCTCCGAGATCAGCAGCTCCGGCAAACCGTTCTGAAGCGTCACGATCACGCCGTCCGGAGCAAGGAACCCCTTGAGCATAGTCACAACCGCCGCATTATCCAACTGCTTGGTCATAAGGAATATGGCATCATATTCCCCGGTCATTTCCTCCTCTGTCAGAGCGGTGACAGGCTGCGTGAACTCCACGGTTCCTACGACCTTCGCCCCTTTCCCGCGAAGCGCCGCCACGTGCGCCTTGTTGTGGTTGATGAGGTCCACCTGCCCTCCGTTTTTGGTGATGAACGCGCCCAAAATGGTTCCAAGCGAACCCGCGCCATAGATAGCACTTCTCATATTCATGTATTTATGCCGTAAAAATAATGCTTTCCGTCCAATTCGCAAACTAACTGACAAACAGAGCGGGAAAGGAGACCCGTTTATTCGAGTATTTCATGATGCTTCACCAAATGGGCATCAGCCGGAAATATCTCATGAGATAACACTTGTTTAGAAAACAAGAAAAGAGTAACTTTGAAGTCATGAAGATTAATCGGATAACCACACTACTACGCAGAGGTTTCGTATGTGGTAGGCGCTCCATCGCCATGATGGGAGGCGTTCTCGCCATCACCGTTTCCTGCAAGCATGCATCTGAATTGCAATATGTTGACCCGGAAATCGGCGGGGCCAGCACATTACTTCAGCCAACCCGTCCTACAGTACATATCCCCAACAAGATGATCAGATGGACTCCAATGAGAACAGACTTGTTGGATGAGTGTATTCGCGACTTCCCTCTGACCATGACATCGCACAGACTGGAATCCGTGTTCGGATTCCTGCCGCTCACGGGGATTCCCGATGATGGTTCAGTGTGGAAGTGCCATCAGATTTGCGACAATGAAACAAACACACCCTACTCCTACCAAGCCGAGCTTGAAGGCTGCCGGATCCGCTTCTGCCCATCTGAGAGAAGCGGCATGATCGAGGTGGAGTTTGATGGAGACTGTCCTGATAGAATACTGAGACTAAACGCATTAAACGGCGACGGGACGTTCACCATAAACACACCGTCATCACTTTTCGGCGAGGAAACGTTCCACGACATGAAAGCATATTGCTACATTGAAGGCGATGTTCCCTTTACTGTGGTCGATAACGGACTGGAAGAACCAGGTAGCGGACACATAAATGGGAAGAACGGCATTCTACTTCGCCCCCAAACCAACAAGGTCAAACTTCGCTATGCAATATCCTACATAAGCAAGGAGCAGGCGGTCACGAACCTGCGCAAGGAAATCAATGGATGGGACATAAAGCGTGTACAGGAGAAAGCGCGTGACAGCTGGAAAGCCGCCTTGGGCAAGATTGAGGTGAAGGGAGGCTCGCAGAGGGATTTGCGGGTGTTCCACACAGCTTTATACCGATGCTACGAGCGCCCGGTGGACATCAGTGAATACGGCACATACTATAGCGCCTTCGATCACTCGCTCCACCCGGGTAGTTATTTCTTTACAGACAACTGGATCTGGGACACACACCTGGCGCTTGAACCTCTACATATGATTCTCAATCCAAGACAGGAAGAGCAGAAGCTCCAGTCCTACGTTGAGATGTACAGGCAATGTGGAACCGTGCCTTCCTTCGCTGTGATCTGGGGCGATTGGCCGGCAATGACAGGCAACTATGTGGCGGTCTGGATGGCAGACGCCCGGTCCAAAGGACTCAAGTTCGATCTGGAAGGAATCTACGAAGGGCTTAAAGACAATTCTCTCGAATCCACCCTCCTGCCTTGGAGGAACGGGGCAAAGACTGTCCTGGATGATTTTTATAACGAGAAAGGATGGTATCCGGCGCTGCACCCGGAAGAGAGAGAGACCGTGGATGAAGTCAATATGCCTTGGGAAAGAAGGCAGGCCGTCTCTCTGTCAACGGCCTTCTCCTACGCCGACTGGGCCACAGCTCAATTAGCCCGGGAATTAGGAAGGAATGATGACGAGGCGCTGTTCCTTGATAGGGCTGCTTACTATCGGAATGTTTACCGGAAAGACAAAGGGATGTTCTGGCCAAGAGACGACAAGGGACAGTGGATAGAGAATGTGGACCCACGATACATGGACAGAGCCTACTACACAGAGAACAACGCCTACACATTCCAATGGGATGTCAAGCACGACCTTGAAGGCCTCTTCGAACTTATGGGCGGGCGAGCGGAAGCGGAAAAGAAACTTGACGATCTTTTCCACATTATGATAGACCTTCCAAAGTATGAGTTCTACCACATATTGCCTGATGCCACCGGCATGGTCGGCCAATTCGCGATGGGCAATGAACCCAGCTTTCATATTCCATACATCTACAACTATATCGGGCAGCCATGGAAGACACAGAAACATGTTCGCAGACTCATAGACATGATGTTCAGCGACAGTGTCTATGGCATTCCCGGCGATGAGGACGGCGGCGGGATGAGTGCTTTTATAGTGTTCTCCATGATGGGTTTCTTCCAAGTTTGTCCCGGCATTCCGATCTATGCCATCGGCTGTCCGTTCTTCGAGAAGACCTCTATTTCTTTGCCTGACGGCAAACGGTTCGTCATCAAGGCGCCAGGAGCATCAAGAAACAACAAGTACATCCAAAGTGCGAAATTGAACGGGAAGCCTCTTGACAGATCTTGGTTCACTCATGAAGAACTGTTGTCCGGTGGATTGCTGGAACTCGAAATGGGGACGACAGCCAACCGGGAGTGGGGTCGGAAGAACCTCCCGCCCTCAAGCATCAATTACTGTAAAGAAACCAAGAATCTGTAATCCTTTCACAGCTAACCTACTGAAACAAAAACATTGACATGGTATTGATGAAAGACATAGCCGAGGCCGTCGGGGTCTCGAACGCGACTGTTTCGCTGGTGCTTGGCGGAAAATCAGGGTCGCGTGTCAGCGAGTCTGTAAAGAACAGAGTTCTTCAGACCGCAAAGGAAATGGGTTATCACAGCAATGATCTGGCTCGTAGCCTACGAACAGGCAGAACCAATCTGATTAGTGTGATCGTCACGGACATATCTAACGATTTCTTCGGCAAGATGTCCTTTTACATACAAGAGGAAGCCAAGAAGTACGGGTACCTGGTCATTACGGCCAACACCAACGAATCTGATTCCGAGCTTGAATCCATAATCCATGTGCTTATTAGCAAAAAAGTGGACGGAGTCATCGTTGTTCCAACCCAAAACTGCAAAGAGATGTTGGAAGACGTGATCAAATCCGGGACTCCTGTGGTGCAGATTGACCGTTTGATCGACACGCTCAAAGCCGATTATGTCGGCACAGACAACTATGCGAGCAGCGCCAATGCAATCAAAGAACTCATCACCTGCGGGAAGAAGAGAATAGCTATGCTGACATTGAAACTGGATGTAAACGCCATCACTGAACGTGTCAGAGGATATGAAGACGCATTAAAGAATCATAATCTGTACAATCCTTTGCTGATCAGGAATGTTGAATTTGAAGAAATACACAAAGTCGGGGAAGTGATGAACGACCTTCTTGGCCAGAAACCGGACGCGATCTTCTTTTCCTCTCGAAGAGTATTCACGCTTGCCATGGATGCGTTGTCAGAGCACCAGCACGATGGTTCGAGCGTCACCCTTCTTTGTTTTGACGAAGCCAAGTCATACAAGGCGCTGATGTCAGACAGCCTCTGGTATGTAGAACAGCCTATAGAAGACATGGCCAAGAAAGCCTTTTCTCTGTTGATGAGTAAAATACAAGGCACGACAACATATTCAAAACACGAATATTTGTCGTACCTCGTGAAGTAAACGCCCACAAGTCAGATCACGCACATACGCGAAACGGCCTTCTTCCTTTCCGCCGCATGACAGAGTTCTGCCACAGAACGGGTGTCAAGTATGATTCTGTAAAATTCAAGTACCAATCCGACTATTTCCGAGCCTTCCGAAAGGCCGGATAATGCGCACAAGTTTCTGCGACACGAATCCATCGCCTGAGTCATTCCATTCTCCCCAAGATAGGACCACATGGCAGCAGCCGCTCCGACAGCCATGAAAGTCACATCTACAGATTCCGTCAAGGCGAGCCTCATGGCTCCGACAAGACGATCTTCGGCTGCTAGTTTACGGGCGGGATCCGCACCGACACGCACACAAGTGTCTTTCAGCGCCGCATTGGCAAATCTGAACAGCAGATCCGAGACATGCTCCGTAAGCCATTCCAAATCAACCCCATAATGTTTCGATAGAGTGCGGGCGCTTTCTAACATCGCATTCTGGACAATAATCCGCACATAGGGATTGTCTATTGACTGTGAAATGTAGCCCACGCCAAGGATCTTGCCAAGGTAGGCAGTTGTGGCATGCCCCATGTTGTGGATAAACAGTTTTCGTTTCACAAAAAAATCAAACGGTTCGAACGGAACCATTCCTTTTATTTCCGGAATCTCACCCTTGAACGCAGCCTTATCGACCGGTAGGAAGGCATAGTGTTCCGTACAGACTCGCAGAGGATCACCATCACGCATCTCCTCTGTCTGAATAGGCACCATTCTTCCGACGGAAGCCTCCACAAGACCGACCGTCTCATCAAAGCGAGCCACCTCCTCAGGATTAAGAAGAGATTTGATCATGCCCTCCATTATGCGGTTGGAATTGTTGAGATTCTCACAGATGATGATATTCAGTGCCGGACCTCCGATCTCCCACCTCCTGCGGATACCAGCGACAATATTCGGGACTATCAATTCAAGTATGCGGACTCCGACAGCCGTCGCCATGATGTCACATGTCGCTATCGCCTCGGCAACGGCGGGGACATCCATTCCATCTACGGCTGAGACATTCTTTATGGTATAATCCTCCTTTTGATCACCGCTGACCAGGCGCAGTGGATAGGAATGCGCCTCATTCAAACCATTCACAACCGGTTTTGCGATATCGATAAATGAAACCGAATAGACGGACTGGCTGAAAAGGGCGCCGATAAAGCCTCTGCCAATGTTACCGGCACCGTACATGACTGCTTTTTTCATTACTCGAATAAAGGATATTCATTACACAAAAGCACCTTCGCAGGGACATCCTCCTCAATCGCCGGGAACCTTCCGACAGGTTCCAAGAATCGGTTGTCCGCCGTGTCATCGTTAACCATGGACACTTCGCCGACAAGGCATGTGCCTCCTTCCGCCCAAAAAGTGTGATAGATGTAAGGCGTGTAGCAGACACTTTGCCCCTTCTTAATCTTATAAGTTTTACCGGGTTCAAACTCCGTCACGATGCCGTCAACCTTAAGGAATACATGAGTATCGGGAATCAGAGCCTCTGTCTCCAAGTCAGCGTTCCAAAGTTTCATACAGAATTCTCCATCGCCTTCACGGAAGATGATGTCTTCCATCTTGTTCCAATGGAAATGGGCGGGAGTTATCTGGCCATCACGGATCATCATGATCTTCTCGCAATATGGTTTATGATCAAGAGCCGGATTGCCGTTCCTCATAGTAAAAAGAGAAAGGCCTACTTTAGCGAAATCCCCGCTGCCGAAATCCGTGATGTCCCAGCCCAAGCAGTTATCTTTAATTTCCGCACACTCCTTACCCTTTGCCGCCCAATCCTCCGGAGTCCAGTCCGCCCAAATAGGAAGATAAAAACGTGCTTCATTACATAATCTTTTGTTCTCACAGATTATGTTGTTGATTTCAGATCTTTTCATATTTACCCGTTTTTTTGATAATATTGCCTAATGGTCTCAACATCCGGAGCCCCGTCCGTGCTGGTAGAGCTGAAGAGGTTGAACCGCGCGCTGGCTGACGCGAATTTTAGAAGTTCCTCAAGTGGATAATTCTCGTGAATAGCATAGAGCGCCCCCGCACAGAAAGCGTCTCCGGCACCCACCGTTGACACAATATCTTCCTTAGAGGGGCTATATGACGGCATTGAGACAGTCCGGCCATCTCTTTCGGCCACAACACTTCCTTCCGGATAGTGGATAATCACAAGATATCCCACACCGGCGTCTAAAAGTTCACGGGCCGCTGTAGACACTGCCGCCACATCAATGAGACCATCTTCATCACGCATTCCTCGACCGACACAATAACCCAGCTCGACTTCATTGATAATAAGATAGTCGGTGTACTTAAGACATGGAAGAATAACCTGCCTGTAGCGGTCCCCCTCTTCAGAAACAACGTCAACCGATGTCTTGTAGCCTTTTTCGCGCAGGCCGCGAAGGGCTCTTGCCGCAGCTACCCCATACTCTTGATCGGGGGCGTCAAGACTGTCCAGAAGAAGCAGATAGCCTAGATGGAATATTTTTGCAGGAGTATCACATGAAAGCACCTCATCGACACCAAGGCGGGCATTTGCCCCCCGATGGTGAAAGAAGGTTCTTGCGGCTCCGCCATAGGTCTCGGTCATCACATCCGTGTACGAAGTAGATTCACCGTCAAGGATGTGCATATTGCTGGCATCGATCCCATTACACACACAGGCATCCAGACACATTCTTCCGTTGTCATCATTGCCGATGCATCCGCCGGCATAGAGAGGAATACCGCTACGAAGTTTTGCAAGGTCGACAAGAACATTGTGGGCACAACCCCCGAGACCTTCATTGACACGGGCTATCGTTGTAAGATTACCCTTTGTCGGATACCGATCTATGAATTTAATGGTGTCAACAACCCAGTTTCCCACTGAGATGATGCCTCTTCTATTATTATCTGCTGGCATCATTGCTGAAAGAATAAGGTGAATCCTCTTCAGTAGTACCTCTGTCCCTCGCAGGACTGGCAGACATCCTGAAGGAAATGTCCGCTCCGGAGACCAACAAGTCGTGAGTAAGGTAGTTACGCGAACTCTCACGTCCATTGACTTTGAGTTTCTCGACATAGACATTTTCCCTACTGTTGCCTTTGGCGGTTATTGTTATCGTCTTCCCCGAAGGAAGATTAACCGTCACCTTGTCAAATAGTGGAGATCCAATCGCATATTCCCCGGAAGCCGGACACACGGGATAGAATCCGAGAGAGGAGAACACATACCATGCTGAAGTCTGTCCGTTATCCTCGTCACCACAGTAACCGTCAGGCGTAGCCGAGTAGAAGCGATCCATCACCTCACGCACATATTTCTGCGTCTTCCAAGGCTGACCACACCAATCATAGAGATAAAGAGCATGCTGTACAGGTTGGTTGCCATGAGCATAGTTGCCCATATTCATCACCTGCATCTCGCGAATCTCGTGCACCACGAATCCGTAGTAGCTTTCGTCAAAAAGAGGCGGCATCTCAAGCATCCTGTCAAGACCTGAGGCCAGCGCTTGCTTACCACCCATAATATCGGCCAGACCGGCCGGATCATGGAACACAGACCATGAATATTGAAGAGCATTGCCCTCCGTGAAGTCTCCGCCCCATTTTAGCTCATTAAACTGCTTTGGAAACGAACCATCCTGATTCTTTCCACACATCAAGCCGCAATCCTCACGATAAAGATTACGGTAATTAGTTGAAGCCAAAGCATATGGAGCTATCTCAGCTTCGGTTTTCCCAAGAGCCTTCCCAAGTTTCCAGATGCACCAGTCGTCATAAGCATATTCAAGAGTCCTCGCAGCACTTTCATTGATCCCGACATCGCAAGGCACATAGCCAAGGCTATCGTAATATTCCCAGCCAAGCCTACCCGAGGATGGAACTTTCGGATGGACACTGTGAGCACCTTTGCAGACTGCCTCCCATAGGACATCTATGTCCTGACCGCGTATACCTTTGATCCAAGCTTCGGCGACCACGGACGCGCTGTTGTTTCCGACCATGCACGAGCGGTGGCCAGGACTGGCCCATTCCGGCAGAAAACCACTCTCAAGATATGAGTTGACAAGTCCCTGCTGCATCTTGGAAGCCTCCTCCGGATAGACCAGATTGACCAAGGCGAAAAGGCTGCGGAACGTGTCCCAAAAGCCGGTGTCAGTGTAGAGATAGCCATCATGAACCTGTCCGTCATACGGGCTACGATGTATTCTGCGGCCATCCGATGTAACCTCTGAAAGATCTCTAGGGAAAAGGAGGCATCGGTACAGGCAAGAGTAGAATGTCCTTAAATTGTCGATGTCTTTATCCTCAACGGAAATCCTGCCAAGAACCTCATTCCAACGAGCCTTGCCTTCGTCCATCAACGAGTCGAAATCTTTCCCGTTCACCTCCGAGAGATTGACCATCGCCTGTTCCTCGCTGACGAAGGAGGCAGACACATTGAGTCCTACCTTCTGCCCGCGAGTAGTCCGGAAACCAACTATCGCATGGGCATGATCTCCATTGACAATCTGCTCAAACTCAAACGGGGTGTCGGATTCGATGACGAACCAGAGTTTGAATCCATCTTCGACACCACCGCCGTTCTGTACAGAGCAACCTGTAATTCTGTTACCGGAAACGCTGACAGTAGAGCCTCCTGCGAATGCATCAACAACCAGATAGGAAAGCTCCTTCTCCGGGTAAGTGATTCTAAACTTGGCGGAATGCTCTGTCGGAGTCAGTTCCACAAAAGTGTCATGGTCCGCAAGATAGACACTGTAATAATAAGGTTTGGCGCATTCACTCTTGTGTGAGAAATAACTCGCCCTCTCCTCCTGATCGAACACCAATCCCGTGGTCACAGGCATAATACTGAATTGGCCATAGTCATTAATCCACGGACTTGGCTGATGGGTCATCTTGATTCCCTTGATCTTGTCATCGGTATAGGAATAGATCCAACCATCCCCGTCAGATCCTGTCTGAGGAGTCCAGAAATGAGATCCCCAAGGCATAGCGATCGCAGGATAGGTGTTTCCTGCGGACAATGAGTACTTTGACAAGGTTCCAACCAATGTGCTAACATAATCTACAGGACTGTCAAGGGGTGGTTTTTCCGAAACTTCGGATTTAGTTTGACACATTGACAAAACAATTGTCAAAGACACTGCGATGGCCGCCACCAGTGTGAGTTGTTTATTTTTCATTGTGTTATTGATTTGTTTTTATAGCATAGTTAAACGTTTAACCATATACGCAAAATAACAAGTCAAACGTTTAACTAGCGGCAAAAATAGAAAAAATACTGTTCAATCGCAACAATTATGAAGCATTTTTGATTCGTCAGTAATTTCGAGGAGAAATATCTTTATTGAAGAAGGAGTTTGAGTGATGCATGACTGACGGGAATAGGTACATCTAAAAAGTATATTTGCATTCGCAGTAGGTTTAGGGGACATATTCATCGGATTTTTTTTTACAATTGTTGCCGGATTAAGCGATAGAATCGCTATCTTTGTTATCCGTTATGAAGTACGGATTCGACAACGAGAAGTATCTGCGGATACAATCAGAACACATCAAGGAACGCATTGCCAAGTTCGGAGACAAACTCTATCTGGAACTTGGCGGCAAGCTTTTCGACGACTATCACGCCAGCAGGGTTCTGCCCGGATTCCAGCCGGACAGCAAGTTGAGGATGCTCCAGCAGTTGAGCGACTGCGCCGAGATCGTCATCGTCATCAGTGCCAACGACATCGAGAAGAACAAGATGCGCGCCGACTACGGCATCACCTACGACATGGATGTCCTGCGACTGCGCACAGAGTTCATCAGCAGGGGCTTTCTCGTCAGCAGCGTCGTGATCACCCACTTCAACGGCCAGGCCAGCGCCAAGGCGTACAAGGCGAAGCTCAAGAAGATGGGCATCAAGGCCTACTACCACTACACGATCGAGGGCTACCCGAACAATGTGGCCCTGATCGATTCCGAAGAGGGGTACGGGAAGAACGACTACGTGCAGACCACACGTCCGCTCGTCATCGTGACGGCTCCGGGGCCGGGTAGTGGCAAGATGGCCGTGTGCCTTAGCCAACTCTACCACGAGCACAAGAAGGGAGTGGCCGCCGGCTATGCCAAGTTCGAGACGTTCCCTGTCTGGAACCTTCCTCTGAAGCACCCGGTCAACATCGCCTACGAGGCCGCCACAGCGGATCTGAACAATGTGAATATGATCGACCCGTTCCATCTGGAGGCCTACGGCAAGACGGCGATCAACTACAACAGGGACATCGAGATATTCCCGGTGCTGAACGCCCTGTTCGAGGGCATCTACGGCGAGAACCCGTACAAGTCCCCTACCGACATGGGTGTGAATATGGTAGGGTGCTGCATCAGCGACGACGATGTCTGCTGCAAGGCCGCCAACGACGAGATCATCCGTCGCTACTATGCCGCCCTCGACCAAATGGCTGACGGAGAGGACAATGAGAGCGAGGTCGGCAAGATCGCGCTGCTTCTGAAGCAGGCAAGGATCACTACTGAATATCGCCGCGTCACCGTCGCCGCGAAGCAGCGTGAGACCACCGCCGGCAATCCTTCCGCCGCCATCGAGCTTTCCGACGGCACCATCCTGAGCGCCGAGACCTCCGACCTTCTGGGGCCTTGCGCCGCCCTTCTTCTGAAGGCCACAAAGCATCTTGCCGGGATCGACCACAGCGTCAAACTGATCCCCGGCAGGCTCATCGAGCCGATCCAGAAGACGAAGGTCACCTTCCTGCACGGCAACAATCCGCGCCTCCACACGGACGAGGTCCTGATCGCCCTATCCGTCCTTAGCCCGGACGACGAGAACTGCCGCAAGGCTCTGGACACGCTTCCTTTGTTGAAAGGCTGTCAGGTCCACTCAACAGTGCTGCTGAGCGACATAGACAAGAAAGTCTTCAAGAAACTGGGCGTGGACCTCACCTGCGAGCCTGTCCACGAAAGGCACTGACACCTTGGATTTTCCAACGATAATGATTAACTTTAGGCTTTGAAAGCCAGAAGACTATTCTGACTATAGAACCTATAATATTTATTACCATATTCAAGAGATGAACTATTGTCCTCATTGCGGATCGCCGGTACAGCCGGATTCCTCCTTTTGTCAAAGTTGCGGGAAACCGCTTCTGTCCCAGCCTGACTCCGCCGGGCAGACCTTCAACACCCCTCAGACCACCAAAGAGAAGGAGGACAGATGGCTTATCGCCCTGGTCCTCTGCATAGTACTCGGCGGTTTCGGTGTCCACAGATTCTACACCGGCAACACCACCACCGGCATCATCATGCTCCTGACCCTCGGCGGCTGCGGCATCTGGGCCCTGATCGACATCATCATGATCGCCTGCAACACCTATGTTGACGGGAACGGACAGCATCTGAAGTAGACGACATTCACTCAAACATCATCATTGCATTATGAAATTTTGTCCAAAATGCGGGAACGCCGTTCCTGACAACGCCTCCTTCTGTCCGAAGTGCGGCACGAACATCCCGGACACCGATTCCGGCACCACACCGGCACAGGATCCCACTCCGGCGCCTCAGACTTTCGCGCCACAGCAGCCTCCTATGGAGCCATGCCCTCCGACCTACCTCGCCCTGTCCATCATCGTGACCGTGCTCTGCTGCCTTCCTCTCGGAATCGTCGGCATCATCAAGTCCAGCAACGTTTCCAAGGAATATGCAGCCGGGAACTACGCCGGGGCAAAGGATGCGAGCAAGCAGGCCAAGACCTGGAGCATAATCGGACTGTGCTGCGGCCTGTTCTGGATAATCCTCTACATCATCCTGCTGGCCTGCGGATTCATGGCCGGCCTCGCTGATCTTTAGAGTCTTCCCTGTCTTTGGCTTTCAGGCCTGTCCCATTTTTAAGATCTCTTCATCCGGAATCATCTCATCAGGCAGATGAACAAAGATTCCTACAAGAAACCAATCCTGTACATTCTGCTCACGGCAGCGTGTGTGGGATTGGTGCTTACATATTCATGTTTCAGCCCCGAAGACAGCACCTGGTTCCCCAAGTGCATATTCCTGCAGCTGACAGGATTGAAATGTCCCGGCTGCGGCAGCCAGCGGGTAGCACATAGCCTGCTGAACCTCAATATTCACAAAGCCTTTGAGGCCAACGCCTTTCTTGTGCTGAGCCTCCCCTACATCGCCGCCCTCCTGGCCTCAATTCCACTAAAGTCCAGATTTCCAAAGTTCTACAACGCCCTCAACAGCCTCCCGGTCATCATTACCATCTGCATCCTGGTAATCATCTGGTGGATCACCCGCAACATCTTCGGCTGGTGATAGTCAGTTCAGAGGAAGGTAAAAGGATAATATATTATATTCGTATCTTTGTGACACCAAGAGAGAAAAATTATACTATGATAATGAGACTTATTCATCCCATCTGCGTGGCGGTTATGCTCATCATCGCATCAGCATGCGAGAAATACGAACCGGATTGGGATATCTTTGAGGCTTACGGCGTGGCGGAGGAGATAAAGACGGATTTCTACGAAAGATATTCAGAGGATGTCAAGGTTACGAGCGCGGTGACATCCTACAATAAGTCTCAGGTCGAATTTGTGGACACCGACGGGTTGAAGTGCACGGCCGTCTATAAAGGCCACACTTGGATGATGACGCAGAAAGAGTTCAACAAGAACGGACTCGCGTTCCTCAAGCAGCTGCCGGAGAGAATCGCAAAAGCCTACCTCAGAGCCGGAGTCAGCAAAGAATTTTACGAGTGGGATCAATCGTATGTGATCGAAGTCACACGCAGAGGGTTTGACAAAAAGGCATACGAGTTCCAGTTCGTTGTTTTTGATGAGAACGAGTTCCCCAAGCTTGCATACCGGGAGTATTTCGTGCTGATAGACGAGGACGGAGAACTCCTCGATATCCGGTCCAGCCACAACAGATCCATCTGGTGGTATGATATGAGCAGCTGTGTCGATTTTGTAAGGCAAAAATATCCCGAGGCCACAATCCTTGCCGGAATCAACGATTCCAGCGATAATGTCTTGTATATCAAAGACAAAGGCGTTCTGAAAACGGTCCGGTTTGATTATCGTGGATCTGATGAGCAAACTTGGAGTGCGACCATCTACAGATTGGAGGATTACGACAAACTACCTGACACTGTGTTGGATGAATATGCCAAATATAGGGTCTATCACCCTGATTTCAATTATTCCGAGGTCTATCGCGTCGAGACGAAGGACGGAATCTATTACGGATTGAAAAGCGCCACCACAAGCCTGACCGTTTACTTCAAGGCTTGACTCAAATTCTTAGGATTCCTCGTCCACGAATATGCCCGATAATGCTACCGTCATCGTACTTTTAGAAGCTGTTTTGAATTGTTTGTTTGAAGGTTTGAGAGTGAAAAACTTCAGTTTCGACCGCTTCTTCCAAGGAAGATAGCGGTGCTATCTGACTGAAGAAGCGGGAAGAAAATGAAGATTTTTCACCTCAAAGAACATTTCAAACAATTCAAAACAGCTTCTTAATCCACGACGGCAGCACTTTGGGCAGTATTTGCAACAGTCGAGGTTGATTTGCACCCTGACGGCAGCGATTACGGGCATATTCGCGACTGTCGGAATAGGGGGAAATGGCAATGAATATATTTCCGAATATTCAGAAAAATTTCTAAATTCGTCAAGAGATGTGCTGGTCTGGTAGGAAGCGGCAAAATAAGTTTCCGAAGATCTGGCTAAGATTTTCAAGGGTGGATTTCTTTTTGAAGAAGGAATATTTCGGTGACACATAACTGATGAGAAAAGGAATATAGACCCAAAAGATCACATAAGATAAGGACACTAATTTTTTAACGACTAATTAATAATGACACGGATGAGAAGAATATTTCTGATTGCTTTGGCGGCAGTGCTGCCAGGATTGACCAACGGAATCAGCGCCGACTCGTTCTCTGACGGGAGGCTTTTGGATAAGACCCTGAGGATAGACTACATGTTCACCGGATCCGACAAGGATTGCGACATCGCCGTGGCCGAGCTGCTTAGCCTTGACGGGTGGCACGGCAGGAGGACGAACATGAAGGAGGTGCCGCTTCGGGGTAACGGACAGCTGACGATGACGGACAAGGCTACGGGCGACACACTTTACAGGATGTCGTTCTGCACCTTGTTCCAGGAATGGCAGGCGACGGAAGAGGCCACGAGAGTCCGCAGAAGTTTCGAGAACGTCTTTCTGGTGCCGATGCCGGCGGCTCCTGCGGAGATCACCGTACAACTCTATGACTTTCACGAGAATGTGTCAGCAAAACTTACGCATCCTGTTGACCCTGATGACATTCTGATAAGACCGGCAGGGGGAGGGCCGCAGACAAGAATGCTGCTTCACAGCGGGGACTCCAAGGAGAAGATCGACGTGGCCATTCTCGCTGAGGGCTACAGCGAAGGCGAGATGGACATATTCTTCAAGGATGCCGAGAGCACGGTGGAGAATCTTCTGCGCCACGAGCCGTTCAAGTCAATGAAGGACAGGTTCAACATCGTGGCGGTGGCCTCGCCGTCGCAGGACAGCGGAGTGAGCGTGCCGCGTGAGGGACTGTGGAAAAAGACGGCGGTGGACTCGCACTTCGACACGTTCTACTCCGACCGCTACCTCACGACCCTGCACCTGTTCAAGATGCACGACATCTTCGCCGGAATCCCGTACGAACACATCATAATCCTCGCCAACACTGACACTTACGGCGGAGGCGGCATCTACAATTCCTACACATTGACGACCGCGCACCACAAACTTTTCGCTCCTGTGGTCGTCCACGAGTTCGGACACAGCTTCGGAGGATTAGCCGATGAATATGCCTACGACGACCAGTTCGTTGAGTATTACTACCCGGACATCGAGCCTTGGGAGCAGAACATCACCACGAAGGCTGATTTCAGCAGCAAGTGGGAAGACCTTTATGACCAAGGTGTTGCCGGGCTTGTAGAAGGCGGAGGCTACCAGACCAAAGGCGTTTGGAGAGCCTGCGAGGATTGCCGCATGAGAACCAACGACGCTCCGGCCTTCTGCCCGGTCTGCCAGCGCGCCATCGAACGGATCATCCGATTCTACACCGAAGAGTAACCGTTTTGAGACAGACGAGGTATTCCCTGTAGTCGCATTCCTGATAATTCTGGTTCATTTTACATTCTTGTGTCAAATAATGTCCACCGAAACGGCTTTTTGCCGGAGAAACGCCGTAATCTGCATCGGAAAGTAATAGATTATCAATAAATTACGGAAACCATCGGATTCTAACTGATACTCACCGAGTTAGCGATTCAGAGGACTTATGTGTAACAGTTAAAAATCGATGCATTTAGTAACTTATTTGTCGGTATTTGTACCTTATTTGTACCTTTGCGGTACAAAAGGATTCATGGTCACCGACCTTAGGGCGCAATTCCTCGTTGGATTGAACAACCTTGAACAACCTTGAACATCGTTGAACATTGAAAACCGGCAGAAAGTAGGCTATGCTGCGCAAGTATCCTTATGGACACGCAGAGACTCTACCTCAAAGTTTGTGAGCAGTGCGGATGTCAGTTTGAATCGCACTTTGCAGTCACTGCTTTCCCGTTTTTCGCTATATTTCCTCTAAAAATTGCAAGACCACCCACTATCTTTGTTCGTGCGTTGGGTGAGTCGCCTGCGTTGGGACACGCCGCACGCGACGCAGATGATCTGGAGGACTCTCTCCAAGAACGTTGTAGCTCACCGGCCTCCGTTTGACAACCGGAATCACATCAGCGGGTACAATCTCTTCGTATCGGCCTATCACGGGTTCGCACAGCTGGGTCACGAGCATGTACCGGAGCCGCAGGCCTTCGTTCCCTTCCCTATCTTCAACCATGACTTTGGCGGTAGTGGCGCAGTTGGCGATAATGACGTTTTGCTGCAGACCCGGCTCACGCTGTATGGAACTGAAGAGTATTCCAGGTACCAGGTACTGGGCAAGATCCAGTTCGAGACTCCAGGCTATGGAAGGAATCCCGGCAAGATGCGGAACTTCCTTTCGGTGTCGGTCCCTTCCGGGCCAGTCAGCGACGTCGCTTTCCTCGTCAAGGACTATCGTTCCGTCTGTGGTCTTGACCTCGATGCCTATCAGGTTCATATTCGCTACATCTTGCTAGACACTGTGACTGGATACCGGTCTCAATACCACTCATTATCAACCTTAATTGCCACATAAAAAGCAGCCATATGAAATGACTGCTAACATATCGTCTATTCGAAGACTATTTCTTGTTATTCGCTCTGAAGTGTTCCATCGGAATCAGGGGCAAGAAATATGCTTCGAGAGGGGTTCCTTTAAGGTTCTTCATCATCACTCCTCTAAGTGCACCTACTGCTGCCACAAGGAAGGTATCAAGAACAAGGGTATTCTGAGTGGAGAAAGTCCCGTCGTCTTTTAGGATGATGATTTCTTTTATCGGAGAGAGGCCAAAGCGCATACTGACCGTGTTCGTCGCCAGTTCAACTTCTTCATCACCATATACTAACGAAGCCTTTGCCTTGACCACGATCTGATCTTTATCCATAATAGGTTTTATGTCGTGCCCAACTTGGACCTTGAGGTTCTCTGGAATAAGACCTGAATAATCGAAGTCATAATCCATTTTGAACTCGGTCTCGGCAATTGATTCCAGTCTATATTTAATTTCCATGTTCTTTAAGCTTAAAGTGCAACAGAGAGTTCCGGCCGTGCTGCGGATAACCAACCGTTAGACACTGATGCTATTAATATGTCACTCATATCATAGACCACAGGAGTCCTCTTTTTGGCCACTTTTATTCTTGATGCGTCCTTAGAAACAGGAGCCGTACGCATGGTGGGAATGTTAAGCAAGTCAAGGCCAAGATACTTCTTAATGTCAGATAGTGTATCTATGGTGAAATTACGATCACCAGATAACCATTCTGAGATTTCAGACTCGCTCCTGCCGGTCATCTCAGCAAATTTCTTCTGCGAGATGCCTTTTGCCTTCAAGGTGTCGGCTATTTTAACGGCAACAAGCATACGGTTCCTTGTCCGACGAAGTTTGTCTTCGTCGATGTTGTTCATGATTCTTGTCAGGCTTGCTGAGGGTTTTCTTCTTGTTGTCATATTTCTAGTTCAATAAATTCTGATATATCGAGAGTTCCATCGTCCTTAACTTTTAGATCCTTTTCTATAATCGCTTTATTTATACATGCTGCAATCTTTCTCATTTCTTGAGCCTTTGAATCTAAATAAGGATCTTCTTGATAAGCACTTATATCTGGTGGTTTGTATCCCCCGGAACCGATAAAGATGCATGTATTATCAAATCTAAGGCAATACAACCGCATCCGATTATAACTTAGTGCAACAACTCCATCTCCTGGCGCACCCTCGTTTAGCTTGAAAAGATGTGCTTTGCATCCAGTGTCATTTCCCATAACCTGAAGCTTTGACGCCATCTCTTCCAGATCTTCACTATGTTCTTTCTCATTATCCTCAAAGAAATGGTCCATCAAAGTCATGTCATCACCTTCATACATTATAGAATAGATCTGGGCCTTTTTCCCAGAGAATTCTTCTATGTTGATGATGTCAAACTTCATGTTGATTTACATATTTCGTTCAAAATTGTGCGCAAAATTAGCGAATAATCCGGATATATCCAAACTTTTCCACAATTTTCCGACATTTTCCTATCGTTTCCACTATCAAATCGCAAATACTGGCCAATGAAAAATCCAATATAGGAATCATTAATCAAGCAAAGCAACGCAAGAGGAAGCAGTAGAAACCAATTCTATTTCAGCACTTTATATTACTATTATATTTGCTTTCGAGATTAAGTTCAACTGTATTTAATCGATGAAAGCACTGCCATCAATTGCATTCAATGACTTCTCGGGAACGGACGGTGACGTGACCGCCCGCTTCGTGAAGGGTCGCACTATTCTGACGGTGCGACCGTTTCCGAGTAAAGTCGTGTCGGGTTCCCAAAAGGACAACCGGAATGCGCTTCCCAAGATCTCCCATGCTTTCAAGAAACTCACCGACTCCCAGATGGCAGAATGGGCAGAGCTGGCAAAGCATCTCAAGACTGCATCCATTCTGGGTATCACGGCAGAGATGACTGCACACAACGCCTTCGTTCGGCTCAATTCCAACCGAGTGATGGCTGGCGAATCCATCCTCACCGATGCGCCTTCTTCTAACTCGAGTATTCCGCTCGTGGAGTATGAGCACCTGTATGTGACCCCTGATATAGTGGCCCTTACCGGCGTTCGCCATCAGCCCTCCCCTTACAAACTGGTCATCAAGATGTCCGCAAGCCAGTCCAACGGCATTTCCAATGGCTGGGGCAAGATGGTCATCATCTCCAGCGATATGGAGGACGACTGGGGCGAGGCTGACGTGACTGAGCTCTACCTGAAGAAGCTGGGCGAAGCTGCCACTCTCGGCCAGAAGGTCTTCCTTGAGGCCTACTGGATGGATACCAATACCGGCTTCACCGGCCTTGTATACCAGGACTACGCCATTTGTGAGGGCGTGGCTCCCTATACCCGCCGTGTACGCGCTACGATGGATAAACTTGACCCGACCGAGGAGAGTCACGTGTCCGCATTGGATGTTGACTTCTCTACCGGTACTCCCGTAGCCGAGTTCAACGCAATGTGCCTTGGCCATAGCTATGTCGCTTCGTCCGAGGTGTACTTGGATGAGCAGTTGCCTGAAGATGTTGTCGGTACAGGTATGTGCCTGTGCCGTTCCTGCGACGACCAGGGCCACATCAATGCCAGTCCTGTCTGGTGTATATGTACAACCGTAACGGCAAGTCCCAGCTCACCTTCGCCCACCGTGGCGGACCTTACTTTATCCCATGCGAGGCTTTCGGCTCAGGCATCATCTACTAACCTTTAATTCGTCAGATTTGCAAGCACAATTAAGCCAGACAACGATTTTCCGCATTTCTGTTTAGGCGAATCTTGACGAACTCGGCTCCGAACGTTCTCTGTGGCATCCCAATCACTTTATTCCAGAACAGGTTTGCACAGGATGCCCTCTCCCAGCCACCGCAAAAGCCTACACCTCTGCAATTCTGAACAAGACACCACTATCCTCCTCTTCCTCGGAAAGGACTCGGGGTTGACAAGCGTGGCGTTGCTGTCCTTTCACATAAAGCATTGCGTTCTTTCTTTTATAGATAACCCCGAGATTATTAGACGGGAGTATGATTCATCTGAGCAAATTAAGGACAATCAACCAAATCATGTTGGAACAATGAACGAGTCCAGATTTACAAGCAAAAACGGAAAATCCCATGCTTGGACATGGGATTATCAGAAAAAAACCGCAAAAGCAGTTTTAATCGTTTGGGAGGCGCTTTCCTCAACCTCGCTGAACAAGTGAGAGTTACCGGAGGAAAGCGGCGAGGTCGTCTTTTGGAGCTTCATCAGAACTTGAACGTCACGCCTATGCCGCCGACGATGCTGGTGCGGTAGAAGTCGTCCTGGCCCGGGACCTGAAGGTTCTTGATGTCCAGTTTCTCGGCAAGGCCGGGAACGGACGGGGCCAGCTGGCCGAGGACAGGAGCCAGTTTCGAAGCGATCAACGCACCGTTTCCACCATAGTCGGACTCCTCTTTGGTGAAGTGCAGGAAGAAGGTCTTGTATATTCCTAAATCTATGCTGATTTTCTCGGAGGCCCTGATCCGGGCGCCAAGGCCGCCGGAGATCGAGCTTGTGCTGTAACTCAGGTCGGAGATGAACTTGGCGTCGTTGCCGAAGCCGAAGGTGTTGCTGTTGGCGCCGATGCTGAGGGTCACTACGCGACCAAGGTCGTACTCCAAGCCGCCGAGGATCTCAAACGAATTGTGCTTCAAGTAGTTCTGCTTATCGTTCAGACCGGTCTCGTTGTTGTACTGCTTGGACTGCTTGTCGAAATAGTAGTTGGCGCCCAAAGAGATGCGGAAGTTCGGCTTGATGGAATATTCAGCGCCGATGTTGATGTTTGCCGGGATGTCGGCGGCGATCTCCTTGTTGTCATCGAACTGGGATATTCCTGTAGTGTTCATCTTGGTGTCGTTGCTCAGGCGCACCTTGGTGTTGAACTCGTAGCGGGCCGAGAAGTTGAATTTGCCGGTCTTGTAGTCAACCGAGAGGACAGGAGTCCAGGCGATGTCCTTCTGATGCGCGTCAAGTTCCTTGTCGCTCACCAGGCCGCCTACCATCCCGACGGCGGTCTCTGTCGGGATCAAACCTCCCGAGATCGAGGACACAGCCGCTCCGAGCACATTTGCCGCCGGCAGCATCTTGCCGCCGTACTGCAACTGGATGTTCCTGAGGCTCCCGACGTAGTAGTTGGAGATGTAGTTGAGACGGACTCCCGCGGAGACGCTCCACCCGGAGCCGATCTTGTAGCCCAGGTTCAACTGGCCGGCGAAGTTGTACTGCTCGCCGGTGAGGTTGATGTCAGCATCATAGCCGGTAACCATCTGAGCGCCGGCCAGATTGTTGATCAGAGCAGGAATCATGGCCACAGGAGCCTCGAAGGAGCCGAGTCCCTGGTCATATTTCGCCTTGCCGCCTCCGGAGATAACTCCGAAATGGAAGGAGGCGAACAGATTGTCATGTTTGAAGGCCAGACTCAGATGCGGAAGAGCCGGAACGAAGGACTTGCCGGTGTACTTCTTGTAGCCACGTCCCTCATTGTCAACGCCATACTTAAGCGGCTCGTAGGTAGAGGTAGTGTAGCGCCTTTGCAAAGCCGACTGGACATCGAGCGCGAGATGCCAACCGTTGTCCATGAAACCGATTCCGGCAGGGTTGAAATACGCTCCCTGCACCCCTATCACAGCGTTCTGCGCAGGATTCCTCAGGTACGCCACATTCTGGTTCGAGTTCGTCACATAACCGCCAGCCTTGGCGGTAAGGGCAGCGGCGCAAATGGCCGCGGCAAATACAATGATTCTTTTCATTTAGTCGAATTTTATTGTAATTTTCGGAACAAATGTATAGTTTATCTCCATATTCACAAACAATTTCGACCTTTTGATATTTTTTAAATTGATTTATGGACAAAACCGAAATGGAATCCATGATTTGGCCAAGCGGTCAAAAACCATTATCTTTACGAAGCGACACAAATCTTATGAATATGCTAAAGCGGAAAATCGAGGCGTCGGCGGACGGGCTTCAGCTGGCTATGCTGATCAGCGAGCCGGCGGGTGAACCTAAGGGAATCGTGCAGATCGTTCACGGGATGTGCGAACACAAGGAAAGGTACATTCCTTTTATGGAATATCTTTCCGCGCACGGCTACATCTGCGCCATACACGATCACCGGGGACATGGCGAGTCGGTGCTTGCCGAGGAGGATCTGGGATACATGTACAAAGGTGGCTGGAAAGCGTTGGTGGAGGACATCAGGCTGGTTCAAAACGAGGTCAAGGCCTCCTACCCGACACTGCCGTACACTCTATTCGGACACAGCATGGGGTCGATGGCAGTACGCTCGTTCACAAAAAGTTACGACGACAGCATCGACACGCTGTTCGTCTGCGGCTGTCCTAGCCGGAATCCTGCCGGAGGCGCCGGGCGGCTTCTTGCCGGCCTTATCGGGGCGCTCAAAGGCGAGCGTTACCGCTCACCTCTGATGCAAAGACTGTCCTTCGGCTCCTTCAACAAACCGTTCGAATCAGAGGGTTTCCCGTCGGCGTGGGTCTGCTCCGACAAGGAGACGCTAAAGGCCTATCACAATGACCGTTACTGCATGTTCACGTTCACTGTCAACGGATTCAGGAACCTGCTTGATCTGATGCGGGACTGCTATAGCCCGAAAGGCTGGAAGATGGGCAATCCGGATCTGCCTGTCCATTTCATCTCCGGTGCGGAGGATCCTTGCAGAGTCTCCGACAAGGCCATCGGAGAGGCCGCCGGATTTATGAGAAAGCTGGGGTACAGGAACACGGATCTGCATCTTTATCCCGGCATGCGTCACGAGATCCTGAACGAGACCGGACGGATGCAGGTCTGGGAGGACGTTCTCGCACGGCTCGCGTGATCCAGTTCAGATTTGGACAGGCTGGCGGGCTTGTCTGACCACAGTGACCCGGACTCAGACTTCCCTCCAGATGTAGACCTTGTCGCCTCGGCGGATTTTCTTGCCGCCGGGAGTCCTGATGTCATCCGGAAAAGTGACCGGAATGGAGCAAAGAGTTCCCTTCGCGGCCTCCTGCGCCGACTTCAGATCGACTCGTATCTCGCTCACCTTCTGCTCGATGACACCTGTCGTCTCACCGATGATCAGAATGTCGTCACCCGCCCGCAACGTCTCGGACTCCACCAGCACCTCCGCCACGGAGATCCTGTCGAACCAGTTCGTGATCTTCCCGCTATAGACCTTCTTGCGAGTGGCGTGACTGCCGTACACATCGCTCCACTCACCGAGTCTCGCACCCTGATAGTAGCCATCCCAGAATCCACGGTTGAAGACTTCGGAAAGTTCATCCTTCAAAGAGGCAGCAAGTTCCGGAGTGTAGCGCCCCTCACAGACAGCGTCGGCTGCCCGGCGGTAGCACTCTGCCGTCTTCTTGACATATTCAGCACTCCTGGCCCTGCCCTCGATCTTGAAGACCTTTACGCCCGCATCGATGATCTTGTCCATGAACTCAATGGTACACAAATCCTTAGGCGACATGATGTACTTATTGTCGATGTTAAGTTTCGTGCCGGTCTCAAGGTCGGTGACCTCATAGCCACGGCGGCAAAGCTGGTAGCAGGCGCCACGGTTGGCAGAAGCACCATAGGTCTGGAGACTAAGATAGCACTTCCCGGAGACGGCCATGCAGAGCGCTCCGTGGGCGAACATCTCAATCCTGACAAGTTCCCCTGACGGCCCCTTGATCCCGTCACGCACTATGGCCTCGTGGATCTCCTTGACCTGACGCAGGTTAAGCTCGCGCGCCAGCACGATCACATCGGCGAACCGTGAGTAGAAGCGCAGCGCCTCGACATTCGAGACGTTGAGTTGCGTGGAGATGTGGACCTCAAGCCCGATCTCCCGGCAATAGGTGATCGCAGCCATGTCGGACGCGATGATGGCATTCACTCCGGCGGCCTTGGCGGCGTCAAGAGCCTCCCTCATAGGAGCCAGATCCTCACCGTACAGGACAATATTCAAAGTCATGTAGGTCTTGACACCATATTCCCGACAGACCTCCACTATGCGCGGCAGGTCGTCCGGAGTGAAATTGTTCGCCGAATGCGAGCGCATGTTCAGGTTGCCGACACCGAAATAGACGGAGTCCGCCCCTCCCTGAATCGCCGCGTACAGGCATTCGAAATTGCCCGCCGGGGACATTATCTCAAGTTCCTTCTTGTCCATAGTCACCAAATAATCAACATTATAGCCTCATTCTCGGCAATCTTTGCCAAATCCACGGCACCGACTCTTTGCCGTTTATGAATATTATCCTTCAAAATTAACCTTAATAATCGCCAAACACAAATTTGAGCGGTCATCTTGGCGAAAAAAGACAATAAATGAATATTCAATGAATATTTCAGTAACGAAGAACCCTCATATTCAGAATTTTTGCTAATTTAGCATTCTGACGGCGGACTTTTTCCGCCGTAGAATGAAACCATGAGACTGACAATAACACTTGAATATTTCACCTCTCCCGGAGAGGCTCTCTTTCTGATTCGCCCCGATGTGGAACCAATCGCCATGGAATATGTTGCCGGAGGCCGTTGGAAGGCTGATCTGGAGGTGCCGCAGGCGACGAAGACTCTGGAATATTCCTTTGAGCTTCATCGAGACGGACAGTGCGTCCGCCGCGAGTGGAAAGGGCGGATCGTTCCGGTCGCCGGGATCACTTCCCATGTCGCCGGAACCGTCGAAGCGAAACGGAATCATTCCGGCGCTTCAGCAAGTTCGGCGAGCGGAATGATCTGTACGCCTGAAGTTATAGAGATCCAGGATCGCTGGCAGGATCGCCCGGAGGACTCTCCTTTTTGGTCCAAGGCCTTTACCGACGTGATTTTCAAGAGGAAAGCATCATCGGACAAACGCTCAGGCAACGTCTCCTTCACAGTGCCTTGCGCCATAATCCGCAAGAATGAGACACTGGCCATGACAGGAAGCGGGACATTGTTTGATAACTGGAAGAAATTCATTCCGCTGAAGATGTCCACCGCCCCGCTCTGGGACGTGACGCTCAAAGTCAAGGAGCCTTTCGAGTACAAATTCGTCATACTCAACCAGAATGGTGAGGAAATCTGGGAGTCGGGACCGAACCGCCGGCTTGCGGAAGCACCGACGGAAGGCAACTTCCTTGAGATCAGAAATGTCGTCCCTAAGTTCGAGACAAGGCTTTGCGCCTCAACGGGTTCAGCGGGCGGAGCCTGGCGCGGGGCCGGCACCGCGATCCCTGTCTTCTCCCTCCGCAGCGAAAGCAGCTTCGGAGTCGGCGAGTTCAAGGATCTGAAAAAGCTGGTTGACTGGGCCGCGGCCACCGGCCAGAGCATCATCCAGATCCTGCCGATCAACGACACCACGATGACCAGCACGTGGACGGATTCCTACCCCTACAACGCCAACTCCACCTTCGCCCTGCACCCGCAGTTCATCCATCTGCCGGACGCCGGAGTCAAGGCGGACAGGAAATACAAAGCGCTCCAGAAAGAGCTCAACGCTCTGCCGGCGGTTGACTATGAGAGGGTGAACGGCGAGAAGCTCCGCCTGTTGAGAGAGGCCTTCTCCGCTGGCGGACAGGAAGTTATCTCCAGCAAGGAATATCAGAGATTCTATTCCGCCAACAAGGGCTGGCTCATCCCTTACGCGGCCTTCCGAGTACTGAGGGATCAGAACGGCACGCCGGAGTTCGAAAAGTGGAAAACTCTCTCCGAATATTCAGAGACCAAGGTCAAGTCATTCTGTAGCAGGCACAAAGCCGAGACGGACTTCTACTGCTACCTCCAGTTCTGCCTCGACGCGCAACTGAAGGATGCTGTTGAATATGCCCACTCGAAGGGCATCGCGATCAAGGGCGACCTGCCGATCGGCATAAGCCGCACGAGCGTGGACGCATGGCAATACCCACGCCTGTTCAACCTTGATTCCCAGGCCGGTGCGCCACCTGACGCATTCTCAGCCGACGGCCAGAACTGGGGCCTCCCGACCTACAACTGGGATGAGATGGCGAAGGACGGCTACGCCTGGTGGAAGTCGCGCCTCGGGAAGATGAGTGAATATTTCGACGCTTTCCGCATCGACCATATTCTTGGATTCTTCCGCATCTGGGAGATTCCGGCCGGTGTCAAGTCGGGGCTTCTCGGACACTTCAATCCTGCGCTGCCTTACTCTGCCGACGAGCTTCGAGGCCGCGGATTCAATCCTGACTCACAGCTGTTTGTGCCGGATCCTCACCGTGAGGGATGGTATCATCCGCGCATCGCGGCGCAGAACACCGAGGACTACCGAACCCTGAATGGCTACATGAAGGACGCCTACAACAATCTGTACAATGACTTCTTCTACCATCGTCACAACGGTTTCTGGAAGGATTGTGCGATGAGGAAACTGCCGGCGCTTCTGGACTCCACGAGAATGCTGGCGTGCGGTGAGGATCTGGGCATGATTCCGGCCTGCGTGCCTGAGGTGATGAGGGAACTGAGGATCCTTTCGCTTGAGATCCAGAGGATGCCGAAGTCTCCGGAAAAGACATTTGATGATCCGGCGACCTACCCGTACCTGTCCGTCTGCGCCACAGGCACCCACGACACATCCACCCTGCGAGGCTGGTGGGAGGAGGACAGACAGATGTCCGAGCGTTTCTTCCACGAGACTCTCCACTGCGAGGGTCAGGCTCCATATTTCTGCGACCCGTGGGTGTGTGAAAGAATTATCCGCCAGCACCTTGACTCGCCTTCGATGTTGTGCGTCCTTCCTCTCCAGGACTGGATTTCCATCGATGGAGCCGTCCGCTTCCAAGGCAACCCCGAGGAAGAGCGGATCAACATCCCCGCGAACCCGCGCCACTACTGGCGCTGGAGAATGCACCTGTCGCTGGAAGACCTCCTGGCCCACTCAGACCTAACCCGTCACCTCCGTGTCCTGATCTCCGACTCCGGCAGAGGCTAAGCGTAGTGTCCATCTCTACATACCCCCAAAGGCTTCGTACTTGTTCTGGTGAAAGTATGAATATGACCTCTGTGGGAACATTTAAAGGCATAAATGTGACTGTGGAGACGCTTTAAGCGCGCGGTGCGGTCACGTTGACAAGTCCGGTGTCCGGTCAGCGTCGCTTCTCCGGCTGGTGGGTGAAGTGGCGCGGGCCTTCCTGGGAGCGCCAGTGGTCGGAGTCGAAATCGGGGTGGAGGTACGGGCCTTCGTGGTCGATGGAGAAACTCAGGTAGGTGATCTTGTAGCCTTGCGCCATGAACATGCTCTCGTAGAAGGTACGGACTTCGAACAGGGCGTCGACCGCGGACTGGCCCGCCACTGACTCCAAGGCACAGCCGGAAAGATCCTGGCGGCCGGTGCCGTAAAGGGCTGATACTGCT
>ENA-OPXC01000514-OPXC01000514.1-human-gut-metagenome-genome-assembly--contig:-NODE-514-length-34800-cov-2.000230_pt1 | contig 34800 bp, 17 predicted proteins | sample MGYA00241512_ERZ502016 | MGnify/ENA primary metagenome ERZ502016 (study PRJEB25962, sample SAMEA2043043) | human gut metagenome | biome: human gut; feature: human-associated habitat; material: faeces...
AATATAGGACACAGCGCAGATGGAACAAAAAAATTAGTCGTTACAGGAACGTGGGACACTGATACTTCAAGAATTGGAAGTGGTAGTTGTAGTACTTCTTCAATTTTGGCAACAATTCCGCGTACAAGTTCAATAAGTTGTAGCAGTGGAAATATCGGTTCAAATACAACTATTGTAATTAATAGAGCAAGTGCATCTTTTACACACACGTTAACATATCAGTTTGGAACATTAAGTGGCACAATAGCAACAAAAACATCTGCAACAAGTGTTAATTTTGCATTGCCAAATGATTTTTATAAAATGATACCTAACAGTAAAAGTGGAACAGGTACAATATCTTGCACTACATATAGTGGAAACACTGTAATAGGCTCTTCGTCAACATCATTTGTTGCAAATGCAGTAGAAAGTGTATCTAAGCCAACCCTTACAACAACTTTAACAGATACTAATTCAAAAACAATAGCATTGACGGGAAACAATAAAATAATGGTTTTAAATGCAACTAATAGGTTGAATGATGAGGGTATGTCGATGTATGAAAAAATTGAGAACATCTACTCACAAATACAAGCAGAAAAAGGGTTTACAAAAATAGGACCGTGGCAATATGCTAACGCAAAAGAACTAAATAATAACTATTACAATGGTTAAGAATAATGTATATTATGAATGGTTTGCAAGTATAACCGTACCCAATCCAGATCAGGTTGGGTACTGGGTTGACTTGGGAGCAGATTCAAAAGGTAGAATAATTAAAGTTTACAATCGTGATATAGAAAAATGGGTTGTACTCTTTGATGTAAGTAAAGATGACTATGTACCACCATTTATTGGTTCTAATGGAAACTGGTGGGTAGACAATAGAGATACTGGAGTAAAAGCTACTGCAGAGACTCCATATATAGGTGAGAATGATCATTGGTTTACTTATGATCCTATCAACAAAGTATATGTAGATACAGGTATAGAAGCTCGTGGTCTTAGTGCTTATGATATTGCAGTTAAATTAGGTTTCGAAGGTAGTGAACAAGATTGGATTGATAGTTTAAGCAAAGCATCTGAAGATGCAGCTATTGCTGCACTAGATGCAGCTACCAAAGCAAATGAAGCTGCAGATAAAGCTAATCAAGCTGTAGAAGAAATTGAAGGTATAGTTGACGATGCTATAGCTGCTACTGATAAAGCTGAAGAGATCGCTAGTAATCCACCAAAGATCGTAGATGGTGATTGGTGGATCTATGACTATGATACTAAACAATATGTTAATACTGGTATAGCTGCTATTGGTGATGCTTTCACTTACAAGAAGGAATATCCTTCAGTTGAAGCAATGGAAGCTGATTGGGGTACTGCTGATGTAAAGTTAGGTGAGTATGTACTTATTAATACTAATAATGTAGAAGATCCTGATGATGCTAAAGTTTACTTAAAGACTCAAGAAGGCTGGAAGTTTATTGTTGACTTATCTGGTATGCAAGGTATTCAAGGTTGGTCAGCATATGAAGTTGCAGTAAAACATGGTTTCGTAGGTACTGAAGAAGAGTGGGTTCAATCATTAAAACAACCTGCATTAGATGCAGCAGCAGAAGCATTAGAAGCTAAAGCTCAAGTAGAAGCTACTGAACAAGCTGTTAAGGAAGCAGAAGCATTACGTGTTACTGCAGAACAAGGTAGAGTTAATGCTGAGAATACCAGAGTAAGCAATGAAAATACACGTATCTCCAATGAAGATAGTAGGAAAGCAGAAGAGACTAAAAGGGTAACTGCTGAGAATGAGCGTATTGCTGCAGAGAACTCTAGAAAGTCTGAGGAGGAGATTCGTAAGACTAATGAAGCTAATCGTGTATCTGCTGAAAGTTCTAGAGCTAGTGCAGAGACATTAAGAGCTTCTGCTGAAGCTGAACGTAACACAAATGAGCAGAAAAGGATTGAGGAAGAAACAAAAAGAATCAGTTCTGAAGAAGGAAGAGTTGCAGCTGAAACAGAACGTGTAGATAATGAAGATGCTAGAATAGCAGCTGAAACTACTCGTGATACAGCAGAACAGGAAAGGATAGCAAATGAAGCCACTAGACAGGCAAATGAAGCGATTAGAGAGACTCAAGAGGCTGCAAGGGAAAAGAATACAGCTGATGCTATAACTGCCGTAAATGAGGCTAAAACAGCTGCACAACAAGCTACTACAAATGCTACTACTGCTGCTAACAATGCCAACACTCAAGCAGCAAGGGCCAAAGAATATGCAGACAATCCACCCAAAGTAGGAGAGGATGGATATTGGTATCTTTGGGATGAAGTTAATGATGTATATGTAAATACAGGTTGGCCATCTTCAGGTATTCTCTTGAAAGGTAGTCTTAATAGTCCAGAAGATTTAAATGACATTGTAGACCCGCAGCTTAGTGATTCTTATATTGTTGGTACAGACTTATACTTTTGGAATGGTACAAAATGGGTTAACATGGGTAGATTCCAAGGACCTCAAGGAGAACCCGGTAAAGATGCTGAACTTAGTAAAGCAGCTATTGAAGCTGTATTAGTAGGTGAAGTAACTACTCATACTCATGATACTAGGTATTATACTAAGGATCAAACTGATGCTAACATAAAGGTAGTAGCAGATGATCTTGCTAACAATTACTATAACAAATCCCAAGTAGATAGTAAATTTACTTCTGTATATATTTTCAAAGGATCTGTAGATACGTTTGAAGATTTGCCTACTGAAGGTAATGTTATTGGTGATGTGTGGAATGTTCGTAAGAACGATACTAACTATGCATGGACAAGTGAAGGTTGGGATGCATTAGGTGGTACTGCTGAATTAGCATCATTGACAGCTAATGGTTTGATGTCCAAGGAAGACTTTGCAAAGTTACAAGGTATTGAAGCAGGTGCACAAGTTAATAAGATTGAGACTATTACTAAAAGAGTACTTTTGAATGCTGTAAATAAGAATGTAACTATACCAGAGGATATTAAGATCTCAGATACTGAACCTACTGAGGAAGAGATCATGTGGTTAGATCCTAGTGAAAACTATGATTTTACATTTGATGGTTATAGTCAAGCACAAGCAGATGCACGATTTGTACAGAAAGAAGAAGGTAAAAGTCTTTCAACAAATGATTATACGAATGCAGATAAAACTAAAGTAACAAACTTAACTGATTATGTTACTGGTGGTACTGGTGCTGTTACAGATGCTAATGCAGCTACTATTACTTTATCTAAGAAGAATCCAGTGAATGGTTCTGCAAGTACTGATACAGTAGTAATCAACAAAGCCACTACTACTACTGCGGGTGTAATGTCTGCTGCTGATAAGACTAAGCTTGATGCTGCATTAACTGCTTCTGATAATATTGCAACTGCTACTAAGTTAGCTACTGCTAGAACTATATGGGGACAAGCATTTGATGGTAGTGCAAACGTTAGAGGTAATATAAGTGACGTGGATGATGTTTACATGAACAATAATAGATCTTTATATATAAAAGATACTAATGGGAAAAATATTAGTACACTGTCAATAAATGATCAAAATGGCTTCTATCTGGGTTTTGGTGCTAGCTCTAATGGCTACTTCTCGTGTTTAGACGGAAACACGATTTTATTTAGAACTGCTACTTCTCATACTGAAAGAATGAGGATAACATCTGATGGTAAAGTTGGTATAGGTACAATTGCTCCGGATGCTAATTTACATGTCTCTGGTAATAAATATAATATAAAATTAAATTCTACAACTGGTTCTACAGAAGATTCAGCTTTTATATGGGGGTCAAGTTCAAATAAAAATACAGCATGGAGAATTGTTGACAATCCTACCAGTGGGTTATGGTTACAGTATGGTGTTTCAGGTGCAGACACCCATAATATGACAATAAGTGGTATGAATGCCACTAATTTAAATGCACTTGAAGTAAAAGCAAAGAATTTAACTGTAAATGGTAGTAAAGTATGGCATGCTGGTAATGATGGTACAGGTAGTGGTTTGGATGCTGATTTGTTAGATGGGTATCATGCTGGATATAAAAATGGTAATCTTGCATTATATATTAATTTTCCAAAAATAACTGATTTAATAAGTCAGGGTTTATTAAGATCAGATTATGAGACAGTTGGCTATCCGACAGAGGATTTTTTGATTGCATTATGTAAATGGGCAATAAACAATTATACTGGTGAAACTTCCCATGTATTGCTACAAGGAGAAATTACTCCTGCTGTTTCGGGGTGGTGTGTTTTGAATCTTTATGCGAATGATGGAAAAGATAACACAACAGGATTACCAAAATATTGTTCAGGTCAAGTAAATTTAATTAATAAAAGCTCCATATTATTCGGTTCTTATAATGGAACCGGGTATTATAAAACATTAGTAGATACTTCTAATCTAGAAGATACTCTAGCATACTGGTATGAAAATAATGAAAACAATTCATCCACAACATGTGCAACAGGTGGTAATAGAAATGTAATTGAATCATTAAGAAGTAAGTTCAAGAGATGTATTGCTAAACCATATGGAGATGATGCTGCATTGATTAGTTACTTAAACGAAATAGATAGTAATAAATGGCCTGATGGTACAGGTGCTACTTACGAAACCGTTAGAAAGGAGAGTTTAATGGTGCATTTCCCTAAATACTATCACAAAACTATAGAAAAAAGCCCAGGTATTTGGAGAACATACATATCAGAACAACAAATTGATAATGACTACATTGAGGAACCAGAATTATTATTAGGTACATTTGAAGGAATAATTTCAGATGAAAATGGAGGAGCGTTGACTAGTACTGGATCTTGTATATCAACAGCATCTAAAACTATGGCACAGTTCGTTGCAGCAGCAAAGGTAAATGGTTCAATGTATGGTATTGGTGATTATAGGTCTCATGCTACTATAGCTAGAATGTTTTGTGCTTACTATAAGACTACTAATATTAGTACAAGCAATAGTGCTATTCCTTGTTCAGGAGGTACTAAGAAATATAACTACGGTTGGACTGGTGGAACAAAGGCTTTAGGTAATAGAGATGGGAAAGCAGCTGTAAAGAATGATGCTGGATACTACTCAACTAACTTCTTAGGACTTGAAGACTGCTATTACAGTAAGTGGGAGTTTGTACAAGGAATAAACATTTTAAAAGGTAAATACGTTGTATATGACGGAGGTTCATTCCCAGATAAGGATGTAGCAGAGCTTGAAGCAGCAGGTGCTACTAATATCAGAGTTGTAGGATATGAACCTAATCCAGCTGCAACAGCAGGATATAATGGATGGATCAAAGCCATAGCTCAAGGTAAATATGGTGATGTAGTTCCTACAGCACATGGTGGATCTGAAACTACTTACTATTCCGATTATAGCTGGTTTAATCCAACAGCAAATAGAATCTTTCTACGGTCGGGTCTTTCGGTTTATGGTTCTCAGTGCGGAGTCTTCTTGGCTTATGCTGCTGATGCGTCCTCGTCTTCATGGACGACTTTCGGTGCAAGATTAGCCTTTTATGGTAAGATCGTTGTAGTTGATTCAGATACATTTAAGAAAATGCAGGCATAGTCCTGAGTAATATAGATAATTAAATATTAATAACAAGGGCGGGATCTAAAAGAATTACTATGAGATGACTTTATAGTAAGACTGCTGTCACATTATTTCATACTTGAAAAAACAGTCAGGTAATTCAGATAATGGTTCTCAATGCAGAGTCTTCATAGCTAATGCTAATAATGCATCCTCGAATTCATAGACGAATATCAGTGAAATTTTGGAACTAACAGATACTTTCAGATAATTACAAAAATGTTTGTTGAACTTAGATCAGCCTTACCTCTAGGTAAAAGATAACAGGTGCTTTGAAGAGACCCTAGTAGTATTGGGCGAACGGGTCTTACCACCAAAATAGCTTATGAAAAGAATAGGCAATTTATTTAACAGGATAATATCATATGAAAATCTGGTCCGGGCTGAAAAGAAAGCTAGGCTAGGTAAAACTAAAAGATACGGCGTTAAGAAATTTGACAGGAATCCACATGAAAATCTGGTCCGGTTACAAAAGGCATTAATAGAAGATACTTATCGTACTTCGGAATACTGCGTATATACAATCATCGCCGATCGTGGTAACAAAGAAAGAGAAATATATAGGCTACCGTATTATCCAGACAGAATAGTCCATCATGCTATAATGAATGTTATAGAACCTTACCTTGTTAATAGATTTACTGTAGATACCTTCAACTGTTTAAAAGGAAGAGGTATTCATTATGGAGTAAAGAGATTGAAAAGAGATTTAAAAGCTGATAAAGAAGGCACAAAATATTGTTTAAAATTAGATATTAAAAAGTTCTTTCCTTCTATAGATCAAGATGTGTTATACTCACAATTTGAAAAGATATTTAAGGATAAGAAACTATTAAGATTATTACATCATGTAGTTTATTCTACACCAAAAGGTTTACCAATTGGAAATTACATATCTCAATTTGCAGCAAATTTGAATTTGACTTGGTTCGATAGGTGGATTAAACAAGTATTAAAAATAAAATATTATTACAGGTATTGTGATAATATTGTTATATTACACCCAGATAAAGATTACTTAAGATATTGCTTACAAGAGATTGAAAAATATCTAGCTGATAACTTGAAATTAAAAATAAAACGTAATTGGCAGATATTTCCTGTAGAAGTAAGAGGTATAGATTTTATTGGTTATGTATTTTACCATGGTCATACTTTACTCAGGAAAGATATCAAAAAGAAGTTTATTTATAAATTAGGTTATAAAAGTAAGAATAAGAGGTTAACATCACTAGCAGCTTATTGGGGATGGTGTAAATATGGAAACTGTCATAATTTATGGTATCGCTTTACGAGATCTTATAATTTTAAAGATTATAGACAAAAATTATTAAGTAGTTATGGAATTAAAGAAAGTACAAGGTGATCATATACCTGAAGTAATAGAATACCTAGGAATGAATGAATGGGCAGTTAGATGGGATATTGAAGAAATTAATTCTGAAGATATACATGGTTATGCTTATTATGAATTAAAATTCAATGAAGAACCAACTTATGATTCTTTCGTAAGTAAGGTTATCAGAACTAGATATAGTGCAGATGAGGAAGCAGCATTAAAATCTAATATGGTTGAACAATTGCTTAGTGGCAGTCAACCTATTACCAGATATGATGAATGGCAATCTTTTCAAACACTTAGAACAGAAGCTAAAACAATTGGCAAACAAATATTTAATATTTAATTATGGTAATTAAAGTAAAATATAATGGGGAATGGGTTAAAATACCATACTTAAGTAGTGATCATGGTCGGGAACTAGTAGAAGAAGCACCTAAAGATGGTAAGCAATATGCTAGGCAGAATGGAGTATGGTCTGTAGTAAATATACCAGAAGTTGACTTTACTGAGGTATATAATGCTATTGATACTAAAGTTGATAAAGTAGAAGGTAAGAGCTTAAGTACTAATGACTATGTTACTGCAGATAAAACTAAAGTTACAAACATCAATGAAGTAATTGAAGCTGCTGCTAAGAATATTACAGCAACAGGTATCTCTATTACTCTGGATAAAAGGAACTTGGTAACCAATGTAGTAGAAAATATAGAATTAAATCTTCCTGCATCTACTACAGCTTTAGCTGGTTTGATGTTGCCTTCAGATAAGACAAAATTGAATGGTATTGCTGCTGGTGCTGAAGTAAATGTTAATGCTGATTGGAATGCTACAGAAGGAGATGCATTGATATTAAATAAACCTACATTATCTACTGTAGCTACATCTGGTAGTTACAACGATCTTACTAATAGACCCACCATACCTACCGTAGATGTTAACAAAAAATATGTAGATGATCAATTAGCTACTAAAGCTGATTTAGCGGATTATACGGTATTTGACATCTTCATGAAAGTGGCAAACGGCGATACTCCATCTATATCTCAAGAAGACTATAATACATTACTAGAGAAGCTTCCAAACGGTTTTGTTAATACACTCCCAATTAGAGATAATCCTGCGTATATATCAAGTCTTTTTGGCGGATATAACACCAATGGTGATAATTCTTTTTGGTTTTATGCGCAACAAACTATGGGGGTTAATCATTGTTCTATACAAATGTGGATACGTCAGAATTTAGATGTGGAAACTCAGGTCAATAATGATTATTTAATTCCGGTAACTGATGGAATTTCTATACAGGCAAGTGTTACAAATAATTCTACTGATCCTAATGTTAAGGAAGTAGTAATACATACTACAGGTGACGGATCAAAAGCTTTAATGAATGATGGCAAGTATCGTAAGCTTCCCGTGTACGGGAGGAACCTGTTGCTGGGATCGGGGAAGGAAGTGAGTAATGCCGAGTATGAGATGGCTAATTACTGGCTAACTGAACAGATATCTAAAGGAACACAAGTAACATTGACTATTTTTGGAGAGTTGGGTGATGATAAGGAAATGTTCACTATATATAACTCTACTGGTGCAGTAGGTTCTATGGCTCAGTTCAGTAAGACTGACTTTGTAAATGGGAAGGCCAGTAAGACTTTTAAATGGATTACTAATATCGGAGATGCAGTAGCTGATAATACACATATGGTTGTATTTAGTTCTCCTAAAACGGGCACATCAATTTCCACCATCCATAAGATTAAACTTGAATATGGTGACATCTCGACCGAGTGGTCTCCAGCTTGGGAGGACATCCCCGACATCGAGGAGCGGTACGCCTACGGTGTAGAGTGGGACATGGCATCGTCAAGCCCGGACGGGAAGCGTGTGGGGAATATGCAACTACATCGGGAGTTGCCGGTGCAGAGTAAGATGAGAAGGTGTCTTTTGGATAGAGATGGTGGAGTTAAAGAATATTTGGATAATGAGCTTTCATGGGGTGGAAGCTATTTGGATTATGCCGTTATGACAGAGATGCCTGAACATTGGTATAAATTGTATTTTAATGGCACTAAATTTAGGATGATGTTGTCCGAAATTCCATTACCTGGGTATAAACATGTAGATAAGTTCTATATCTCAACATATGAAGCCAGAATGTATAGAACCGATAACTTATTATGTTCGGCGGCTGGAGCTAGTAAATTAAGTGATCCTAATTCAATTAATTTTAGAGGTGGTGACAACACCGCTGAATGGGATGATACCTACCGTTCCTTGCTAGGATGCCCTGTTACCAACCTTACCCGAGACCAATTCCGACAAGCTGCAAGAAAACGTGGAAGTGGTTGGGAGATGTACACCTATGGAGCACATAAAACCTTATTCTGGTTATTTGCAGTAGAATATGCTACATTAAATAGTCAAAAACCATTTAATGCTCAAAAAGATGCTAATGGATTCTCACAGGGTGGGTTAGGAAACGGTCCAACACAAATGACAGATTGGACAAATTTCAATAATAATAATCCACTTATTCAATGTGGTTATACTAACGAATTTGGTAATGGATCTGGAGAGAAGGCATATGTGGTGAAAAATGCTTCCGATGGTACTCATGCTACATTGATGGCTAACAGGTATCGTGGTATAGAGAATCCGTTCGGTCATATCTGGAAACACACTGACGGGGCCAATATACAGGTTACCACAGGCGATTCAGGATTATCTATACTATGGACTACCAGTGACCCATCGAACTTCAGCGATACCTCTTACACGGGTTATGACAAGAAGGGTAATGTCTGTCGTATAAATGGTCACGTCAAAAAGATGTTGCTTGGGGAAGATGGCGATATAATAGCCACGGAGGTCGGCGGTAGCACCTCTACCTACTGGTGTGACAACTACTACACCAGCACATCAGTTAGCCGCATGCAATTGGTAGTAGTTGGTGGTCGCTCGGATGATGGGTTGAATGCTGGCCTAGTTGACGTGGGTACGACTAATTCGTCTGGTATTGCTAATAACATCGGGTCTCGCCTTTGCTTTTTCCCAAAATATAAATCAACTGAAATAACTACAGAATAATATGAATAGAACATATAGTGATAAAATACCCAGTACAATAGAAAAAGATAATTGTGGATATTATCTATATAGATGGGATATACAAGAAGAACAAAGAGATGAGTATATTGGTTATTCCTATTATGAAGTAACTGTATGGCCCACATTAACTGCTAATAAGATATTAGAAACATGTATTAATGAATTATGGGGTACAGATGTTGAAGCAAAGAAACTGAATGACTATAATGCTGCATTACTAGGGATATTAGATGAAAGTTATATAGATATTTACAAAGATTTCTTACAAAAGAGAAAAGAATTGAAGGAACAAGTAGATTCAGATTTCATTGCTTATGAACAAATGCAAAATGAATCAAATAGTGAACAAATAACCGCTATTACTTAGGATAGTGTCAATTTGTAAATAAAGAACTTTTGATGACTAAAGACGTTATAGCGTCAATTCTCATATCAAAAATACCAAACGCTAACTAAAGTAAAATTTGGTTAGCGTTTTTGTTTTCCTTTCATATCAATCTATTATGTTAAATAAAATTCATCAATATTTTTTATTGTCCCAAGGAGTATCTAGTATGAACTACTTTAAAGAACTATTTAATGATGGCCCAGCCAAATTTATCTCTTGCTTATTAACGGGAGCATTTAGTTGGGTGGCAGGTAGTTTTACACCCTTATGGACAGTTCTATTTATCTTATTATTAATAATATTAGTAGATGCGTATTTAGGTGGTAAGATAGCATTTAAAAATCAAAAAAAGTTTGAATCAAGAAGACTATGGAAAACCTTACGCAAATTTGGTTGGTGTGGTGCTATTATATGGTTTGCAAATCAAATAGATGCTAGTATATTAATATCCATAGATACTCATCTAGTAGAATTCTTTGCAGGACTTATTGCTGGAGTAGAACTATGGTCAGTCATAGAAAACTTGGCTACATTATATCCAGATGGACCTTGGAAACTTCTAAATAAGTTTATACGTAAAAAAGGTGAAAAGTATCTTGATATTACTATAGATAGAGAAGATTTACCTAAGATAAGAAAATTGGTTAAAAAGATTAAATAGTGAATTTTATACATTACATAAAATTAGGTGCTGTACTATTGATAGCAGTTTTAGGTTTTGATAATTACAGATTAAACAAGAAAGTAGATAATCTAGATAATGCGTTAGCTAGAGCTTCTGTGAATTTACATTACTATGAGAGTGCTCTCTCAGGAATGGAGAAACAAAACAAAGTATTACAATTAACTGTAGATGACTTCAAACATTCTGAAGATAGTTTAGTGCAAGAACTAAGAAAACAATCTAAAGAACTTAAAATAAAAGATAAGAAATTAAAGGAAGTCGCATCAGTAGAAACTATTATTTCGGATACAATAACTCAAGAGATTCCAGTGGACAGGAATTTTACAGTAGAGTTAAAGCCAAATCAATTGACAACTATCAAAATAGAAAGAATAGACAGCATGATCACACATGTGTTGGATATAAAGAATCGTCAAGATCTATTTATATATGAAGAGAAAGTATGGCGTAAAAAAGGTTTCTTTAGACGCTTATTTACTTTAAATTTTAAGAAGGATATAATTCCTCATTATCAAATAGTTAATTCAAACCCTTTAATACAAGTAACAGATACAAGGGTTATCAAAATATCAAAATAATTGCAAAATATTTCAATTTAGTATTAATCAATAAATAAATTGAAACTATGCATTTGAACAAAATATTAGAACAAATCAAACGCCATCAATCTCCATCAGAGGCTATAGATAAATTATCTACTGCTTTAGAGAAGCATGAGGGTAGCTTACTGGAGAAAGGTTTCACTATTTTGAAGTCAGAATTGGCTGCAAATATGTATGAAGCTATTAATGGCCCTCACTTTGATGAGGAACATGCTCGCTATGCTGTAGAGGGTATGGAGAATGAGGATGGTACAAAAGGTCCTCATTGGACGGTTGAAGAGACAACGTCCGTTGCCAATCAAATGGGCATAAATTTAAAATCTGAAAAACATAACAAATGGGATTGGTATGTTGCCATGAATATGATCTATTCAGATTATTACAAAGCAGTCGTTGCTATGACTGGCAGCGCAAATACCAAACACTTCGCAGAATTGGCAAAAGCTTGGCTATGTGACAAAGACATTGACGAAGGCAAGATGTGGCACTATTATGTTTATCTAATGTGTGATGATGATGAAAACGATTATAAAGCATATGAACGTATGCACAGTAATCGTAATAGTTATTACAGTCCAGAGTATGAACGTCGTATGGGTAGAGAAAAAGGATATGACTATGAGGCTAGAAGCTATCAATATCCTTACTCTAGATATGATAGAGAAGAATTAGATCGTGATAGTAAACGTTACAGAGAAGATGATCGTGAACGTATGGAACGTGAAAGAGAAATGCGTGATCGTGGCTTGCGTAATACAAGAGAGACTCGTAACACATCTGTTAGATATTTCTAATTATCAAAAGTAAATTTAAATCAATTAAAATAAAATTAAAGTTATGTTAGAAAACGAAAGAATTATTGTACAAGACCGTGGTAGTATTGATGCTGGTATCGCTGCGTTAATGCAGAATGCTAATAAAGGTTTTGACCCCGCTGCTTTAATGGCCATGATGAATAATGGTAATGGTATGTTTGGTGGCAATGGTGGTTGGTGGTGGATCTTCATCATCGTGCTCTTCTGGATGTGGGGCGGATGGGGTGGAAACGGCTTCGGTCGTGGAAACCAAGCAGAAACAAACTCTGATTTTGCAAGATTAGCCGCTATGGGTAACCAGAATAACAACACAGATCTATTGATGCAAGCTATCAATGGTAACAAAGATGCAATCAATACATTGTCTACTAACTTGAACTGCGATGTTAAGTCAATTGACAACGCTTTGTGTTCTATACAGAATGCAATTGGTAAAGTTGGTAGTGAAGTAGGCTTCTCTGCAGAAAGAGTAATTAATGCAGTAAATGCTGGTGATTGTAACGTTATCAAAGCTATTAGCGACTGCTGCTGCACAACTCAACGTTCAATTGATTCAGTTAATTTGAATCTGACTCAGATGAATGCTGATAACAGATTGTCTATCTGTCAGCAAACTAATACTTTGCAGAACGCTATTACTTCAGGTTTCAATACCTTGTCTAGTGAAAATGCTACAAGATTCAACATTCTTGGTGCTAAGATAGACGCTCAGACTCAGATTATCAATGATAAGTTCTGTCAATTAGAGATGAGAGAAATGCAGAATAAGATCGACACATTACGTGACGAGAAGGAGGATTGTAGAATCAAGAAAGAGAGCTTAAGTAAGATTGATGAGGAGATGAGGAGATGTGAAGACATCTTAAAAATACTTAATGTAAATTCGGACATAACAACCAATGTGACAAAAGATTTCAAAGAACTTGATGAATTGAGAGCTGAAGTGAAAGAGCTTAAACAACTTTTACAAAATATTTCTACTGTTCGTCCGGAAGAAAACAATATCGATCCTCCTACTGAGGAAAAAGAAAATGAAATCTAAAACACAAAGGTTGGCTATTTAGTCAACCTTTTTTATTTTAAAATAATATGAGTACACTTTATAATAATAAATACGACATTCTAGCTAGTACAATTCAACCTAATCCTGCATCTGTTAAATATTGGGCAGATCTATCATCTAATCCAAATGGTGGGGATTTAAAGTATTTTAATGGTACTAAATGGGTTTTAGTTAATAATAAAGCTACTGAAGACATTTCTCAGATAAAACAGCAGATAGCGGATTTAGAACAAAACAAAGAAGATAAAGTTGAAGGTAAAGGATTGTCTACTGAAGACTATACTACACAAGAAAAAAATAAACTTGCCAGTCTTCAAAACTATAACGATGATGAAGTAAGAGAGTTAATTTCAGCTTTGAATCTTAGATTGACTACTCTAGAAGGTGATTATGAAGCTTTAGAAGCTAGAGTTGCTGCATTAGAAACACCAGCTGCATAATGGAATTAACATTAAATAGAATCTTTCTAGGTAGCTCTGCAACTATTGGAGAGCTACTAATCAATGATAAACATTTGTGTGATACCCTCGAAGATAGAGTAAGGCCAGAAGGAGAAAAGGTATATGGTAAAACTGCAATACCTGAAGGTACATATGAAGTTAAATTAACTCACTCTCCAAGATTTAAGAAAATATTACCAGAGATTCTTAATGTACCTAACTTTAGTGGTATTAGAATTCATACTGGTAATAGTTCTAAAGATACAGAAGGGTGTATACTTGTAGGTACATGGGATGGTGAGAAAGAAGATTGGGTAGGTAATTCTAGAATAGCATTCGATGAACTAATGACTTTACTTGAGGAAGCTACAAATAATAAAGAAAAAGTAACAATAACTGTAAAAAGTTTATTAAATTAATTATGATATTTAATTCACTAAATACAATAATAGATGATATATTTCTTACTTATAGAGATAGTAATATATCTGAAAGTGAGAATTTGTCACGCATACAAGTAGAACAGTGGATTCATCAATATAGGGCCTATTTAATTAAGCAAGATTTAGATAAAGGTCGAGATATTAATCCTAGTTATATACAAACGTTAGGTCCATTACATATATCTAAAGTAAGTACATGCGGTGTTCCTAATGGGTTTCATTATATATCAGATGAGGAATTACCTAAATTTATAGATTTGCATTTTGGTACTGGTCTAGTAGCAGTTAAAGATATGCATGGTAATCTGATTCAGGTTGGTAATGAAACAAAAGCTAAATATCAGACAAGTAGAAAATATACATGTAATGATTATATCGCTTACTTAAAGAATAATCATTTATATTTAAATGGACCTGGCTTTCTAGAGTATGTAGAAATAGAAGGCATTTTAGAAGACCCCACAAAAGCAGCAGATTGTTATGATTATGATAGTCCATATCCTATCCCTGCTAATATGATTCCTACTTTGAAGAACTTAATATTTAGCAAAGAACTAAATATAATGTTAACTGTACCTACTGATAATACAAATAATAGTACTAACGATGTAAAACAATAATGAATGGAAACTAAGTCATATACTGGAAAAGATTTTTATACTAGCTACTGTGATTACATAGAAGATAACCCATTATATCAAGTAGATTATAAAACGTTTAGAGGAGTAATTAATGATTACTTCAAATACTTGAGAGATGAACTAATAGAGAATGGTAAAGAAATAAAGCTACCATGTAGATTAGGCACTTTAAGTGTAATTAAACATAAGCCTAAAGAGTATTCTGGAAAGAGTCTTAGAATAGATTATGCTGAATCAAAGAAGCTAGGTAAAATGGTATATCACTTAAATGAACATTCAAACTTCTATAAATATAGATTTTATTGGAATAAGCATAATATGCTTACATCAAATAAGACTATGTATCAATTAGTAATGACTAGAGATAATAAGAGGCGGCTAGCCCAAATTATTAAAAATAAGGAAAGAGATTACTTAGAACTGTAAATTTTATGATAACGAAATTAACATCAATCAAAACTGTGATAGCCAAAGTAATAGCAGATCTATGGTTAGAGGAAGATGAAATTAAAATCTCAGATTTTAGAGAGTGGGCAGCTGAGGCTATTGAAAAAATTGGTGCAGTACAACAGTTTGAACACATTGTTTCAGGTGTAGAAGGTGCCCCAATTATCAAAATAAACTGTCATCAAGCACAGTTACCTTGTAACTTACATAAATTACATCAAGTTGCATATTCTTTTAATTGTGATGGACCTTGGTTTCCTATGAGGAAAGCTACAGGTTCATTTGCTGCTTGGGGATGTGATGAATGCTGTGATTGTGAGAAACCCGAAATATGGGTTAAAGATGAAGTATTAGTAAATCTAGTTGTAGATCTATATGGCAATATTGATAAAACCGAAGCTCTAGAAATGCTAAATACTAATAAAAACATGAAGACTATACTTAGGAATCTGATTAATAAACATACTATTAATTTAGATTATATGAGAGGTAATACAAGCACTAATCCTAATTGGGATTTACAGTATAGTATTAAACCCGGTTATATAATGACAAATGCACCATGTGGATATCTAAAATTATCATACAGTGCTATACCTACTGATGAAGATGGGTATCCATTAATTCCAGATAGTGCTTCATATATGGAAGCAATTTACTGGTACATTGCACAAAAAATAGGATTTCAAAAGTATATAAGAGGCGAAATGAATCAACGTATATATTATGATATGCGTAATTCTTGGAACTTCTACTGTAAGCAAGCATATGCAGAAGCTATGCTACCTAATGAAGATGAATTAGAGTCTATTAAAAATACATGGAACAAGATACATACAGAATTTCTTGATCATAATACGTTTTATAGTCATACTGGTTCTAGACAACATATATATAATGCCAATTAATTATGAGTGCAAGAAGACAAACAAATACATTCTCTGGTGGTCTTAATATGGACGTAGATTATTCTGTGTTAAAGGATAATCAATATATATATGCAGAGAACATTCGTATACTAACGAATGAAGGATCTTCTTTTGCAGCAATGCAAAATATAGAAGGATTCTTAATGTGTAGACCTTCTTCAAATTTGTCTGGTGAAACTATTATACACGTTACCACAGTAAGAGATTGGGCGATTGTTTTTACTAAGGTTAATGGTACAAATAACAATAATGTCTATAGAATTGATTTTTCTAGATCCCAAGAGGAACCAATTGTAACAAAAGTAGTAACTAATAGACCTTTAGATATAGAAGTATCATCTAGTAATGTAGCTGCAATTAGTAGTGTATGTAGATGGGAAGCAAGCAACAATGTAAAAGTGTATTGGGCAGATGGGCATGCTCAAATTAAAGTAATCAACGTAGATGATGATCACATATCCGGTAATTCATCTATTACTTCGGATACTATAGTAATGCTACCAAAGGCTACATTACCTCCATTTGAATTTAATGGATTTGGAACAGGTAGTTTAGAATCTGGAATGATACAGTACTGTTATCAATTGTTTAAAGTAAGAGGTACAGAGTCTGCAATATCTCCACTTACCCCTCTTTATCATTTGAGTGACGGAGATCAAAAAACTAATTACAATGCTGTAAAAGGAAGTTCTAAAGGACAAAATACTGGTAAGTCCATAAAGTTACAAGTAAGAAACAATAGTACTGGATTTGATAGACTTAGAATAATCTCTTTATTCTATAAGGCAAAGAATGAGGTACCTGTAATATCTATAGTAGATGATATAGTTATTGGAACTGGTTCTGTAATAAACTATGAAGATAAAGGTGGTAGCTTAGTATCGGAATTAAGTATTGATGAATTTAATTCATTAGCTAATTATACATTTATACCTGAAGTAATAGAATCTAAAGATAACAGATTATTTGCTGCTAATCTTACTGAGGAAACATGGGATGTAGAATATGATGCTAGAGCATTTAGAGCTAATTCTTCTGGTAATGTATTATTGCTATCTAACTCTGGTTCTTCGTTAAACTTTGCTCTATCAGCATTAACTACTACAAATATACCTAAAGACCACGATTGTATATGCCCATTTAATGTAGACGGCAGTGCATACAAATACACTACTTCTCCAACAGGAGGATACATACAAGGTGGAAAAGGCAAGAATGTATCATATAGATTCATTACTACAGATTTACTAGAAGATGCATCTACTACATCTAGAGGAATGATAAATGAAGAATTTACATTCAATGCTTCTTCAAGACCACTTACTAGTTTAGGTATTAACTATGAAGGTAACGATAAATCAAATTCAATAAGTTTATCGTCTGGTAATAAGATACCAAACTATTCTAATGCTGAAATAGAATCCAAAGTAAAAGGATATATGAGGGATGAAATCTATAGATTTGGTATTGTACTATACAATAAACAAGGTTTAGCATCTCCTGTACATTGGATAGGTGATATAAGAATGCCATCTAATAAAGATTCTGGTTATAAGTTTTTTACTTCCAATGAGGCTAGTGATTATGGATCTAATTTATCAGTTGTTACTAAACCTCTTGGCATTGAATTTGAAGTAAAGAATTTACCATCAGATGTGGTAAGATATGAAATAGTTAGATGCGAAAGAACTCTATCTGATAGAACTATATTAGCTCAAGGAGTAGTAAGTTGCATTACAAATTATGATAGAGATTCTAATATCTTAACACCATTCCCATATCTAGCTTATTCAAATAAGCATGGTTACTATGCAAAGACTCACAACAATGGAGATTTCCAATATACCTTTAACTTGTCAGATACACAATCTAATAATTATTTCATGTTTGTATCTCCAGAAATAGCAGTCAACAGAGAAAATGCTGATGCATTAATTGATAAGTTTCAAACAGTTGAAAAGGTAGGATTTATGACATCTCCTATTACTGCGGACGGTGATTGGGGAATTACAGAAGCTGGAGCTACAAAAGTATTAGCAAATGCTAGATCTATAAAGTACGATGGTACTACGATAAAACCAACTAAAACATTAGGTAATCAACCTAGTAATGGCTATATATCTGGAGGATGTGTTGTGATAAATAATGATGATTTTTATGCAGCATTGTTAGCTAAATACTATGGACTATATGTTGAAAGTGGTGTACAATCAGCTGCAATAGAAAGTGCAAAATATGCTGGTCCTAGTAGTCCTTGGTTAACAAACGGTGATCAGCCTTGGTATAATGCTGAAGCAGTGACTATTGGTGACAAAGTTTATTATAACTGGGTGTGGGATAATATTAGAACTGCAGGAGATGGTGAAGTAGATAAGACTGATGCAAATAATGTTAGAAAATATGGTCCACATGGAATTTGTGCTATATTTAAAAGTGATAACATGATCTCTAACATATCTTTAGCATCAGGATCTTCAAGTGCTAGATATTTAAATGCAGTAGTATTATGTAACATGAAACAAAGTGTAAATGCTTATGGTGGCAATTCCTACTCTGCTGTACAGAATTCTGTGTATATTACTACAGGAGCTAGTGCTGAATCTAGTGTTTCCACAGTGTTGTGTTATGGTGGCGATACTTATCTAAACATATTTGATTATAATAACTGTATGTTTAGTTACAATACAGATGATTATTATAATAATAAATCAAATAGATTATTTTTAGGTGCGTTCATACCATGTGAATCAAGTATTAATTTAGCATTAACCCATGCTGATTCATCTATAAATAGAACTTATCAAGCTGGTGATGGATATGCTAATCATTTTGTAGAAGACGATATAGTAACTGTTGGAGATTTATACACTCAAAATACTCCATCATATGCATACAATGACGCATATTCTGCTCAGCCTAATGCAAAGAAATTTGTAGCTAAATCTATCTATAATATAGATAATCTATTAACAGATACTCGTATCATATCTTCAGAACTGAAAACAAATAATGAAGTTACTGATTCGTGGACAAAATTTAAAGTAGCTAATTATCTTGATGTAGATACTAGATTTGGTCCAATTAATGATATGAAACTGTTTAAAAATAATTTAGTATTCTGGCAAACAGACGCTTTTGGCACAGTTGCAGTGAATGAACGTTCTATTATAACTGATAATAATCCAGGTGCTCTTACTCTAGGTACTGGTGGTATACTAGACAGATATGACTACTTTACTACAATGAATGGTGAAAGTCCAAACCAGTTAAGAGCAAATACTCAATCAGATAGCACTGTGTACTGGTATGATAGTAAACGTAATGAGATATGTGGTTTTAATGGTCAGTTACAAACAGTATCTAAATTAAAAGGGGTTCAATCTTATTTGAATAAGAATAAAGACTTATTTAAAAAAGATCCTATTGCAGTTTATGATAAGAAATATAATGAGGTTCTGTTTACTCTAGGAGATAAAACTTTAGCTTTTAATGAACAATTAGGAGCATTTACTTCATTCTATAACTACAATCCAGACTATTATGCAGAATTTAGTGATAAACTATATTTGTTTAAGTCATTAAAACTATTTAAGTATAATGGTGGTGAACAAACCAATTTAGATTCTGATAAAGCGAAAGTATCTGAAATAGAATTTGTAGTAAATGCTGAGTACCCACAAACTAAAACATTTGATAATGTTGAATATAGCGGTGATTTTACTACAGATACTAATTTTGATTTGATCTTATTTACTACAAAAAGACAGACTAGTGAAACATTAACTAGTGAAGACATTGATTACAGAGAGGATACTTATAAATTTGCAATTCCTCGTAATGCATTAAAGCTAAATGAAGTAGAACAGCTAGCTAATAAGTCTTATAAGGACAGAATGAAGGGAAAATATCTCATCTGTAATTATAAGTATGATTGTAATGGTGGTAATGAATTTAAAGTACCTTATATTAGTACAGCTTATAGATACTCAATGATATAATATGAAAAAGAAAATTAATAAGAAAAACGTACCAGCATATGCATTTGGCATGGATCAACTGCCTAATTACCTTGGTGGAGCTAATGTTCTTGGCTCTGCCATTTCTGGTTTATCAGGAGAAGGTTCTACAGGTGATGCTATAGGTAGTACATTAGGTAGTGCTGCTTCTTTAGCTGGAACAGGTTTTAGTATTGGAGGGCCAATTGGTGCTGCTGCTGGTGGAGTATTAGGAGCGGCTTTTGGTTGGATTGGATCTAGAAGACGCAAAAAACAGATGGAACAAATGCGGCGCAGAAAAGAAACCATGAATAAAACTCAACTAGGTATGAATGCTGCAGCAAATCAAACAGCAGAATATTGGGATGATAATGTGTTAGCATATACTTATGAGAATGGTGGTATACTTCCTGATTTAGCCTATGTAGACAATAATGAGGTTATCAGAGGGGACGATGGAACTATTATGCAAATTCCTAATAATAGACCAGGTACAGATAATCATTTAATTGATGCGTCTAATTTAGAGTCAGTATTATCTGACAAAATTAAAAGACCGGGAACAAATAAAACTTTTGCACAAGAAGGTAAAAAACTTACTAGAATGACGAAGCCAAGTAAAGGTAAAGATATATTTGCTGATAATACAAATATGTTAAATAAACGAAATGCTAACTTTGCATATGATAATCTATTATCAGAACAGGAGGAAGTAAAAGCTAAAAAAGGAATTAAACCTAAAAAGAAAGGTATTCCTGCTTATGAAAAAGGGTATAGTCTTCGACGTCCAAATATATACACAGAAGCACTAGATGAAGCTTTACATTATGTTCCAGTAGAAACACCAAAAAATGCTAAGACTAGAACTAAGGATAAATTAAGTAAGCCTATAGATCCTGTACAATTACTGGAGAATAGAAAAGAGTATTGGAGGAATAATGATTTATATTATGCTGATCAGTTACCAGATGTAGAGGTGACCGCTAAAGCACCTGCTACTCCTGCATATATGAGACACGTTCAGCAATGGGATCCATATTGGTCTTCAGTATTAGGTGCGGCTAGTGATAGAGATAAATCTAGATCAAATATCCAATTAAATCCAAATAAGCGTATAATTCAAACATATGGTAGTGCTCCTGCTTTTTATGCTCCTGTAACAGGAGATGGTATAGACGCTATTACATATGCTAATGATGAGCCGATTTCTGTTGATACACCTGTTGTACCAACTAAACCTGTATCGCCTACTCCTGCAGTAAATACAACTAAAAGTGTACCAAGTAAAAGTACTACAAAAACTCCAAGTACAAGCTCAACTAAAACGGTTCCTAATTATAACTTTGTAGATGCTCCAATGCTTGATATTGAAGAACCAGTTATTGGTTTCAATGATGCTTATACTCAATCTTTAGAAACACCTAAGAAACCAATTGCAGCAAAACCGGATTTATCTCCTATATCAAATACGGTAGGTAATAAAAAGAGTCCAAAAGATAAAGCTGGGGTTATTGATTATTCTCCAGACTGGTTATCATTAGCTCCTACGGTGTATAATGCTCTACAGTCTTTACGTAATCCAGAGTATGAACAAACTGTTTTAAATCCTTACACAGGTGCTATTACTAATACTATGGCTAGACGTAGAATGAATATAGAACCTGCAAGATTAGCCAACAGTAGATCAAGGGCTATTTCAAATTATAACTTAGCAAATATTAATGCTAACACTGGTGCTAATTTAGCAGCAAGAACTCAAGCTGCTGTTGATGAGTATGCTGCTAATGCTAATATGTATGCTACTAAACAAAATGCAGATAATGCTTACTTAGGTGAATACGCTAATACTTTAAATAATTTAGGTCAGCAATTTGTTCAAAGTAGAACTCTTGCAAATGATTTAAATGCTAAAAATAGAGCAGCTGCTAGAAGCTTTGGTACTGCTGCTGTTAGTCAATTAGGACAATGGTCTCAAGTAAACAGACAGATGAAGAATCAAGCAGCAAGAGATAACATGATTTATCCATATCTAGCTAATTTCTTAGCATATGGTAATCCTACAGAGTTAATTCAACAGATGAATAGACAATATTATAAAAGATAATTATGGTAAATAGATATGATCGTCCTGCAGAAGCGCAGTTCATAAATACATATGTTCCTCTACCATTCCAGCAATTATATACTCTAGGTAAAGAAGCAAATGCTAGAGTAGATAAAGCTATTGCAGATTTATCTGGTGCTCTGGATAAATGGTCTGATTTTAGATCCCCATCAGAAAAAGATACTAAGGCTTGGTACGATGAGACAATGGGTAAAGCTAAACCTATTATTGATAAATTAGCACAAAATATCGATTCTCTTAAAACTCCAGAAGGTAGAGCTCAGATTAATTCTTTAATCAATAATGTGGATAGATATAAATTGGCTACTTTAAAGCAAAGTAGAGAGGGTATGCTACAAAGAATGGAAATGAATCAGAAGTTAGCAGCTGCCGGTAAATTTAATGAAATGTGGCATGGAGTTGATTTTGCTAACTACGATACACTTACTTCTGGAATTTATAATGATGTATCTCCTTTAGCATATAAGGATGTTAGAGAGTTATCCGATCCGTATTATGCTAAATTGCAAAGAGGATATCTATATACAAAAGGCGGTTATGATTACTTTGGAAATTCAAAGGAAGATATTGAAGCTGTAGCAGATGCTCACTATAATGATATTGTTAGTACTCCAGAAGCACAGAAGCATATGCAGTTATTTAAGCAAAGAACTGGAGCTACAGATGAAGAAGCTCAAGCTTGGTTTAGGCAACAAATTATTGATTCTAATATTGATAGAACTATTAGACCAACAAGAGAGCTTAATCAGTATGCTAAGATGGCTGCTGAGCAAGCATATCGTAGACAGTTGAAAGCTGCAGAGAACGCTCAAGGTTCTCCAGTACAATTTACTACAAAGCTTGCTGCTACACTTATGAATAGACCATATGGCCCTCAAACATCTGAAAGAGGAAACAAATTAACTTATAATTCACAGTTTGATAGAATCCAAAAGACATTTGCTCCTGATAGTAAATATAGAGATATCTATATTAACAGAGTGGATGAAAATGGCACTCAATTACCTTTAAATAGAAACAAGAGTGCATATGGCATTGTATCAAGATTGTCTACAGATATTGGTTCACAAGCGAACTTTATTAATGATGCTATGCTTGATAAATCTTCTATGGTCAGAGGATTAGCAGGTGCTCCAATTTATTCTGGTAATAGCGTTTATGGAATGATGACACCTGAACAATATATCAACTCTAAGTTTGGTTTAAGCGTTAATGAAGCTAACTGGAACCCAAATCGAGTTAAATTTGAAAGAGACCTTATTGCTGGTAATATTCCTAATGTGGGAGTTACACCTACTAATAAAGTACTTATTGAAAATGGTATTCCCGGTGATGAGCAATTTACTCAAGAATATAAAGCATATGTTCCAGTACAATACTTCATTGATAATGGCTACGACTTTGGAGAAACTGACCCTGAAAAGCTAATTAAAAATGAAGACTTTAATAAGTTCTTATCAACATTAAATGGTAGATTACCTAGTCCTTCTGGAGACATTGTTAAGAAACCTAATATCAAATTTGGTAGTGATAAAAATGCTGCATATAGAGAGATACAAAGTAGTGGATGGTTATCAGATCCTCAGTATGCTGCAGCTATCCAGTATGATGGGGTTTATGTAGAGGTTCCTGTTATGCGTCAAGTACTTACTAATCAGCAAACTAGGGAAAGAGCTAACTTAGAAGAATTCCAATATACTAAAATGGGTTCTAAATTAAATGCTGCTTACAGAGGAGATAATGAAGAATTAATCTATGGACAGTAAAAATAATATACAAGATATATCATTAGCCACTAGACTTCGTAGACAAAATTACGAAAGATATCTAGATGGTTCTAATGCTTCAAGTATTGGAGTAGGATCTACAGTAGATCCTACTTTGGTGCTTAGAGACTTAGCTGGTTATAACAAAGATAGTTATAATAAAGATTTAGATACAGAAAGCACTCTAGATGAAAGTTCTAATGATCTTAGTACTACAGAATTAATATTTAATTCTGCAAAGGCAATGCTTCGTGATATGAACGAAGCACAGTTGTCAAATACTAGAGGTGTATTACGTAGGGAAGTATTACCAAATATAGACAGATTTAATAGCAATCTTAATCTATTTTCTGCATATGACAATTTAATGTCTGAGAAGAATTCTCTTCTTAATCAATTATCTACTACTCAGGATAGTAATGAAGCAGACGCAATAGCAATTCGATTACAGGAAGTAGATAATGAATTAAATCAGACAAAAGAAGGATTAAGCGCATTGGGTGTATCACCTGATTTAAGTAATGCTCAAGAGGTACGTGCACAACAAGAACAGCAATTACAGTCATATAAAGATAGAGCTCAAGAGCTATATGATGATATAGCTACAGATGAGGCTGATATTGCTAGATATAAAGTAGATGAACGCTTCCAAAGAGGTATGGAAGAGAATAGCGAATTTAAATGGACAGAACCAAGTAAATGGATATATTCTGTACCATCTGCTGTAGGTTCTTCTTCTTCTGCTTGGATGTGGCAAATAGCACCATATGCTACTACAGCGTTAAAAAGCGTAATGACTAAGAGTCTATTGAAAGCAGGTACTATGGCATTAACTGGAGCTGCTGCTGGTAGTGTAGCTCCCGGAGCTGGTACTCTTGCAGGTGGGGCTATTGGTGCTACAGCAGGAGCATTAAGCATTGCATTAGATCTAGGTAATGCTGCTATGATGATATATTCTAACTATAAGCAAGCTGAGAATGAAGCTAATGCTAACGTATCAGATGATTATAGAGATAGAGTATCTAATATATTAAGTCAAAGCGGTAGTTCTGTACAAGCTGTAGTTAATGCTGCTAGATCACAAGATTTACCAGAAGAGTTCAGTAAACTTACTGACGATAAACTGTTTGAAAAAATTCTTGATGGTCAAGTACAAGTAGAAGATCAATCTTTAAATGAAGCTATATCTCAAGCTAGACAAGGTTTAGATAGAGATTTTGCTCAAAATATGGCCATCACTTGGGCTAGTAACCTAGCTGAGGATGCTCTTATGGTTCCATACTTTGGAAAAATTGCAGATGGTTGGATTGGCAAAGGTCTTAATACAGTTGCATTCGGAATGAACCCTGTTGAAGGGTTAGGTGAGTTAGCTGCTAGTCAAGCTAAAAAGAAAATGTCCAAATATGTATTAGGTAGAAATGCAATTGATGTTGCAACAAAAAAATGGGCTAATAGAGCTGCAAAAGCAGCATATGTTGGAACAGATTTAGCACTACGTAATGCTGCAACTGCATTTAATGAAGCAATTGAAGAAGGATCACAGTATACTACAGGTCAAGCATATAAGCGTGGAGATTTTGATAGTTCTGATTTAGACCTAGAAGGATTAGCATCATCCTTAGTAGGAGCATATAAAGAGAAAGCTACAACTGTAGCTAACATCCTAGGAAGTCCATTTGGCTATCAAAACCCATTATATGAAAATGATACAGAATATTGGAATAATGTTAAGTTAGGAGCTGCTGCAAGTCTGTTATCTCCTATTCAAGGTACTGTTAATGTCAGAGGTGCTTATTCTCTTGTGAAAGATACACAAGGGATGGATAGAGTAAATGAGTTAGCTGCAAATGAAATCAATTCTAAGGAAGAGATGGAAAAAGCAATAACTTATGCTAGTGGTAAACTAAAAGGGCATGAAGCTGAGATTGTAAATGCTTGGAGTATGTTGGCTGATGGTAAAACAGAAAACTTACCAGAAGGATTTAACAGAGAGGATGCATTAGAAGAAGCTAGATTTGCATCTAGAGCTTTTTCTTTAGCTAAGAGTAAACAAATGAAATCCTTAGCTAAGACTATGGACATTGAAGAAGATACAGAAGAGTATGGTACACTTGTTGGTCTTGCAATGCAAGCAGAAAAAGAGTACACTTCTTCTATTCAAAATGCCAGAGTAAGAAGACAAGAATTAGAAAATGCTAAGAATAATTTTGTAAATGACCCTATATCAGAGGAAAGCCTAACAACTGCTATAGACAGCGCTTATAGACAGATTAATGATAATGCTACTACTCAAGATGAAATTATATCTAAGGATGAACTAAGAGAGATTTATGATAGACAAAGAAATTTGAATATCATGAATAATATGATTACTGAAATTGATACAGCAATAAATCAATTGAACGAAAGTAAAAATGAATCTGAGTTCAGAGGTAATCAATATTCCCTAGCTAAATTAGAAGATATGAAATATCGTCTAAATGCTAGAAAGAAATCTATTCTAAAGAGTATGCCATCTTGGTATAAAAATAATGCTAACACTATTAACAATGTAGATACAGCTATGCAGTTCGTTACTATGAACGAACACGTATCTGGTCTTAATAAAGCTACAGAAGATAGTATATTAGCAGAATTAATGCTAGAGAGGAATAGAGAGATCTTAAATTCATTTCATGGTATAGATAATGGTAGAATTACTCCTACTGAGGAAGTAGAAAGAGAGAATATAATAGAGCTAGGTAAGACTAAACCTTATAAGAAATCTAAGAAATTAAGACTTACTGCTTTAAGAAATATTCATGAACATCAAGGAGATACTCTTATTAGTGAAATGTTTGATTTATATCAAACTAAAAAAGCTGAAAGTAAAGAAGCTGCAGAAGGTGCACTAGGGGTTACTGAACAACAAACAGCATCTAAACCTGTTGTCCCTTCTAAGCCTGTCACTGCTCCTACTGGCCCAATGCGTACTGAGCAACAAGCAGCGCCAGAAGTTGAGCAAAAACCTACTCCTCAAGTAAGGAGAACAGCTAGACCTACTCAAGCTAATATTGCATCTCAAGAATTAAGTGAAGCAGATCAAGCTATTATAGCTGCTGCAGAAGGACAAGATATTGGTTTAACTCAAAGAAAACAACAACCACAAGTTGAACCTGAAGTTCAACCTCAAAATAATGACAGTGCAAAAACTGAACCTGTTGAAACTACTAATGAAATATTAGGTGCAGATGAAGACCCATTTGCTGGTGGAGTAGGTGGTGTAGCAACTGAAGATGTATTTAATGAATATGGTGGTGCTGTTGAGGAACCTACTAAAACATCAAAGAAAGCTAAAGAATCTAAACCAAAAGCAACTAAAACTGAGCAGGCTAAAAAGGATACTGCAAATGCTAGAGAAGAATTTAATGAAGCAGCAAGAAACTTCTTTGATCTTCTTGAAGATGATACTTTAGGGTTCGCATTTGATCCTGCTGCTCAAGCTGAAAAGCAAGCAAAAATATTCAAAGCTTTCTTGACAATGCTTGGTAAAGCATTTAACTTAGGAGCATACAAGTTCAAAGAAGTAGCATTGAATATGTATGAAGCTATTGGTAGGGATAGAGAAAAGTTATCTCAACATTTTGATGCTATTAAGGGAGCATATTCTACTGCATACTACAATATGCCAGAGAATGTTAGAGGTAAAATGACAACACCAGCAGAAGTCGCTGAGATTACTGTAGATGATTTGTTTGATCCACAACCAGCAGATTTAACTGAAGAAGAAGTTAACGATGCAGCCAAAGATGGAGTTATACCTACACCAGTAACCCCCGGTTCGGTTCCACCTGATGCTATTAGTGATTCAGAATTAGCTGAATTCACAGAGAATAGTGAGTTAGGTATTTTAAATACTTTCCATTATACTCCTACTGCTAATATTGGTGAAACTATAGAATTAGGCGGTGCTAGAATTCAATTCTCTCCTAACTCTGAATTACCTAAGCTGTTTAAAACTAAACAAGATAAACTTACTTATGAATATTCTGTAGCACCTTACTATGATAATATTCGTAAGAAAACAGTACAATGGAATGATCCTAGTACCTATGATTATGCCAGAGTAGGATTAATAATTACTAATACTGAAAATGGTAAAAGGTATTGGGTTGCGATGAGAAGTCCGAACAATATTCGTAATCTTACTCCAGAAGAATATCCTGAGATGATAAGAAAACTACGGGAACGTAGACAAGAAATTATCTCTAGGTTTGTAATGAAAGATTCAAATGGGTCTTTACTAAATAAGGTAGATACTAGAATAAAGGTAACTCCTACTAGATTGTTGTTGCATAATGCTATTGAAGGTACTATTTCTCAAGAGATACCAGTAAATGATAAACAATTTAAAGATGTATTTCAGTTTAGTGGTAATCTAGATGAAGAAATCAATAACTTTGGATATAGTACTGGTGTTAGAGGTACAAGTACAATATTTACCGTAGAAGGTGATAATACTGGTTTTATTGGTACTACTTCTGGTGGTGTGTATTATATTATCGATGGTAAAAAAAGGTTGTCTGGTAGACCATTACCATTAAAATTATCTCTAGCGCGCTTCAATTCTTATCCTAAATTAGCAGAGGCAATCTCTACTATAGTGTTTAGAAGTGGTTTTAAGGGTGGGCAGAATATAAATAATACAGATTTAATTGCATCTGATATTATTGAAATGTTCTTAAACTATGGTGAACCTACTTCTGTAAACAATGACTCTGATATTAGTGATTCTGCAAAAGCTAATTTGCGTAATAAGCAATTGTATATAGATAATAAAGGACAATTTGGTGTATTACACTATGGTATCAATGAAGTATCCTTAGCAGGTTTGTCTATTGCGCAGAAAGAACAAGAGAGAAAGCATTTCGAAGACTGGTTATTATCTAATGGTTCTATGCCTTTTAAAGTTCCTTCAAAAGGGAATGAGAAATTAGCAGTAAACATGAAAATGAATCTATTATTTTCTGGTAGATTATCTAGTAGTGTTGAAAAAGCAGGTGGTAGATTAGAACTATTTGATGGTATAGTATTTACTAGAGAAGATATGAACCATACATTATTATCTTGGATGATAAGAAATGGTATGATCAAATCTAATCTTAATGCAGGAAGATATGAAAGACCATATGTAATTGCAGATGGTATGACTCAAGATATGCCTACAACTATACCTAATTCTACAGCAACTCCAGCAATAGAAGAAGCTCCTAAATCTGAATCTCCTAAACCATCTAGAAGACGTAGATCATTTAATGATTTATCTAGTATGGGGGGTAGCCAAAAAGAAGTTAAAGTGAACTTTACTCCTAATAAGAAATATACCACTAAGGAGAAACTGAATAAGATTCAAGCTAAAAACTTCTTGAAGCAAAAGTTAGGTATGACAGATGCAGAGATTAATATAATTGATGTAGCTGTATCTTCTGATATGCCTGCAACAGCTTTATCTTATATGACTAAAGATAGTATTACGTTATATAATAGTGATCCATCTGGTGTAGAATTTCACGAAGCATACCATAGAGTATCTCTATTATTACTATCAGATCAAGAAAGAAATAAGGTATATGAAGAGTATCGTAGAATTCATCCTAATCTTAAGAATGCATCTGATAAATATATAGAAGAAGCATTAGCAGAAGAATTTAGAGGGTATATGATGTATAAGACTCCAAGAAAGTCTTATAGGATTACTAAGTGGTTTGAAAAACTACGAGATTTCATTATGTCTTTATTTGGTAGAACTACTCCTACTAAAATCTTTAGAGGTATATATGAAGGTAAGTATGCTAATATTCCAGTAAGTCAAGAAGCTAAAGATAGATTTGAGAAAGCTTATAGGAATAGGGTAAACTTTACTCAACATGGGTACACTTTCCAAAACATAAAATCTCTTGATAACTATAATCAGGCTGTAGAATTCTTTGCAATATCTTATATTAATCAATCATTAAGTTCTCAATCTTTTGTAGATGATCTCACTAAAATACAGATTGACTACCAAGATATGCGTGATTTACTTGAGGATTTGTCATATGATGAAAATGCTACACCAGAGCAAAGAGCAGCTGCTAATGAGTTATATGAGCATTTTAATATATTCCAAAAAGATATTAAATCCTATCTTGATTCTTTAAGCCTAAGACAGGTAAAAGAAGAACAGGAATATGATGAAACTGAGGAAAGAGATGGTGGCGAAATCGAAAAGGAAAACTTTGATAAATATGATAAAGCTTCTTACGAAGTATCTGTATTACATAATATTAGACCTGCTGTAAAACTTTTCTTATCTTCTATTGAAGATCGTGTATACGATAAAGCTACAGATAGTTATGTAAGAGATATGAATGCTGAAACTGGTATACCTAGAGTAACACCATTCCTTACAGCTTGGAGAAGAATTGTAGATAAATTATTTGATGAAGATACTTATGATGGATTAATCAGAAAATCTGCTCAATTAGCAAAAACTGATCCTTTCTATGCTTCTGTATATAATAAGTTATCCTCAGTAAAGGATTCTAATCTTCAGACTCAAATATTTCAAACCATTACTGGTTATAGACACAACTTCCTTACAGTAGGATTCCAAAATATTGGAACAGATACTATTCAATACATAGCCAACTTAGGTGGTAGTGTTAATCTACGTAATGGTAAAAGACTAGTTGCAGATTGGAATAGAAACTTCTATAACAGTAATATGGTAATTACTGATGCAGAAGGTAATCGTAAGCCTAACATGGAGTTACTAAAGACTATTAGAGATGATATCAACACATTAAATACTAGGTTAGCTAGAATGAATGAATCTACTAGCAATGAAGATTTCAATGCAGTCTTATATAGCTATGTAGATATATATAATAAGATTGGTATTGCAATTAATTTTGATACTTTGTATCAAGCCATTGTAGATAAGGTATCGTCAGTCAATTCAGTTAATAAGCCTACAATACTACAAGCAGCTAAAGAACTATTATCTAGTAATAGAGATGGTAGTTTAGCCAAGGCAATTCCTGAAATTTTGCGTAGACCTGTTAAAGACAAACCTAATGATAGGATTAAAAGATCTATTGATGGTGTGTTTACTGGGGAAAACAGTATATTAAACTTAGCTATTGTTCATTATCAGCTTAATAACAATAATCTAGAGGAGAAAGTATTAGGACCTAAGAATACTACAGTGTACCCGTTATCTAAGCATAATTATCTTACTTTGGAAATTAAGAAGCTTAATAATGATAGAAATTATGTTAGTAGATTATTAAAATGTCCTATTAACTCTTCTTCACTAGTTTATAATACATTAAAGAACAGTCCTAATACTAGACTTACTGTAGGTACTTTACTTAATATTACAGAATATAATTCTGGTAATACTGGTACAGATTATCAATCGGCTCCTAGAATAGAAACATTTATTTCTAAATTTGTATGTTCTGAAAATGATATTCTTATCTTACCTACGATGTCTGATAAAAAGACATATATGCCAATTCAAGGATTAAAAATGTTTAAAGGTCGTACTTTAAACATTACTCCTGTTGACGATTATGTTGAAATGAGATTTTCTGACGATGTATTAAATCAATTCTATAAATACTATAGAAGTGAATATGATGCAATTCTACAGTATCGTAGAATGAAATTAGTAGAAGATAAGATTGATGATTCCAACAGACCTACCATGTACTTTGGTAAAAGAGGTGAGGATAACGGTAAAGGAGGTAAGTTTAGAATTGCTCGTGGTGTATATCACTATACTGAAGATGGTAATGTACAATACATATCTTTCAGTTCAATGAGTGATAAAGAATTGATGGATTATTTTAATAATACTGCTCAATTGAAAGAAGATCTAAATACTACATTAGGAGTATTTGTTGATAAACAATTAGATTATATACAAAGATTAGGTCTAATTGAGAAAACAAATGATGGGTATTATAAAAATAAATTCTTACCTGTAAGTTCTATTAATGATAGAGCCAATAAGTTATCTAATGATATTGCTACATTAGCAGGAAAGGAAAATGAACTAAATAGAAACCATATAGCTATTTATGATGCTATTTCTACATTTACTGTTAATAACTTTGTATCAATGTTTGAAACAGAAAAGATCTTGTATAAAGATGTAGCATTCTTTAAAAATTATCCTGATGTATCTAAACGTCTTGCTGGTACATTGTCAACTGGTGATAGACCTAGAACAGATTTCTCTGATCCTAATCACATAATGAATAAGGTTGCTAGATACAAACAAGGTAGATATAATGTAGCAGGATTGAAAGATGTAGAATTACGCACTAATCAACCAAAAGAATTATATAAAGCAATCTATGATGCATATGTAAGAGAATTAATGGAGAACTCTGGTAAATACACCAAAGAATACATTGATACTGCATTTGAATCTGGTGACTTATTTAACAATGAAAGTATACCACAAGGTATCAAAGATAAGGCTAAAGAGAGCACAGAACGTGACTTGTCATTGTATGGTGATATCAAGATGAACAAGGATGGTAATATAGAGGTTAATGAAGAAGAAACTCCAATTAACCAAGCTGATGCATCTGTATACTGTTCACCTACTATGTATAAAGCTATCTTAGCTAGTCAAGGTTTATTAGATCCTAAAGTAGAAGAAGCTATCGATTATGTCGAACAGCATGCTGATGATTTAGGTGATATTAGAAAATATGTAAATACATTATCTGCTGTATTATCTCCTAAAAAGATGGTATATTTTGGTAATGAAATACTTCAACCAATACCCGGTGAATTCATTAATATGCCTATCTTTAATAAGATGGCTATATTCCCATTATTTAAAGTACTGGCTACTGGAGATTTAAGAGTATTGTATGATAGGATGAATGATGTTAATAATCCTATTGATATGTTTACTACAAAATCCGCAGTAAAGGTAGGTAATATTAAAGAGTATGATTTCTATACAGATGCTACTCAAAATGAAATAACAGAAGAATTCAAAAAGGATGATAAAGGAACCTATTCTAAACCTATTGTATATAGACAACAGAATTTTGGCAACTTACTTAATCAGATGCCTATTGAAGCTCATGATGCTGAAAAGCGTATGTTGGTTACTCAGGCTATGAAAACAGTATTCTCAAATATTAGATTAGATGGAGACTATATAATCCCTTCTAGTAATGGTGTAGATCAAGATGTTACTGGTAGAAAAGGTAAGAAAGTTAATGGTAGACAACTAATTAAATTAGCAATGGATGCTATTGACAATCTATCAGATAGAGGACTCAACAGAATTCTTAAAGACTTACATGCTGAAAAGAATGAAGATGGTACATATTCTTTTAAAGATCTGCAAGGTATATCTGATAAGTTAGTAAGAGATATGATATCCTCTAATATGGATTCTGATATTATCGATCAGGTTACTCTTGATGAAACTGGTAATTTTAAGGTTCCATTGTCTGCTTCTCCTGTAGCTAAGCAATTGGTTACAAAGATTATATCCGCAGTAAACAAAGAGACTGTAGATATTAATTTGCCGGGTGGTACATTTGTACAGATGTCTTCATTTGGTTTAAAATCTATTGATAAAGTAAAAGCTAGTGAAGCTGGTCAATATTCTAAGTACCAAATTAATAATGGTGAAAGACTTAAACTAATTGCAGATGATAGATCTATGGAGTGTGTTATTTCAATAAATCTATTGAAACACATAATCCCCGGGTATGAAAATATGTCATTCTTACAAGCTAGGCAGTGGTTAATAGATAATCATATAATTGGTCCTAATGCTTCACCATCTGCAATGGCATATCGTGTACCGAAGAGCGGTGTGATCTCCATCAACATCAAAGATGATGAGCCATACTTACGTCAGAATGGAAACAATGGCGGAAGTGCAACTATCAGCCTGATGCACAATGATAGAGAACTCCAGAGCGTGGAACTTTCCGTCAGCAGACAGAAAGGCAACTGGTCATCCGTAGATGCACTGGAAGTAAAAGCAGGCGATTATATTCGTGTTGTAGCAAAATCCAATGGAAATCCATCCAAACCATCCGTACATATCACACCGATGATCTCCTATGTGGATCAGGCAGTGAAAGATACTGTGGCACCGGAGGCACCGGAATATGTAACCGTTACAGATGTAGCGGAGAACAGTGCAGTGATCAGCTGGGAGGAAGCACTGGATAACGTAGGTGTAGTCGGATACAACGTATATGTAAATGACAATAAAGTAAATGAAGAACTGATCACAGATACTTCCTATACATTGGAAGGACTGACAGACGGTACCGAGTATGCGGTAACAGTAACAGCAGTCGATGCGGCAGGCCTTGAGTCTGAAGCATCCCAGG
>ENA-OPXC01000525-OPXC01000525.1-human-gut-metagenome-genome-assembly--contig:-NODE-525-length-34527-cov-2.958024_pt1 | contig 34527 bp, 25 predicted proteins | sample MGYA00241512_ERZ502016 | MGnify/ENA primary metagenome ERZ502016 (study PRJEB25962, sample SAMEA2043043) | human gut metagenome | biome: human gut; feature: human-associated habitat; material: faeces...
CCGACTCCCGATGCACTTAGGTGTGTCGGGAGTTTTTTGATTATAAAAAGTTTTTTAGATAGTATACCTGTATCTAAATTTCAAAATTACCGGCATTTTGTGATATAATTATATCAAGTCTTAAAATAGCAAACGAATTGAGGTATAAAAAATGCAACGTAATCCATATAGTGCCGGGGCGGTAAAGTTTAGCTTTTGGTTCCAGGAGTTCCGCAAGGCGGTTTTTATGCTTGCTGATGGAGCAAGCCTTGCCGAGATTAAGAAGCTTAGCCAAGAAACTAATATTTTTGCTGCATCATCACCGGAAAGAGCAAAGCTTATTATGAGTAATGTAGCAAAGCGTATTGAGGCATTAGATCCTTCGTTTATACCACTGTTTGTGTGTAGTGATGTTGTGGGGCAGAAGGTACTTTGTCTGATAGCTTGTATGTGTACAGATACTCTGTTTTTCGATTTTGTTAATGATGTTATTCGTGTAAAACTGGCATTAGGATTAAATGAGTACGGTGATAGCGATGCCAGAAAATTTTGGGATGACAAGCAGATACAAAGCGATAAGGTTGCTAATTTAACGGAGGCAACAAGAAAGCGTTTGCTAAGCACCTACAAGCAATATTTATATAATGCTGGAATTACAGATGGCAATGCTGGATCAAGAAAAATTATTGTTCCTATCATCTCAGCCGATATTGTTGCATGGCTGCGTGAGCATGGTTTGCAGCCGGCTTTGGCAGCGCTGACAGGTGAATGATATGAAAAAAACATTTGAGCAAAGAGTTGATGAGCTTGAAAAGATTATGGAGAATCAATCTTTCTGGCTGCGTGATGGCAGGGCGAACGAGGTTAACTATTGGGTATTTGATTATCCTGCCAGCAAGGAGCTGGCGGTGCGCGAGGTTGTTAAGCGTTTGGTAAAGCACAGTGAGCAAAGCTATCGCGAATATCAATTTGTGGAGTATGATATTTACGACTACATAATTGATACGCTTCAAAAAGAAGGCTATCTTGAAGCAACTTACATGCTGGAAGAATCTGCAGGTATGCATGTTGTAATAGATTCAGTGTTTGAACTACTGCAGTTTAATGAGCGAGATAATTGGTTTATTAAGCATGTTCAAGAGCATACGCCAGATAATGCTATTGTGCTGCTCACTGGAATTGGGAAGGTTTATCCTCTTTTGCGATCGCATAAAATTTTAAATAACCTTAGTATGGCATTTCGCAAGGTTCCTGTAATTCTGTTTTTCCCAGGTGTGTATGATGAACAAGAGTTACGACTGTTCGATGAACTTAAGGATGATAATTATTATAGGGCTTTCCGTTTGGTTAGGTAAGCAAGGGGGTACTAAGAGATATGTTGATAAAAGATATGTTCCGCAAGCCTATTGACCGTAATATTCAAGGTGTTATAGTTGTTGGCGAGGATGGCTTGAATGACGAGAAGAATGAGCTGGAAGAATACGTTGTTACGCGTGAGCTGCAACGCCGTTTCAAGGAATTCTATGAGAATTACAAGCAGGGTATTATCGGCAAAACGAGAAAAAATGGTGTCTGGATTTCCGGCTTTTTTGGCAGTGGTAAATCGCACTTTTTGAAAATGTTATCCTATCTTTTGGAAAACAAGCTGGTCTCCGGCAAGAGAACCTTAGATTACTTTAAAGAAGACAATAAGATTCAGGATGCTATGGTGATGGCTGATATACAGCTTGCTGTTGACACGCCGACAAAGGTTATTCTTTTTAACATTGACTCGAAAAGTGAGCAAACCTCCAAGCAGAGTAAGGATGCTATTGTTAATGTTTTCCTCAAGGTCTTTAATGATATGCTGGGCTTTTATGGTGCTCGTCCGGCGATTGCCGACTTGGAAAGGGCTTTGACGGAGGATGGCTGTTATGCAGCTTTTGAAGATGCTTTTTTTGCTGTCAGCGGTCATGCCTGGAAGGAATACAGACATAGATTTAACTATGAGCTGATGCATGTGGCGCAGGCATTGGTTGATATTCATTATCAGAATATGTCAATGGATGCGGCTACAGCCTTGTGCAAGCAGATTATGCTTACTCCCTATCAGATAAGTATCGAAGATTTTGCACGCATGGTACGAGCATGGTGCGATAAGATGGGCAATAATCAGCATATTATCTTTTGTGTCGATGAGGTAGGACAGTATATTGGCGATGATTCGCAAATGATGCTCAACCTGCAGACGATGCGTGAGGAATTGGGCAAGGAATGTCAGGGACGTGCCTGGGTAATTGTTACCAGTCAGCAGGATGTTGACTCTATTATGGAGATGACAGCGCGTAAGGGTACGGACTTTTCTAAGATTCAAGGTCGCTTCGATACTCGTCTGTCCTTGTCTTCCGCCAACGTAGATGAGGTTATCAAAAAGCGTCTGCTGGATAAAACGGAACCTGCAGAGCAGACGTTGCGCCTGCTTTATGATGAAAAAAAGGTAAGCATAAAGAACAAGATTAAATTTGACAAAACACCTGAGATGAAGCTTTATGAAAGCAGAGAGAACTTTGCTGAAATCTATCCCTTTATCCCGTATCAATTTAATCTTTTGGGTAAGGTTCTGAACTCTATCCGTACTCATGGTGCGTCCGGTAAGCATTTATCTGAGGGCGAGCGCTCTATGCTGGCGCTGTTCAAGAAGGCTGCAGAACGCTTGCAGAATAAAAATGATGGTGCTTTGGTTCCTTTCTATATGTTTTACGATGCATTGGAAAACTTCCTTGATTCAGTGCACAGCCGTGTAATTTCTCAGGCCTTAGATAATAAGAATATTAATCCTGCTGGCGAAGCAGATTGTTTTGCTGTAAACGTGCTCAAGGTGCTGTTTCTTGTTAAGTACGTTAAAGAGTTTCAGGCAACTACTATTCCTAATATTACCAGTCTGATGGTAGATGATGTTGATGAAGATACTTATGAGCTGCAGCAGCGTGTAGAAGCTGCTTTGAAGGTCCTTGTTAAAGAAACCCTGGTGCAGGAGCATAGCGGTAACTACGTTTTCCTGACAGAGGAAGAGCAGGAAATAGGTCGCGAGATTGAAAGGCAGAACGTTGAAACAGGAGAGATTCAGCATAAGATTTCTGATTTGATTTTTAATGATCTGTATGCTGAGGCCAAATATAAATATAATGCCTTTAATGGTCGCTATACCTTCTGGTTTAATCAGTTGGTTGACAACAGACCGCATAAAAATAATCAGAACTATGATATCGGCGTGCATATTCTGACTCCGTATTTTACGGATTATGATGAGCATACACTGAATGCTATGTCTGGTGAAGGCAAGCAGGTGTTAGTAGTATTGCCGGCCTTTGGCTCTTGTATTTCGGAAATTAATCGTTATTTAAAAATAGAAAAGTATTTGCAGCATAATCCCTTAGGCAGGGGTGATCGTTTTGCTACAATAAAAGAAGCTAAGTCACGTGAGCTGCGTGAGCGCATGGATAATGCACGCCTGTATCTGCAGGAAAGCCTGCGTGATGCTGATATCTATGTTAACGGCTCCAAGGCGCAGATTAGCAGTAAGGATATTACTGTGCGTATAAATGAGGCTTTTGGTAAGCTGGTGGATACAGTGTATTTCAAGCTGAAATATATTGATACAGCGATGGGAGCTGCTAATGTTCTTGGTATGCTGCGCAACGATAAACAGGGAACTATAGCTCTGGGTGAGGCTGCTATTCCGAATCATCTGGCACTGGATGATGCGAAAAGGTATATCGAAAATAATACAAGGATGCATAACAAGATTTCCTTGAAGACAATTAAGGATTACTTTACTAAGGCGCCTTATGGTTTTATCAATGATGACGTTGAGTGGATAGTTGCCAAGCTGTTTAAGGATGGTGACTTAGGAATTTACTACCAGCAGCAGAATGTAACTTTGCTGAACCATACTGCAGAACAGATTACGGAGCTGCTGACGAAGAAAGGCTTCGTGGAAAAGGTTATGATTGACCTGAAGCCTGTTGTGCCGAAGAGCAAGCTGAAGACGGCAAAGGATGTGGCGAAGGAGCTGTTTGGCTATACAGTTATTTCTGACGATGCTGATAGGATCATGAGTGAAATCCAACAGGAAACAAAAAGATTATTAAGCCGTTTCCGTGAGCTGAAGAGCGAGTATTATGACAAGGCTAAATATCCGGGCAAGGATATCGTACAGGACGGTATTTCTGTTTTGTGTAAGCTTAGCAGCCAAGATAATACGCTGGATTTCTTTAATCATGTTGCAGATAATGAAGATGAGCTGGAGGAGCTTGGCAGCGATTATGCTCCTATTAAAGAGTTCTTTAAGGGCGAGCAGAGGAAAATTTTTGAAAATGCTTTGAAGAAGCTGAAGATTTATGAAGACAGCAGGGTGTATATTGTTGATAGTGAATTAGAAAGCATTGTTGCGCAGATGCAGAATATTGTCAGCGTTAAAGCTCCGTATGGTATGATTCGCCAGCTGCCTGATTTAATCAGCAAGTTTGATGATAAGTATCTTGTTATATTGGAAGAAAAAACTGAACCTGTACGTAAAGCAATCCTAGATAACAAGAGTCAGGTTATGGATCATCTTGCTGGCAAGCCGTATGCAAAAGTAAAAGAAGCTCTTTACGCTAATGAATTCCAAAGACTTTTGGATAAGGCTGAGAGCAGTAATGATGTTTCTCGCTTGCGTAGCTTGGGCGATCAATCCGATGCGTTGAAGGAAAGATTATTTAATGAAATGCATGAGCTGGATGAAAAATATGCGCCTAAACCTGAACCGCCTAAGCCAACACCTAACCCTAATCCTACTCCAAAGCTGCCTGAACCGAAGAAAGAGGTCGTTAATACATTCTTGAAGCATGTTGTACATACTACATCATGGCATATTGAATCTGAGGCTGACATAGACAAGTATTGTGAGCAGTTAAAGAGACAATTAAAAGAAAATATGCGCGAAGGTTTGATTTACAACATTAAATTCTAACAGAAAAGCTCCTGCTTCCGTTGGTGGAGGCAGGAGTTCTTTTTATAAAATCCGAAGATTCTTTTATAAAAGCAGCATTTTTCTTTACGAACTTTTGAGCGACTATCCCTTATATGGTATAATGTAGATATGATTTCACTTAAAAAAATATATACAAAGGGTGATAACACATGGATAAGACAGCAATAAAAAATTATGCAATCTGGGCAAGAACAAAGCTCATTGAGGATATAAAATACAAGGCAAGCCTGCTGGGTATTACGGAAAAGGGGATTGCAGACGCTTTGCCGCAGTCCACGACGCAGGAGCAGTATTTTGATATCGGTACGAGAGAGCCTTATGCTATCAGAGGCGTGCAGATTGCGCAGCGCCTGAGCCTTGCAGAGGCTATCAAGAAAAAGGCGCAGGAGAGCGATTATCTGACTGCCTATAACAGCATAATCGAAGAGGTTGCCTATACGTGGTTCAACCGTTTTATTGCTGTGCGCTTTATGGAGGTTAATGACTATCTGCCATGCAAAATCCGTGTGCTGAGCGCAGTGGATGGCCGTCAGGAGCCGGATATTGTGCAAAATCCTTTTGATGCGAAGCTGGATTATACGAGTGCTGAAGAAGAGCTTATCAGCCAGCATCAGATGAACAACGAGGGCGACAAGCTGTTTAATATGCTCTTTGTTAAGGTGTGCAATGATTTGAGCAAGGTACTGCCGCAGCTGTTTGAAGCGGAGCAGGACTACACAGAGCTGCTTTTAAACATCTCCTACACGGATCAGGACGGCCTGATCTATAAGCTGGTGCATGACATTCCGGAAGATAACTTTGATGTGAACGCAGTGGATGAAGAGGGCAAGCCCGTTGGTCAGGTTGAGATTATCGGCTGGCTGTACCAGTATTACAACACGGAGCCGAAGAACGAAACCTTTGCACTGCTTAAGAAAAACGTGAAGATTACCAAGGAACGTATTCCTAGTGCAACGCAGCTGTTTACTCCGGACTGGATTGTACGTTATATGGTGGAAAACAGCCTGGGACGCTTATGGTATGAGGGACATCCTGAAAGTGCTGATTTGAAGGAAAACTGGAAGTATTATCTTGACGAAGCGCAGCAGGAAGAAGCAGTGCAGGCTGAGCTGGCGAAGCTTAAGGAAGAATATGCCAAGCTGCGTCCGGAAGATATCAAGGTTATTGATCCTTGCATGGGCAGCGGTCACATCCTCGTCTATGCCTTTGATATGCTGATGCAGATTTATACGCAGACGGGCTATACGGATAAGGATGCGGCGCTGTCGATTTTAGAGAACAACTTATATGGATTGGATATAGACAAGCGAGCTTTCCAGCTGGCTTATTTCGCTGTGCTTATGAAGGCGCGTCAATATCACAAGTTTATATTGAAAAAGCAGCCGCAGTGCCACATTTACGCGATTGCAGAAAGCAACGGTATTAACATGAAGCATTTGGCTTATTTTGGTGCGCAATTAGATGAGCTGGCAAAGCCTGTGGCCTTGAACCAGATGCAGGAGCTGATTGCAACGCTGCACGATGCCAAGGAATATGGCAGCATCATCAGCGTAGCAGACTATGATTGGGACTTGCTGCATCAGTTTGCTGCAGAATTTGATATCAGCGGCGAAATGAACCTGTTTGACAGCTTTGGCATTGAAGCAACGCAGCAGCGTCTGCAGGAGCTTGTTGCTGTGGGAGAGGTGCTGGCGCAGAAGTATGAGGTTGTGGTGACGAATCCGCCGTATATGGGAAGCAGTGGCATGGGTGCTAAGCTGAGTGCTTATGTGAAGCAGAATTATCCTGACAGCAAGAGTGATTTGTTTGCGGTGTTTATGGAAAGAGCTGACAACATAGTTAGTGAAAATGGTTTTACATCACTCATTACTATGGAAAGCTGGATGTTCTTATCCAGTTTTGAAAAATTAAGAGTAAAAATTAATAAAAACAAAACTATCATTAATATGGTACATATGCCTTATCTTGGAAAAGGCGGTACTAGTTTAGGAATTAATTTTGGTACTGCGGCTGTTATTATGAAGAAAGGTCATATTAAGGATTATAACGCTCAATATGAGTATACAGTTTATTATGAGTGTGATGGAAATGGAGTGCCGTTTGTTTTTCCTACTAAGAATGAACGGTGGAAAGTTGCCAAACAAGATAATTTCGCTAAAATTCCAGGAGCACCTGTGGCGTATTGGGTAAGCAATTTTGGAATATTTAATTTTACTACGCTAAGTGAGTATTATGAATCCGCAGGAAGAAACAAAACTCATAATAATGAATTGTATGTTAGAAATTGGTGGGAGATATCAGATAGACAACGTTGGCAACCATATGATAATGGTGGAGCTTTTAGAAGATGGTATGGGAACAATTTAGATTTAGTGGATTGGTCTAGTAGTGCAAAAGATAATTATGCATCTCATGGTGGATTATACAATCAAAAGTTTAATGGTAAAAGTGGGATTTGTTGGAATCTAATTACATCTTCTATTAATGGATTTAGACTCAAGCAAGCTGACCATCATTTTAGTTCAGCAGCACCAACTATAATTAAGAAACAGGACAATAACCATGATGATTTTTATGTTTTGGGTTATTTAAATACAAAAATTACGATTTATTTACTTAGGTTATTGAATCCTACGCTTAATACTCCAGTTGGAGTTGTTTTGGATTTACCAATCAACTTTCAAAAGGAAGAATTAGTTAGAGATATCGTAAAGCAAAATTTAAAATTAAGTCAATCCGACTGGGATGCCTTCGAAACCTCATGGGATTTCACCAAACACCCTTTAGTAGTGACTAGTGGTCAGTTATTAGTGAATAGTGATAGTTCGGCTAACACCCAACTATCCACTACTCACTATCCACTAACCACTATCGCGCAAGCATACCAACGTTGGGAAGAAGAGACAAACGCTCGCTTTGCTCAGCTCAAAGCCAACGAAGAAGAGCTCAACCGCATCTTCATCGATATCTATGGCTTGCAGGACGAATTAACTCCGGAGGTGGAGGATAAGGACGTAACCGTGCGCAAGGCTGATTTGCAGCGCGATATCAAGTCGCTGCTTTCTTACGCCGTGGGCTGCATGTTTGGCCGTTATTCGCTGGCTGTAGAAGGCTTGGCTTACGCAGGCGGCGAATGGGACGAGAGCAAATATGTAACCTTTAAGCCTGATGAGGACAACGTAATCCCCATCACTGATGAAGATTATTTTGAGGATGATATCATAGGTCGTCTGATTGCTTGGCTGAAGGTTGTTTACGGCGCAGAAACGCTGGAAGAAAACCTGCGCTTCATTGCGGACGCACTTGGCACATCGGGTGACACGGCGCGTCAGAAAATCCGCAATTACTTCCTGAAGGACTTCTTCAAGGATCACTGCAAGATTTATCAAAAGCGTCCTATTTATTGGCTCTATGACAGCGGCAAGCAGAACGGCTTTAAGGCTCTCATCTATATGCACCGCTATAACGCCGACACCTCCGGCCAGGTGCGTGCAGAATATCTGGGCAAGATGGAAGAAACCTACGAAAGCGAAATCAACCGTATGCAGGATATTATGGATAATGGCGCTGGCCGGCAAACGCAAGGAGAAGCTGCAAAAGCAGCTGCATGAATGCCGTGACTATGATGCTGTGTTGGGACATATTGCTCTTGCAAGCATTGCTATTGACCTCGACGACGGCGTTAAGGTGAACTACGTCAAGGTGCAGACTGCAAAGGACGGCAAGCTGCTGCCGATATTGGCGAAGATTTGATAGGGAGTAGTGATTAGTGGTTAGAAAAGGACGGTGCAAAGATGAAGCTTAGCAAATTATATCTTGATCGTTATACTGTTTTTGATTTATTACATATTTCGCTTGCTGAAGGAATTAATATCTTTATTGGCGAAAATGGAACCGGCAAAAGCCATTTGCTGAAAGTATTGTATGCTGCAAGCAGAGCAACTGATGGAAAAACTGCTTTTGCACAAAAACTAGTTAACCTTATGTTACCAGACGACTATCAGTTAGCTCGTTTGCTGCATAAAGGAGCCAAAAATAGTTATATCAGAGTAGAGGAAGAAAGCGGACTCTATGTCAGTCTGTATTTTGACGATGAAACCTATAAGTGGAATGCTGCTGCGGAAAATGAAGCGGCTTGGGAAAATGGACTGATTAACTCTGATAGTATCTTTATTCCTGCTAAAGAAATTCTTTCTAATTGTTACCAGCTTAATTCAGCAGTAGCAAGAAGAAACGTTAAATTCGACGATACATATATTGATATCATTGATGCAGCAAAGGTTGATGTTGGTAATACTGTTGAAACCAATATGATTTGTGAAGATATAGAGCAATATGGCTGGCAGGATAGGCTTTTGAAAAAAATTGAAGCATTAATTTATGGCAAGGTATTTTATGATCCTCAGAAAGATGGTTTTTACTTACGTAATGCTAATAGTAAATTAGAGTTTAATCTTGTAGCCGAAGGTATACGCAAATTAGCTTTGCTATGGCAGCTGTTGAAAAACTCTGCTTTGGAGAGAGGTTCTATTCTGTTTTGGGACGAACCAGAAGCCAATATTAATCCTGCTTACTTACGCAATATTGTAGAAATCTTGCTTGCTTTAGAGCGTCATGGCGTACAAATCTTCCTGAGCACGCATAATTATATGCTGGCAAAATATTTTGAAGTGTTGAAAGACGACAGCGATACAGTGCTCTACCATTCCTTGTATAAAACAGAGCAAGGCATTGGTTATGAATGTGGCGAAGCATTTGATGATTTAAAGAACAATGCGATTATAAATTCCTTTGATAAACTTCTTGATGAGATTTACGACATGGGAGTGAGCAAGCATGAATAAGGTGTTTGTGGAAGAAAATGGCGTTTATCAGATAGATTGTACGAAAGCTCTTTGGGCAACTGATGCTGTACATGAAATCTATCGTGCGAATAAGGTAGGCTTAAAGGATATAGATTTCATTATTGAGCAAGAAGACAATATACTGCTGTTAGAATACAAAAATGCAGCTATTGGCAGAGCAGTAGAACACGGAAGTAATTTTAATCCTAATGCTGAGAAAATAATCAATAATATACCTGAAAAATATTTTGATACCCTGCATTATTTGAATTTATTGGGAAAAACTAAGAGAAGGCACTACGTTTGGGTTTTAGAATATCCTCACGGAAGTTCTGTTACACGCAAAATGCTGCGCAATAAGATAATGAAACAACTGCCATTTCAGCTACAGACGAGTTTGTCAGATAAAGTTAAGCTTATAGAAAGCTTTGATGTGCTATCTATTGCAGAGTGGAATGAAAAGTATGGTGAGTATCCCATTAATAAGGTGGAAACTACAGAAGAATAGTATTGTATAAAACCTAAAAAATAAACAGGTGGTAAGATGGCTTCATTAAATTTAAACCAAATTGAAGAAAAACTAAATAACGAATTCGCAGGCGAAGGGCGCAGACTAGTGTTCTGGTACGATGATAAGGCAGATTTTGCTGACGAGGTGGATAACCTTCAGCTGAAAAACGCAAAAGTATATCATCTGACGCCAACCAATCAGTTCCGCACTAAGGTTCTTCTGGAGCGCGAGGATACGCAGAGTAATTACCTGTTGTACGCGCCTTTTGCTAAACCCGAGGTGTATTGCAACCACTTGGAGGACACGCTGCTGTACTCCAAACGCTTCTATGCTGACAGAATCTCTTTGATTTGTGCAGATCTGGGGATTGACGAAGCCTTTAAGCCTGTTTTAGAAAAGTACAGCAAATATTTTGCTGCCAAAGAACGTGTGGAGCGCTTCTATAGCCTGGGCGTAGACAGTTATGATGAAAAGACGATAGAGCTTGCCTTGCTGTGCTGCATCTGCAAAACGCGCGTATTATCCTTTGAGGAAGCGTTAAGCAAGATTCTGCTGGTAGAGGATGAAGATAACAATCCGTATCTGGAGGAGATGGCGAAGTATAACCTGCAGGAAGCATTTTGGCAGCAATGCAGCGACAGCTTTGGCTATGCGCTGACAGACAAAACCTTGGACAAGCTGCTGCTTTCCCTCTTTGTTACCTATGCAGATAAATATATCGCTGGTAAAATTCCTGCCAGCTGGGAGCCTTTCATGTGCAATAAGCAAGGCAGCGTAGTAGTATTCCTGGATAGTTTCATGAACAACGTGCAGTGCCGTGACAGGTATGCGGCGCTGGCAAGCTATGCGGCAGGAAAATTGCAGGCAGAAACGGCTTTAACAGCTTTGGGGGCAGAGGCTGTGGTACAGCTTGATGCTTTTATTGACTGTGATAAGGTTATAATCCAATGGCTTGTAGAGCATCTGCTGCTGGAGGATCTGTCTGCATGCTTAGATGGCAAAAGCATTAAGGAAATCTGTGAACTGCGCAGTAAAATGCATTTTGCTGATAAAACGAGAGCGCAATATGCCCTATGCGCAAGTGCTTATGAGCTGATAAAAAACGTAAGATATCAGCCGGAGCAGGGCTTCAATAATATTCTTGAGAAGTATCTTCATGAGGACTGGCAGGTTGATTATTGGTATCGCCAATTCTACACTGCTTATGACAGCTTGAAGAACGCTTCTGGCTTTGGCAAGCTGCAGCAGCTTATCGAGAATATTTATAGTAATATTTATCTGGGAAAGCTATTACCGGCCTGGAACGAAGACGCGGTGCAGGCAGCAGCTCAAAAACAAGCTCCTTTGCAGCGTGATTTTTATAGACGCTATATAAAAAATGAACGTGACCGCATCGTAGTGATCATTTCTGACGCTTTACGTTACGAGGTTGCCAAGCAGCTTGAGCAGAAGCTGCAGCATGAGGAACGCTGCAAAGAGGAAAAGCTGGAAGTGCAGCTTGCTCTGCCACCGTCGTATACAGCTCTGGGAATGGCAGCGCTTTTGCCGCATGAACAGCTGGCGATGGATGAAGGCTGTCGTGTGCTGGTGGATGGGCGCCGGTGCGCTAGTCTGGATGAGCGTGAGAAGCTTTTGCAGGCGGCAAATTCTGCAAGCCTGTGCCTTCAGTTTGATGAATTGAAGAAGATGAAGCGTGATGAGCTACGCAGTGCCTTTGCTAATAAGCAGGTTGTGTATATTTATCATAACCAGATTGATGCGCGTGGCGATGCAGCTAAGACAGAAGATGAAGTCTTTGTTGCTTGTCAGGAGGCTGTGGATGAGCTTTATACTATGCTGTGCAGGTTACCTGTAAGCGCCAGCATCGTGAAGTTTATTGTTACGGCTGACCATGGCTTCATCTATCAACGTCATGCTGTCAGTGAAAATGAAAAGATACCTGTAAATGGAAACAATGCTATGGTAAATCATCGTTTTGTTATTGGTGAGGCGCCGCAGGGAAATGGCGCTGGTGCGATTAGCCTGGGAACAGTGCTTGCTAATGATGATGCCAGGTATGTTTCATACCCAAGGGGAGCGCAGATTTTTAAAACCGCTGGCGGTGGCACGAGCTATGTGCATGGCGGATCGTCGCCACAGGAAATGGTGGTACCGGTGCTCTGCGTGAAAATGGATAGAGGTCACGTAGAAACAAAGCAAGCAGAAATCAAGCTGCATACCTTGCTCAAGAAAATTACCAGCAAGGACGTTAACCTTATTTTTGTACAGACTGAGCCTGTAAGCGAAACAGTGAAGGCTGCGTCATATAAGCTTAGCTTTGTTGATAGGAATAATAAGCCTGTTTCTAACGAATGCCTGTTGACTGCAGATAGCGCAGACAGCGATGTGTCGCAGCGCATGGTTACAGCAAGATTTTCTTTCATTAACACGGAATACGACAGCCACGCTTCTTATTATCTGGTAATGAAGGATGCGGATACAGACATAGAAAGGTTGCGTCAGGAATTTGTTATTGATATGCCTTTCATGGGTAACTTTGGGTTTGATTTCTAGAGTGGAGTTGAGATAAATGGATACGCAAGACACCCGTGAGATTATAAAGGATAAGCTGCGTCAGAACTTTGCCGGCAAGATAGTACGCAAGGATTTGACGAAAAAGATTAAAGAGGGAGCTAATGTTCCGGTTTACGTGTTGGAATTTTTGCTGGGACAATATTGCAGCTCTGATGATCCTGAGCTTATCGAAAAAGGCGTTGAAAGCGTTAAGCATATTTTGGCAGATAATTTTGTACGGCCGGATGAAGCGCAGAAGATTTTGTCGCAGCTGCGTCAGCGTGGCAATTATACAGTGATTGATCGCATTACGGTAAAGCTTGATATCAAAAAAGATGCTTATTTTGCTGAGTTCTCCAATTTGGGTTTACGTGATGTACCTATTGAGGAGGATTATCCTGCTAAATTCGATAGACTGCTTTGCGGTGGCATTTGGTGTATCATTCAGCTAAACTATGAGTTTGACGATGAGGATTATCGCAGTGTAAATCCGATTCAGATTGCAAAGCTGACGCCGATTCAGATGCCGCATATTGATATTGAAGAATTGAAGGCAGGCAGAAAGGCTTTTTCACAAGAGGAATGGCTGGATGTGATGCTGCGTTCTACAGGTATGGAGCCTGACGCGTTGACAGAACGCGAAAAATGGCTTTTGCTGGCACGTATGCTGCCATTGGTAGAAAACAATTTTAATATGTGCGAGCTTGGTCCGCGCAGTACTGGCAAGTCGCATCTATACAAGGAGATTTCACCAAACAGCATACTGGTATCAGGTGGTCAGACTACGGTTGCCAATCTGTTCTATAATATGGGCAGCAAAACAGTTGGTCTGGTTGGGATGTGGGATTGTGTAGCCTTTGATGAGGTTGCCGGTATCAAGTTCCGTGATAAAGATGGCGTGCAGATCATGAAGGATTATATGGCATCCGGATCTTTTGCTCGTGGCAAGGAGGAGAAGGCAGCATCTGCTTCGATGGTGTTTGTTGGCAATATTAATCAGAGCGTTGATGTGCTGTTAAAAACCTCCAGCTTGTTTGATCCGTTTCCGCCAGAGATGGGGCAGGATACAGCCTTTTTAGATCGTATGCATTGCTATATTCCGGGATGGGAAGTACCAAAGTTTCGTCCGGAGCATTTTACGGATGATTATGGCTTTATTACAGACTATCTGGCAGAGTTTTTGCGTGAGCTGCGCAAAGAACAGTTCAGTGATGCTTTGGACAGATTTTTCCGCCTGGGTAAGAATTTGAATCAGCGTGATACTATTGCTGTGCGTCGTATTGTCAGCGGTATGGTTAAGCTGCTGTATCCTGATGGGGACTTCACTAAAGAGCAGTTGGAAGAAATTCTGCGTTTTGCTTTAGAGATGCGTCGTCGTGTTAAAGAGCAGCTGAAAAAGCTTGGCGGCATGGAATTTTATGATGTCAACTTCTCATATATAGACAATGAAAGCTTTGAAGAAAAATATGTAACTGTTCCTGAGCAGGGTGGTGGTAAGCTTATCCCTGATGGAATTTGCAATCCTGGGCAGGTGTACACAATAGCACAAGGGCGGTCTGGTATGATCGGGGCATTTCGTCTGGAATCGCAGATGCTGCCAGGAAACGGAAAGTTCCAGCGTACAGGTTTGGGTTCTGATCGAGAGGCGAAAGAGGCTACAGATACTGCATTCAATTTCTTGAAAGCTAATTGTAGGCGCATTAGTGGTAACATAAGTATTACAACCAATGATTTTATTATTAACTATCAGGATCTGCAGGGACTGGGGCTTACTAGCAATTTGGCTTTGCCGTCTTTGGTAGCGATGTGCTCAATTGCTTTAGGTAAACCAGTTGTGAGCTCTTGCGCGGTACTTGGCGAAATCAGCATAGCCGGCACAATGCAGAAGGTTGATAATTTGGCTGATACGCTGCAGGTATGTCTGGACAGTGGTGCGAAGAAGGTGCTTCTGCCGCTCACGTCAGCAGCAGATTTGGGAACTGTACCTGCTGAGCTGATAGGAGCATTTAGTTTAATTTTTTATAACAGTGCTGAGGATGCGGTATTCAAGGCGCTGGGAGTAGAGTAAATGAAAAGAGGCGGTCACAGAAATGCGACCGCCTTAGTTTTGTTATACTTACCTCGAATAGTATGGCTCAGTAGATTTCTTCTTCTGTTTTTGCTTAGATTGAGTCTTACTATTATTAGTTTTGGGAAAAGAAAAATTAGGAATATAGTTAGCAGGATCTGCGTAAGTTAATTGTAGATTGATGATATCAGTTTCTAAAACTTTTGTTATGCTTTTGTTTATTATATTTTTCTCTAGTGTAGTTATCACGTTAAGAGTTTTTTGTGTTGTGGTGCTAAGTTTTATGCTTTCGGTATATTTTGCCCTTGCAATGTTGTAGTGGGCACGTATACGCTTAAGTGCAAAATCAAATCTTTGTATAATAATTTGTTGATTATCTTGATTGTAACTGCTGATTTCTTCGTTTATTTTATTTATAGTCGCTTCAAAAAAATTACGCGTTAATTCATCGCGATCGCTGATATCCGTTGATGGTATCCTTGAAAGTTTTGAGCATAAGACCTTGTAACGTAGTTTATATTTTTGCAGTTTGTGCAGACGACCTCTAAAAGCAAAATCCTTACAACAGTTAGTCATGGTAGTTTTGTTCTTATAAATTTTATCAATTATATTTTGCTGAGTATGCGCTTTAGTTAAAATTTTGGTGAGCTTTGTTTTGATTTTTCTGATTACAGTTAAGCAGTGATCTGCGTCGTAAGTGGCAATATCGCTTTTTGATAGTGAATCTAAATATTTTAGTCTCTTTTTTAGGAGTGGAATGTAGTTTTTCTTCGCATAAGTTTTTTCAAAGCTGCTAAGATTAGGACACCACAGTGGGTTATACCAATCCTGATAAGTAATCTGCAGATTATTAATGCAGATATTATTATGGCTCAGAATTAAATGGTAAGTATCAGTAATTCTTGTATTAAATCCTTTTGACAGGAGTTCATGCGCTATTGGACCAAGATGGATTTGCGGTAATAATTGATAGTTATTTTTTAATCCTTGCCTGTCAAACTGATCGAAAAGAAAAAAGTTTATTTCGTTAAGGTGTTTGCTTAACAGTTTTTGATTGACTATGTTTTGCCAAGTTTTTTTCCAACAAGGTATATTTTTCGGATCATCGATGTAATTGATTGTTACCGTGCGAGTACGCCATAATGCTTGTTTGCCTTTGCCTGGACGGTACAGGAAACGTTGGTTGCCGTTTTTGTCGACCAATGGAACTCTTTGATATTGAGGATTACCGTATTTATCCAAAATTAAACTACCATCTAAATTTTTACTTAAAATTTTATTGCCGTTATCATCAGTCGCATAAAGAAATTCTTTTCGTTGTTTTGGACACATATCAAAAGAGCCATTGGGGGCGTATGGACGAGGTGTAATCATAAGGTGTGCGTGGGGATTTCCAGGCTTAGCGTGTATGTTAATTTGTGCTCCATAACCGTGATGAATAAAATCACTGATGAATGTGTTTAATGATGCTATATTTTCATCGAGAGTAAACTCGCGTGGCAGAGCAATTTCTATATGTTTGGCATATTGAGCCTTAGAAGATTTTTTTAGTTCTTCAAATTGCACATCATTCCATATTTTTTCTGCTTTCTGATGCTCCTTTGGTGCTTGAGGTGGCAAAAAAATTTCATGGAATACAACTTCTGGGGCTTTCGCTGAATAATCTTTGATTTGTCCGTCCAAATAATCTTTTAATTTTTGACCGGAACGATAAGCAGCAGCTGCTACCGCCGATTGTCCTTTACTACGTTTGATGCTTCCAACACGTAGATAGGCAATAGCCATTTTAGTTACCTCCGTAATAATATAATAAAATATTTTTATTATAATATCACAGTAAAGTTAAAAAAGAGTTATCTGCTAATCGCCAATCCATATTGCGCATTAATGATTATTTTATCAATATCAGTAGATTAAGAATAACGTTTTATTAACAAAACTGTGTTAGACTCTAATAAAGATTGATTTAAATCTTTATTAGAGTCTAAAGTAAATGGAGGATCTTATAATGAACAACAATGTTGATGAACAACTTAGAAGAATGCGCGAACGCTTGGCGCGGATGGAGAAGCGAGTTGCAGAAACTCGTAGGAAAAATGAAACCAGAGTTAAGTGCGGTATTGCGACTGCTTTGCTCAGACAGATTAAACTTGACGAATTGACTAAGACGTTGGATCAAACTAGTCAGTGTGAAAGATTTGTTGATTACCTAGATAAGAAACTGTTATTTAAAATCGTAGTTACGCAGGATTGGACGGCTGATGCAAAAAAATATATTGATGGAGAGGAGAAATCTTTTGATGAGTTGATTGATCAGAATGATGAATAAATAATAGAAGATAGCTTGAATTTAAATAGAGAGCCGCTTCGGCGGCTCTTTTTTTCGCGGATAACTAGGCGGTGAAATTATACTTATCACCCGTTGCGGATAAAAAAAGATTTAAAAGCTCAACAGCAATATCTTCGCAATTATCATAGTCATCACTTTCGAGTAATTGCAAATACGTCCACGATATTCCTTGCATAATAATAAATTCTATTATGCAGAGTTTGAATGGATTTTTGTTAGGAACTAGGCACATAAATCTCCAAATACAGTCAAGCATTTGTTTGGACGCAATTTTTTTGAAAGAATCTATAGTCTTGTAAACATTATCATAATTAGATTGGTTAATAATGTTCGTGAAATCTAATTTATCGAAACCATTAGCTTTAGCACGTCTCATTTCATCAACGATATTTGTAACTAGAATAGTAATTTCAGCAATTTCTTCATTATCATATGGACATATATACTTTTCGTAGTCATATCCACTCACAATATAACCATAGTTACCATTATCTGTAGAAGCAACATTAAGATTGTCAAACATGTACTCAATAAGCTTTTTCTTTTCAATTTTAGTAAGGGGGACAAAATTCGTTCTCATATCATATTCACCTCGTTGTATAATTGGGCACTTCAATCTTCCAGATAAATCGATACAGTTAGAAACTTAATTTCGTTGTAGTTGCTTGATATATCTTGAAATGTTTTGTTTATATAATCGGATAGCATTTCACGATTAGTAATTTGTTTTGTACAATGAGCATCAATGCAGAAATTTTTTTTTGATGTATAATCAGTATATATTTTATTGTTATGCCGCTTGCGTACTTACCGATTAACGCAGAAAGTCGAAAAAGTACAGATGCTAACATTAAAGCCTCGTTCTTGGCATCTTCTATATTGGAAAAATTTGGATAATTGAGATCTATGGCAATAAAATTTTTACCATGCTTTTTTTCTTCAATTATTATATTGATCATTGGAATCTCCTTTAAAATCGGTGGATTAATTGAATGGAATTGATGGATTTACAATTTAGTTTTTCTGTGATATCTGACTAGTGTTGCCTTACTAATGCCAGTCATAGCTTCTACTTCTTTGTAGCTGTGTTTTTCTAATAATGTAATTGCTAATTGGATTTTTTCTTTTGGAATTGGTGGTCTGCCTTCGCGAAATCCATCTCTTGTTCTGGCAATTGCTTTTCCCGCTTGTGTGCGCTCAATAATCATACTGCGTTCAAGCTCAGCAACAGCGAGGAGTGTTATTATAAAAAAGTTACCCATGCTGGTGTTTTCTAGCAGGCCGATATTCAAGACATGGACTTTGACATTTTTCTGAAATAGATTTTTGATGAGTTCAATTCCTTCGGTGACATTGCGAGCAAGACGGTCAAGTTTAGTTACCATAAGCGTGTCACCTGGCTGAAGTGTAGCTATTAAATTTTGAAGTTTTGGGCGACTTGTAGTTTTGCCTGTATATTGTTCTGAAACAACTTTTGTAGCACCGTTAGCTGTGAGGGTAGAGATTTGTTCTTCTATGGAATTTCCTTTTAACTGCGTTTGGCTTGATACGCGAGCGTAGCCGTAAATCATCAAAATTACTCCAATCATAGAATTGTTTTGAGCATAAGTAATGAATACGCTGTAAACTTTAAAATACGTTAAGCTAGGAGAGTAGTCATTACTTTAAAGTTTTGATTATCGTTGTTCGTGCAGAGTTTGATGGCAGGTGTCATGCAGTAAAGAAAGTTTTTCTAAACAGGCTTCAGCAAATTCAGGATGTTGATAGTAGCATAATTCACAATTGGGACTTTTCGCTGAGATACTGCCATTACTTTGAGGACAATGTACTTTGATTTCGGGACCAGGATATTGACAATGGTGAGCATAGGTGTTGTGATGGACTCGTGTATTGGTTTTGGTTCCGATAACTGGTTTACCACAATAAGGACAGAGGCCATGTTGACGTTGGTAGAGCGTTTCGCGTAAGAAATGATTATGCGAGCAATGCTGAAAGGCTAAAAATTGTTCTTCAAGCCCTTCTTCAATAAATAATTTCTTCATCGTTTGGTATCGGATACTAGGGATTTGTGGTTTGTTTAAGTAAAACATAATTATTGTTCCTCCAATTTACTTACAGATTTCATGTTCATCACGCCAAATTTGCGTGAGCAGTTTTTCGCTTCTGGAATTAGCTTCAAAGGTACATTCTGCTGCTTTGGGAAAAGCATTATGATTTAAAAGCTTAAAGCAGGCCTTAGAGCATAATTCTTTAGCTTTGGCAGCGCAGGTAATATCAAACTCTATAATCTGATCATCCTCATGGTAGATAATTTCGCAGAGTTTCATAGATACATTAGGGTTATCAGAAGCTACGACAGAACAGATTGCATACATATTGTTGATTTCTTCTGCCAAGGTATGCCTATCTAAACAGTAAAGGGCTTGCATAGATAAGAAGCAGAGATTGTAAGGATTTTTAACTTTGATTTTGGTATAAGTGTTGCGTAGCTTTGAATTGAGCTGTTTCATAGCTAATAATCTCCTTTTGAATAAAATTTATAACGGTAGAATTTATTCCGCTAAACAGATGCTAGCGACTGGGGAGCTTGCAGCTGTTTAGTGGAAAATAATGGATATAATTGAAGAATAATATTGTTAGATATAGCTATATAGATAGGTAAGTTGATTTCTGATATAATATATGGTAGAAAGGATATGAGCAGAACTAGAGGGCTTTATTTTGTCTCAAATGTTGTATAATATTTGAGACAAACGGTGATGGTGGTATGTGTCAGATATTGGTAACTGCTTATAAGTTCTTATATTTTAATTGCAAGATACATACTGAATATGATAAGAAAGCAGGGGGTTATTGTGATAGAAGATTATGAACCTAATAAGTATGAATATAGTTATAAAAGATGTAGTGATAGACAGATGTCTTGGCAAAAAAAGGTTATAGATTTATTAGGAGCTATGTCTGAAAGTATAGTAAAAAGAACAAGTGCATTTAATATTGCCAATCATGATAGAAGTGTTGATAAAGATGTTTCTGTTGTTATTATGTCAGTTTGGTTAAAATTCCTAGATAGTGTAATGTTATTGATTAGTTTGGGAAAATTTGATACATCCTTAGTTTTAGTTCGTACAATGTTAGAGTTAAGTATTCAACTAAGTTATATGTTATTAGAAGATAAGGAAACAAGAGCAGCATACTATATAATTTCTCACGTAATCAAAAATCATAAAACTCTTCAATTACTTAAAGAACAGAAAAATAAAGATAACATAATTGATGCTAAGTTAGAGTTGTTGAATGACATAAAAACTGCACATAATGACTTTATTGTAGACGTTGCAAAAAGAATACTAGAACATATTGGCGAAATAAGTGAAGAAAAAAGCAGTTGGTTCGCTTTATATAGTAAAGTTGAAACAATAGATAAAAACCAAAAAGCAATATCTATTAGTTCTATGATTGGAATTGTAGCAGAAGCAAGGAATCCTGAAAAAGGATTTTTAAATACTAATATTGTATATGATTATTTTTCGAGATTTGCACATGGATACTTTGCTTTAAATAATTCTTATATAAAAAATAACCAGCAGTATTTTAAGGCGTATGAATGTCTTGATAATGCTGATATGGTAATAATAATGATAGTGAAATTAGCTGAATTGAATTTTATTAGTTTATATAGTGCATATGAAGATGAGTATGGAGATAAATATGAATTAGGTAAAGAAATAGATATATTAGAAATTCGCTTAGGGAGCTTACTGAACGATTTAAAAGAGCTAAAGCAATTAGAAGGGAATAATGATAAAAATAAGATGATCTGTGATGAGTAGAGTGCTACGTACGACTTTCTTAGTAGTGAAATGATGCAGATGTAGTCAAATTGATTTTTATAATGGGGAACAATTCAATAGTCAGAGGTGACAACATGAAGCTAGAAGAAATCCTTGCAGGTGAATCAAAAAACGTAGAATTTAAAGAGAGCTTGCCTGCGAAAAGCAGTAAATATATGAAAACAATTGTAGCTTTTGCTAATGGACAAGGCGGAATGCTAGTTATTGGTGTAGAAGATGATACCAGAAAAATTGTCGGCGTAGACAAGGATGCTGCCTTCAATATTATGGATTCCATAGCTAATGCTATATCTGATAGCTGCAAGCCTGCAATCATTCCTGATATCTACATGCAGACGCTTGAGGGAGCGACTATCATTATCGTTGATATTGAGCCTGGTCGGCAAAGACCTTACTATATAGCTACAGAAGGCTTGCAGCATGGCGTATATGTGCGCGTTGCAGGAACGACGAGGCCAGCAGATGAGACTATGGTAAAGGAATTGCTGTTTGAAGGTAACAACCGTTTCTTTGATAAAACGGTCTGCCTTGGCCTGCAGGCGAGCGAAGCTGATATAGAAAGTCTGTGTCAGCAGATGAAGCAGGTTGCCTTGCGTAATTGCAGAAGTGATGAAGAAAAAGCATTAGTGAAGGATGTTACGGCTAAGCAATTATTGTCATGGGGAGTTTTGGTGGAACAAGAAGGTAAACTGGCTCCGACTAATGCTTATGCTATTCTTATAGGTGCAGATGTTTTGCATTGTACGTTTCAATGCGCTGTTTTTAAGGATAATGAGCGTATTATTTTCGTGGATAGGCGTGAATTTACCGGACCTGTGCAGGATATAATCGAAGATGCCTATCAGTTTGTGCTACGCAATATTCATCTTGGTGCAGTAATTGAAGGCTTGTACAGACAGGATGTTTACGAAATTCCACCTGCTGCTATTCGTGAGCTGATTATTAATGCAGCAGTGCATCGCAGTTATTTGGATAACGGCAATATTCAGGTGGGTATTTTTGACAATCGTTTGGAAATAACTTCTCCTGGCAAGCTGCCTATTGGTCAGACTATCGCCAAGATGCGTGAAGGTTATTCTAGGGTGCGTAATGAGGCGTTAGCGATGGCTTTTAGCTATATGCATCTGATTGAACGCTGGGGTACGGGTATGCTGCGTGTGGCGAAGATGATTAAAGAGGCAGGCTTGGGGGAGCTGGAAATTTTGGGCGGTGAAACAGAGCTGCGCTTTAATATTTATCGTAAGCAGGCAGCGGGACAAGTTATAGAACAAGTTGCCGAACAAGCTAACAAAACAGAACAAGCTACAGAACAAGATACTGAACAAACTCATAAAACAGAACAAGCTATAGATTTATCAATTGATAATAACCAGAAGCTAATTTTAGATTTACTATGTCATAATAGAGATATTACAATTACTGATATGGCGAAAAAACTAGAGTGGGGTAGATCTAAAGTAGTCTATTATATTGAGAAGCTAAAACAAAACAAAATCATTGAGCGAGTTGGTTCCAGTCAAAAAGGCTACTGGAAGGTAACGATAGGCGAAAAAGACAATGGATAACATGCCCTAATCCTATATAAGCTAATGTACGGTAGCGCCTTCGCTTTTTTTCTAACATAAAAAATGACATTCTAACATAATTGTGTTATAATGATAAAAAACATGTTAGAAAGGAGATACGGAGGATGGAAACTTTTTTGAGTTCTATATTTGCTACAGCTGTTAAGATTCGTGAGTTTAATGATTTCAGTAACCTTAGTAGATTGCTTATTGATAAGTATAGATATACTCTGGTAGAGTTAAATGAAGCAAAATTTTTGAGCATAACTCCGTTATATGATTTACCTACTATTCCTACATTAGCTAAGCAGATGAAAACAATTCAAAAGGCCAAAGGCTTACCAGTAGTTTATCATCCTAAGAATCTAACTCCTTCTAAGATGAAAGGATTATTGAAGCATCAAATACCGTTTATCGTGGATATGAAGCAGGTTTATCTTCCGTTCTTAGGAGCATATTTGCAAGCAGTGGCTGAAAGAGAAGTAAATGATAGTGATGTATTATCTTTGCCAGCTCAGCTTTTGGCGATGATGTATTTATATGCTAGCGAAAATTCTCTTTATATCAAGCAAGCTGTTAAGTTTTTACCTTATTCTGCCATGAGCATAACGAGAGCTGTATGTGAGCTAGAGGCAATGGACTTGTTTTATGTTAGCAAGCAGAAGCAAAGTAATATATTACATAGTCAGTTATCTAAAAGGGAACTTTTTGATGAGCTTGTTGACCGCCTTGCTTCACCAATTTGGAAAAAAGGATATATAAATAATGAAGACATCACTCAAGCTATGGTGTTAGCTGGAGAAGATGCATTAGCTGAGAAAAGTATGCTTGCTAACATTTTACCCGTAAAATATGCTATATATAGGAAAAATTTTGATGAGTCTTTGCTGAAACGAGATTTAATAGATTCTAAAAAGCAAAGTGAATTGCAGCTATGGTTGTATGAGCCGTTACTGTTTTCGCAGTCAAATATACCGGATCCTATATCTATAATATTATCGTTAAAGAATGTTCATGATGAGCGTGTAGAACAAGCAGTAGAAATGCTCATGGATGAAGTATGGGAGGGACAACATGGTACCTGGATTAAGCAGTTTTAGGGAATGGTTTAGTGACTTTACCGACCAATATGTTATTATTGGCGGTGCTGCTTGTGACATATATATGGAAAGTGAAGCTAGTACCTTTAGGGCGACAAAGGATTTAGATATTGTGTTGATTGTAGAAGCACTTACGCCGGAGTTCGTCAGCAAGTTTTGGCAGTATGTGCAGATGGCTTGTTATCAGCATATTGACAAGAGTAAGCAGAAACCGGAGTTTTACAGATTCAGTAAGCCTATAAGCAAGGAATATCCTGCTATGATAGAATTGTTTAGCAGACCGCCGTATAATGTGGAGCTTGATTTTGCTGCCAACGTTATTCCGATACATATTGATGATTCTTCTATTAGTTTATCGGCAATTTTGCTTAATGATGCTTATTATGAGTTCATGAAATCAGGAAAAGTTAGCATAGATGGAGTTAGTGTTTTGGATTATCAATATATAATCCCATTCAAGGCAAAAGCATGGCTAGATTTATCGGAGAAAAAAAATTCTGGCGAGAGTATAGACAGCAAGAATATTAAGAAGCATAAGAACGATATTTTTCGTTTAGCTGCTATGCTATTAGAAGGGCGGACGTTAAAATTGCCTGATAAAATTACTGAAGATATGCTGAACTTTGTAGAAAAAGTCGCAGAAGAACCTGTTGATATGAAAAGTTTAGGCATGAGGGGAGTAAAGTTTGAGAGCTTGTTGGTACTTATACGTGATTACTATATGTTGTGGTGATAAATTTTACGACTTTCCTTCGTGATACTATTTTGATACTATCGAGCACCTAATGTACCAAAGAAATATTTGAAATAAAGAACGGTAAATGCACTAAACAAAATAAAATCAAATATAAAAAAATAAGAGAACAGTAAAATTATCGAAGTTAAATAATCTCGCTGCTACGTTAGTAGCACAATAGATTGTTGATTAGTCTGCAATCCGACTCCCGATGCACTTAGGTGTGTCGGGAGTTTTTTGATTTTCTGCCTCAAAGAATATATAATATTTGCAACGGAACCAGGAGGTGAGTAGGGGATGCAAGTTAATTATCAAGGCAATCGCGACGCAAAAGTAGTCTTGCTGCAAATAATAGGAGAACACGAGTTGCCGTTTATCGAAGAGGAGCTTTCACATATAAAAGCTATAACGCAGAATACAGCTTTTTTGTTTATTACAGTGCAGGTTGATAGCTGGAATGACGACCTTTCGCCATGGATGGCAGAGCCGATTTTTGGAGATGCTGTCTTTGCCGGCAATGCAGAAAAACTTCTAACACGTATAAAAAATGAAGTAATTGTTCCGTTATTAAGTGAGCATCAAGATATAAAGATTTTTGCTGGCGGCTATTCCTTAGCTGGATTATTTGTATGGTGGGCGGCCTATCAAACAAATTTATTCGAAGGTATAGCAGCAGTATCTCCGTCTGTGTGGTTTCCTAAATTTGTTGATTTTGTACATAACAACAAAATATTAACCAATAGAGTCTATTTAAGTCTTGGCGATAAGGAAGCAAAGACACGCAACCAAATTCTGGCACAGGTGGCAAATGATATTCGTGATGTGTATACATCATTGGAAGATTATAGGTTGAGCAGTATTCTTGTTTGGAATCAGGGAAATCATTTTAAAGAACCTGCGTTGCGTATGGCAAAAGGATTTGCTTGGTTGATGAACAATGAAAAGATTCACTCATAAGAACACCCATAGATTGTTGATTCGTCTGCAATCCGATTCCCGATGCACTTAGGTGTGTCGGGAGTTTTTTGATTTTGTGAATGAAGCATAGTCATAGTGTAATTCAGCTGCTTCTTATGCTATAATATAAAAGATGACCTACTATATTGCTGTGTAAAAATGATAGATATTTTTTATAAAGGAGTTTCATATGCTTACAGACGAAAAACGTAAAAAGCTTTTGGCCGGTGCACTGGCGGTAGTTATGCTGACTGGTGTTGCAGGCTGTGGCAACGATAAAGACAGTGAGTGGAAGAATGACAACTCTGCTCAGAATAATCAAGATGAAAAGAAGGATGAAGATAACGGCGGCGGCTTTTTTCATGGCTTTTTTCCCTGGTACTTCATCGGCCGTACCTTTGGTGTAGGCCCCATGGCAGGTGTGCGAACTGCGCCTGCAGCTAACCAGAAGCAGAATGCTGCACCCGCAGGCTCGTCTACTAATCATAATCCAAACGCTAACACCGCCAATGGCTCTACTGTGCAACAGGGAACTGCAGGAAGCACGCAAAGTTCCAAGCTCGGCAGTACGGGAAGCACAGGCAAAAGCGGCATCGGCAGTGGCATGGGCCGCTCCAGCGGCAGCGCAATTTCCTGAGGTGATGAAGATGTATAAATATCGTAAGCCTGATACCTGGCTTGATAAAATTGATTTGAATATTATGCCATATGTGGATGCGCCGGAGTGGGAAAACCGTTATCCTACTATCAGCGCGCTGCTTATGAGCAATGCCAATAAGCGTGAGCTGCAGCGCATCAGTGCCGGACTTACAGCAGCACTGTCACGCCTGGCAGAGGCTTTGCGTACCAATAATAATGGCGCAATGCCCTTTAATCTGTTTAATATGACGGATAAGCTCACACCGTATATCCTTGCGGATAACTCGGATTATGTGAGCTATATCAGCCGTCTTGACTTTGTAAAGAATACTGACGGCTGCTATAAGCTGGTAGAGATCAATTCGGATACTCCTTGCGCCTTGCCGGAAACATTTTATGCCAACAAGGTAGCGGAAGCATATTTTGCTAAGGAGTACAGCCTGCATTTGCAGCTGCGTTCGGATGGTGAGGAGCTGGCAGAGCCGTTTTTAAAGCTGTTGGAACAGCCTAAATATGCAGATAAGGATGTAGTACGCATTGCTTTTGCTGCTGATAAAAGCTACAGCGAGGACTGGGCTAATGCCAAATTCTTATTTGAGCGCGTGCAAAAGGTGCTGCGTGAACGCATTTTGAGCAAGCAGCCATTCGTTTGTCGTATTGTCGGCCCGGATGAGCTGATTGTACATGATGACGGAGTTTACATTCCCAATGAAATCTTCAAAAGTAAGGAAGATAAGCTTGATATACTGTATCGTCTGCATCCGCTGGAGCTTTTGATGGATGATGAAAGCGAAGACGGTTATCCTGTAGGCTTAAAGCTTATGGAGCTGGTAAATTTCGGGGCTGTGGATCTGGTTAATCCGGTAAAATCCATTGTACTGCAGAATAAAGCACTGCTGGCACTGGCATGGTATTTATATCAGCATCGTCTGTTCTGGACACCGCAGGAGGAAGAACTGTTGGCTGCGCATTTAACGCCGACTTATTTGGACAGCAAGCAGTTGGCTGGACAGCGTTATATTAAGAAGCCCATCTTTGGGCGTGAGGGTGCAGGCATTGCTATTGTAGAGCCTGATGGTGCGCTGAGCTACGAGGCGGAGGAATGCGATGACTGCGATTTGATTTACCAGCAGTTTGTTCCTTCAGCAGATGTACAGCAGGAAACAGATAACGGTGAGGCAACCGGCAAGTATACTTATTCCTGCTTTGTCATTAACGGTAAAGCGTCGGAGACCTTTGTGCGCTTGCAGCCGGGAGAAATTACCGGCGTGGAAGCATATTTTGTACCTGTTCTCGATGAAATATAAGAATTTGAGGAATATCCGAAATGAATATCCAAGTATATCAATCTTTTTTGACTGTTGTACAGTGCCGCAGTTTTACGCAGGCTGCGAAATATCTTAATTTTACCCAGCCTACAATCAGCAATCATATCAACGCTTTGGAAGAAGAATACGGCGTTATTCTTTTTACCCGAGATGGCAAGAATGTTTATCTGACGCAGGCAGGTAAAAACTTTGTGCCGATAGCACAGCAGCTGATGGCTGATTATCAGAAAAGCCAGGAGGTAATGCGACAGTTTCAAAAGAAGAATTACAGTCTGAAAATAGGCGTTTCCACCCAGGGCATAAATTTTTATCTATTGCCTGTGCTGCTGAAGCTCAAAAAGGAATTTCCCGAGCTTGATATAGAGGTTAACCGCTGTATGACGGTAGAATCGACAATAAATGATGCTTTTGTACAAAAGCTGTATGATTTTGCCTTTGTGCATATTGATGTGCAGCCGCTTTATACCAAGCGTGTACAGCTTTGGAATCAGCCGATGGTTTTTGTAGCCTCCAAAGAACTGTATGAACAGATGGGAGAAAACAATAATATTTATGATTATCCCTTTATTGCCTATCCTGCAAGTGAGGTGTACTATAAGCATCTGAAATCGAAGGTTGATTTCACACGTCTGCAAAGTATATTGACTTTCAGCGATTCGGAATCCGTACTGATGGCAGTTGAGCAGAATCTCGGTATAGCCTTGACACCGCGGGTAAAGGTAAGGAAGGAACTGGAGCAGGGGACATTAGTCGAATTCCCGGTCAAGTATTCGGGAAATATGCCTATTTCGGTTCTTTATGATTATGAATTTAACTTTACCTTGCCTACGAAACGCTTTTTGGAGCTTTTAAAAGAGTCGCAGGAAAAGATAAAGGGTTAATTTACTTTCTGTTCTTTATATAAGAATAATTTATCAAAATACTATAACAGGAAAAGTAATCTTATTGACTTTTTAATTTAGGACTTCTTCAACGCGTTTGAAGAAGTCCTAAATTTTTAGTATAAAAAAGCGCATAAGTAAGCAAATGTCCACAGATTATAGTACAAATTTTGTATACAAAATACAGAACGGTGAATAAATTGCTTATGTATACAAGAAAAATTCCAATAAGTATAGATAAAGAAAACTGTTGAGATAATTAAGCTATAATGATAAAATTTTTATAGATAGCGTTGCTTGCGCAAAATTAAGCCGGCTATATGACCGGCAGAAACGAGGGTATTATGTCAAAGGATATGCAAAAAACTGAAGAAAAAACAAATAGGCGTATGCCAACCTTTACGGAATCCGTTATTCCTATTATTGCCATGATGGTTATTCTGACTGTCGGCAAAGGTTATCTGGGTTACGCAACCGAGCCGCTGCTGCTTTTGGTAGCTGCTATTGCCGGCCTGATTGCTTACCGCGTTGGTGTTACCTGGGATGAAATGATGGACGAAATCTGCCAGAAGATTGCTAAGGGTATGCCGGCAATCCTGATTCTGACCTGTGTTGGTGCACTGGTTGGTACCTGGATGGCTTCCGGTACTATCCCGATGATGATTTATTATGGTGTACAGATTGTAAACCCGACCTTCATGCTGGTAACAGCATTCCTGATTACCGCAGTAGTATCTATCGTAACCGGTACCTCCTGGGGCTCCGTTGCTACCATGGGTGTTGCGCTGATGGGTATCGCCAGCACTTTGGGTGTAAACCTGGCAGCTACTGCCGGTGCTGTAATCGCCGGTTCTTATTTCGGTGATAAAATCTCCCCGCTGTCCGATACCACTAACCTGGCACCGGTTGCAGCAGGCTCTACTCTTTATGAGCACATTGCTCACATGTTCTGGACTACTGTTCCGGCAACTATTATTTCCCTGGTTGTTTATGCTTTCGTTGGCTTAAAGGGCAATATCGGCGGCGATGTTTCTTCCGAAGCAGTAAGCACCATGCTGACTCAGCTGGATGGCATGTACAACTTTAACATTCTGCTGATTCTGCCTGTACTGCTGATTCTGGCAGGCTCTATCTTTAAAAAACCGACTCTGCCGGTTATGATGGCTTCCACTGTTCTGGCTGGCGCTGAAGCATTGATTTTCCAAAACATCAACCTGAAAAATCTGCTGCTGGCTACCGTAAAAGGCTTCAAAATTTCTATGCTGACCACTCCCGGCTTTGACCCGGCTACTGCTGCTCCGCAAATTATTAAGCTGTTGAACCGTGGCGGTATGGCTGAAATCATGGGCACCACTCTTCTGGTATTCTGCGCATTCTGCTTTGCCGGTATTATGAGCAAGGCCGGCTGCCTGGAAGTAGTACTGCAAAAAATCCTGACATTTGCTAAGAGCACCGGTGATCTGATTGCTTCCACCGTTGCTTCCTGCATTACCATGGGCCTGTGCACCGGTAACTCCTACCTGTCCATTCTGATTCCCGGTGAAATGTTCCGTGATGCTTATAAAGCAAGAGGCCTTGCTGCTAAGAACCTGTCCCGTACCTTGGAGGATGCAGGTACCGTATTTGTCCCGTTGGTTCCCTGGTCTGCAGCAGGTGCTTACATGACTGCCTGCACCGGTATTGAAACTCTGGATTATGCACCGTGGGCAATTCTCTGCTACACCGGTTTCATTATCGCTCTGTTCTACGGCTACACCGGTATCGGTATTGCTAAGCTGGAAGACGAAAAGAAGTAAGCCGGCTGCGCAAGCAGGTTGGCAGTACTAAGCAATTGCTTAGTGCACAATGAAAGGAAAAGTGACAATTTTGATTAAACTTATTAGAAACGCTGATGTTTACACACCTGCTCATCTTGGTAAAAAGGATGTGCTGGTTATTGCAGATAAGGTAGTGCGTATTGCTGATAAAATCGAAGGCTACGAAGGTATGCCTGATGTTGAGGTATTTGATTTCAGCGGCAAAAAGCTGTTGCCCGGTTACATTGATATGCATATGCACATTACCGGCGGCGGTGGTGAGCAGGGCCCTGCTTCACGCGTACCCGAAGCAATGCTGAGCCAGATTACCAGCTGCGGTATTACTACTGTTCTGGGCCTGCTGGGTACAGACGGTGTAACCAGAAGCGTAGAAAACCTCGTGGCTAAGGCACGCGCACTGACGGAAGAAGGCATTACCGCCTACTGCTTGACCGGTGCTTACGGTATCCCTTCGCCGACCATTACCGGTTCTATCGAAAAAGATATTATGATGGTTCCACCGATTATCGGCACCAAGATTGCAGTAAGCGATCATCGTAGCTCTAATCCTCAGGGACCGGAGCTGATTGAGGTTGCTACCGCAACCCGTCGCGGTGGCCTGTTGGCAAACGTTGCCGGCCTGGTAACCATGCACATGGGCTCCGGTGTTGGTAAGCTGGACCCGCTGTTCTACGCACTGGACCATTCCGATGTTCCTGCAAAGAACTTCCTGCCGACTCATATGCTGCGTACTCGCGAGCTGATGGAAGAAGGCGCAAAGCTGGTACGTCGCGGCGGCTATTTCGACATGACTGCCGGCAGCACTGATGAAGATATGGAAATCGGCGCTGAGCAGATTATGGAAATCCTGAGCTGGGAAGGCATGAGCACCGACCACCTGACGATGAGCAGTGATGCTTTCGGTTCTCAACCTAAGTTCAATGAAAACGGTGACTGCATCGGTCTGACCTACTGCTCTCCTAAATATCTGCATCTGACTATCAAGAGTCTGGTGCGTCGCGGTCTGCCGTTGGAAGAGGCTATCAAGCTGCTGACCTCTACACCTGCCGAGCTGCTCGGCAAAACCGGCGTAAAAGGCTGCGTTGCAGTCGGTGCGGATGCTGACCTGCTGGTGTTGGACGAAAACTTGGATATCGACGCATTGTTTGCTAAAGGCCAGGTTGCACTTCTGGATAAAGAGATTGTACTTAAAGGCCGCTTTGAATAAGCTGCGGCTATGTAAATACAGACACACTGAGTATGGTGTGTCTGTATTTTTTTTTGACAAAAAATCTTGACAAGTTGCGTAATTTATGATAACATATCATACTACATCATTATTATTTTTGCAGGTGTAAATTTTGACAACAAATACTGCCGGGTCAGTGGTTGAACGGCGTATCTTGCTTATAATGAAAGATGAGGCAGATCATCGAAGACAACTGACAAGGTCCTTGTGGTAAGAACCTTGTTGTTTTTTTTGTCACGCATGATTCGCCGAGTTTAGTGTGCTGATAATACAAGAAGGGGTGAGGAATTACATGTTTAAACCGGTTCCAGTAGGTGATAGGACTCGGTATAGTTATGCAAGAATCAATGAAATTTTGGCAATGCCTCATTTGATTGATATCCAGAGAAAATCCTACGAATGGTTCGTTCAAAAGGGCCTCATGGAGATTCTGCATGACATTTCTCCTATTAAAGACTTTGCAGGTAATCTGGAGCTTTCCTTTGAAAGCTTTGAATTAGGAACTCCTAAATACAGCGTTGAAGAGTGCAAGGAGAGAGATGAATCCTATTCTGCACCGATGAACGTTAAAGCACGCCTGATTTTCAAAGACAAGGAAAAAGGCGAAATTAAGGAATCCTCTGTATTTATGGGCGACTTCCCGCTGATGACCGATACCGGTACCTTTGTTATCAACGGTGCTGAACGTGTTATCGTCAGCCAGCTGGTGCGTTCTCCCGGCGTTTACTATAGTGTAACTATGGATCCCAGCGGTAAAAAGATTTACGGTACTACTGTAATTCCTAACCGTGGCGCTTGGATTGAATATGAAACTGACATTAATGATATTATTTCTGCTCGTGTAGACCGTACTCGTAAGGTTCCGGCAACCGTGCTGCTGCGTGCTCTGGGCTTGTCCTCTAATGATGAGATCCTGGCTTGCTTCGGCAATCATCCTGCACTGCTGGCAACTCTGGAAAAGGATACTACCACTAACAGAGACGAAGCTATGCTGGAGCTTTACAAAAAGCTGCGTCCGGGCGAGCCTGTTATTCTGGAAAACGCCGTACAGCTGATTGAAAACACCTTCTTCGACAGCAAGCGTTATGACCTGGCTAATGTAGGCCGTTATAAGCTCAACAAAAAGCTTGGCTGGCGCAACCGCCTGAGCGGTACCGTACTGGCTGAGGCTATTGCTGATGAAGAAACCGGCGAAATCATCCTGCCGGCAGGCACTAAGATGACCGATGAAAATCTTGATAAGATTGCAGAAAGCGGCATTTATAACGAACGCGGTCTGCGTGCTGTCAAGATTCAGAACCATGAAGAAGAAATGCTTCTGATGTTCACCACCGGTATCGATGAAAAAATGCATACCGTTACCAATGAAGATGTATTCGCTTCCTTTAACTATTTGCTGAACCTGATGGATGGCCATGGCACCGGCGATGATATTGACCATTTGGGCAACCGTCGTGTACGCTGTGTTGGCGAATTGCTGCAAAACCAGTTCCGTATCGGTCTTTCCCGTATGGAGCGTGTAGTAAAAGAACGTATGACCATTCAGGACAACGAGGTTATTACCCCGCAGGCTCTGATTAACATCCGTCCTGTTGTTGCTGCTATTAAGGAATTCTTCGGCAGCAGCCAGTTGTCCCAGTTCATGGACCAGAACAACCCTCTGGCAGAGCTGACTCATAAACGTCGTCTGTCTGCTCTCGGCCCCGGCGGTCTGTCCCGTGAGCGTGCAGGCTATGAAGTCCGCGACGTACACAACTCCCACTATGGCCGTATGTGTCCTATCGAGACGCCTGAAGGTCCTAACATCGGTTTGATCGGTTCTTTGTCCACCTATGCTGTTATTAATGAATACGGCTTTATGGAAACTCCGTACCGTGTTGTTGATAAAGAAAATAAACGTGTAACTGAAGAAATCAGATACATGACTGCGGACGAAGAAGATAAATATATCGTAGCACAGGCCAACGAACCGTTGGATGATGATGGTTACTTCCTGGGCGAGCGTGTTACCGCCCGTGCTAAGGATGATGTCCTTTCCATTACTCCTGATAAGGTTGACCTGATGGACGTTTCTCCTAAACAGGTAGTATCTATCGCAACCGCGCTGATTCCGTTCTTGGAGAACGATGACGCTAACCGTGCTCTGATGGGTGCGAACATGCAGCGTCAGGCTGTACCTCTGCTCTGTACTCAGGCTCCGATTATCGGTACCGGTATGGAATACAAGGTTGCTTCTGACTCCGGTGTCTGCGTTCTGGCTAAACGTGCCGGCGAAGTTATCCGCGTAGTAGGCAACGAAATCCGTGTACGTGCAGAAAACGGTGAAGTGGATGTATATCCGCTGCTGAAATTCAAACGTTCCAACCAAGGTACCTGTGTTAACCAGCGTCCTATCGTTTTCAAAGGCGACAAGGTTACCGAAAAGCAGATTCTGGCTGACGGCCCTGCTACCGATCACGGCGAGCTGGCTTTAGGTCACAACGTAATTGTTGCTTATATGCCTTGGGAAGGCTATAACTACGAGGATGCTGTTCTGCTGAACGAGGATCTGGTAAAGGCTGATATCTTTACATCTATCCATATTGAAGAATATGATTGTGATGCCCGCGATACCAAGCTTGGTAAAGAAGAAATTACCCGCGAGATTCCTAACGTATCCGACGAAGCTCTGAAGGATCTGGATGAGCGTGGTATTATCCGTATCGGTGCCGAAGTACGCCCCGGCGATATTCTGGTAGGTAAGGTTACTCCGAAAGGCGAAACCGAGCTGACTGCAGAAGAACGTCTGCTGCGTGCTATCTTCGGTGAAAAAGCACGTGAAGTACGTGACAGCTCCCTGCGTGTACCGCACGGCGAAGCAGGTAAGATTGTCAGCGTTAAGGTATTCAGCCGTGAAAACGGCGATGATCTGCCGCCGGGAGTGAACGAACAGGTTCGTGTACATATTGCCCAGAAACGCAAGATTTCCGAAGGCGATAAGATGGCAGGCCGTCACGGTAACAAGGGTGTCGTTTCCCGCATTATGGCACGTGAGGACATGCCTTTCCTGCCGACCGGCGAACCGGTACATATCGTACTGAATCCGTTGGGCGTACCTTCCCGT
>ENA-OPXC01000532-OPXC01000532.1-human-gut-metagenome-genome-assembly--contig:-NODE-532-length-33994-cov-4.174931_pt1 | contig 33994 bp, 25 predicted proteins | sample MGYA00241512_ERZ502016 | MGnify/ENA primary metagenome ERZ502016 (study PRJEB25962, sample SAMEA2043043) | human gut metagenome | biome: human gut; feature: human-associated habitat; material: faeces...
CAAAACGGTAAGCGGTTTCAACTCAAAGGGTTGGTCAATTACAAGAAAATAGTATTTTAATCAGAAATCCCGACAGGTTTTGTGCTGTCGGGATTTTTGCTCGTTTTTACCATTGAAAAGACTGAATAATAATGTTATAATAAATCCGAATATCGGAAATTGTGAATAACTTTATCGAAAATGGGAGATGAAAACGAAAAATGGCAATAAAGGTAACGCTCCTTACACACACACCTAACCCTGAACAGACGGTTGCAATGGCGGCAAAGCTTTGCTATTCACCGTCAGGGATTGAAGATATAAGAGAAGGTCTTGACGAGGAAAAAACTTCCTCATTTATTGATATGCTTGCAAGCCTCGGCCATGCAAGTCCGACCGAACACGCATATTTTACATTCGGCATTGAGGGCATTTCAAGAGCCTGCTCACACCAGCTTGTCCGCCACAGAATTGCGTCCTACAGTCAGCAGTCACAGCGCTATGTTGACGGCACAAGGTTTGACTTTGTAACTCCGCCCGAGATTGCAAAGAACGAAAAGGCTCTTGCCGCCTATGAAAAGGCTCTCAAGGTTGAGGCTGACGCTTACAAGAAAATCAGAGATGCACTTGCTGTCGGTTACATCAACGAGAAATGTCCCGATAAATACAGCGGAACGGATGAAGAAATTATCAATGCTTACAAGGCTGACGATAAAAAATCCTGCAATGCTTTCATCAAGAAAGCCAATGAGGACGCAAGATTTATTCTTCCGAATGCATCGACAACAAAAATTGTCTGCACTTTCAATGCAAGAAGCTTGCAGAACTTTTTTGCACACCGTTGCTGCAACAGAGCGCAGTGGGAAATTCGTGAGGTTGCCGAACAGATGCTTTTGCAATGTCTTGAGGTCGCTCCGCATCTTTTCAAAAACTGCGGCCCGTCATGCCTGTTCGGACCATGCCCCGAGGGCAATATGTGTTGCGGAAAGCAAAAGGAAATGCGTCAGAAATACGGCAGAGAAAAGTAAGGTATATATATGAAAAGCAAAATTATTGTTATTGAGGGACTTGACGGCAGCGGAAAAGCTACGCAGACAAAGATTTTGTACGAAAAAATTTCCGCTCTCGGCAAAAAGGTCACAAAGCTTGAATTTCCGAATTATGAAAGCCCTGCCGCTGCTCCCGTGAAGATGTATCTTGACGGTGAATTCGGCGACAAGCCCGATGATGTCAATGCCTATGCGGCGAGTGCGTTTTATGCGGTTGACCGTGTTGCTAGCTATCTTCAGTTTTGGAAAAAGGAATGTGACAACGGCGGTGTGATTTTAAGCGACCGCTATGTGACTTCAAATATAATTTATCAGATGTCCAAACTCCCGAAAGAGGAGTGGAACAGCTTTATTGATTGGCTGAACGATTTTGAATACGAAAAGCTCGGGATTCCGAAACCCGATCTTGTAATCTACCTTGATGTTGAACCCGAGGTTTCGCAGAAGCTTATAGAAAAACGCTACGGTGGTGACAACAGCAAGAAAGATTTGCATGAGAAAAACCTCCGTTTCCTTCTTGACTGTCGAAAAAGTGCAGTTTATGCCGCTAAAAAATGCGGCTGGAAGGTTATTAATTGCTGTGAAAACGGAGAGATTAAGAGTATAGAAAAAATATCGGAAGAGATAGAGAGGGCAGCGACTGAAATTTATGCTGAGCTTTAAAAAAATTGAGCAAAGTGACATAAACGAACTTAAAAAATACTACGATTATGATGAGTGCATGGGTTGCGATACCAACCTTTTGAACGCTTATCTTTGGCGAAACGAATACAATATTAAATTTGCTTTTTATGATGATACAATTGTCAAGGTGTATTGTAATCCCGACGAGTCCGTCTGGGGTTACTGTATGCCTACAGGTAAAAATATAAAGGGTGCGCTTGAAGAGGTTTTCAAAGATGCCGAGGAGAGAAACGGCAATTTGCAAATTGTTATGCTGACAAACGGCAATCGTGCAATGCTTGAAACAATGTTTCCCGACAAATTTGATTATGTCCGTTCACCCGAAAATCAGGATTACATCTACACTTCCCGTGACCTTGCAACCCTTGCGGGCAAAAGGTTTCACGCAAAGCGTAACCACATTTCAAAATTTTACAGAACCTACACCGATACCCGTTTTGAAACTCTGTCGGATTCAAACATTCCCGATGCATTAACGGTTGCAAAACTGTGGTGTGCGGAAAATGACACCGATCCCGAAGCTTCAAGCGAAATTATGGCAATCAGGGAAATGTGCGACCTCAAAGACGAATATAATGTCAAGGGCGCTGTACTGTATGTTGACTCAAAGCCCGTTGCCATGACTCTCGGAAGTGAAATTTCACCCAAGGTGTATGACATCAACTTTGAAAAGGCACTTCGTGAATATGACGGTGTTTATGCCGTAATCAACAACGAATTTGCCAAAACTCTTACGCAGTATGAGTATATAAACCGTGAGGAAGATATGGGACTTGAGGGACTCAAAAAGTCTAAACTTTCATACAATCCCGTTATTATCCTCGACCGCTGGAATGCAATACCGAAAAAACGATGAAAACGATATTTCGCAAAACCGAAAAATCCGATACCGAAAGCCTAAAAAAGCTGTGGCTCTCGTGTTTTGACGAGTATGTAACTGCCGTCAATCTGATTTTTGACAGCGACCTTTTTGACGGTTGCTGTGCCGTTGTTGACGATAGAATCGTTTCGGCTCTTTACCTTGTAAAAGGTACGCTTAACGGCGAGAAATCGCATTATCTTTGCGGTGCGTCAACCGATAAATCTTTCCGTGGTAAAGGAATAATGTCAAGGCTGATTGATTTTGCACTTGATGACGCAAAGAATAACGGTGATGTGTATTCTCTGCTTTTTCCTGCAAATGACGGCTTGTATGGCTTTTACGCAAAGCTCGGATATGCTTTGAACTGCACCGTAAAAAGCCGTGAACTTTCAAGGCAAACGCTTGAAAGTTTTGCAGAGAAGGGCTTGAATTTCGGCTGTTCAAAAGAAAATTCTTTCGTATACGGTGAGAGTTTTTTTGAATTTGCAAAGTCCTATTATGAGATTTACGGCTCAAAGGTAATCAATAAGAATGACTGCTTTGCCGTATTTGATGAAAACGAAAATACTGCCGATGTTTTTTACTCGGCTTATAAAAATATAAACGAACTTTCCGCACTTTTGCTTGAAAATACAAAATCAGAAAGGTTTGTGTTTACGGGCAAATCCGACAACGCTCTTTTTGAAAACTGCCAATCACAAAAATGCGGAATGATTAAATCACTCGACAAAAACCATAAAATTCCCGACGATGTCTATATCGGGATTACTCTTTCCTGAAAGGAAGTTTACTATGTTCTATGTATTTCTTGCAGAAGGCTTTGAAGAAACAGAGGCACTTGCCCCCGTTGATGTAATGCGCAGGGCAAAGCTTGATGTTAAAACAGTCGGTGTAACAGGCGAATGTGTTACAAGCTCACACGGTGTGCCTGTAAAAGCCGATATCACAATTGACAGTATTGACCTTGACGGTGTTCAGGGCGTTGTACTCCCCGGCGGTATGCCCGGAACTCTCAATCTTGAGGCAAACGAAAAGGTTCTTGAGGCTGTTAAGTATAGCTGTGAAAACGGCAAAATCGTTGCCGCAATCTGTGCCGCTCCGTCAATTCTCGGTCACCTCGGAATCCTTGACGGCAAAAAGGCAACCTGTTTCCCCGGCTTTGAAAAGGAGCTGAAGGGTGCAGACTATACAGGCACTCACACCGTAACTGACGGCAATATTATTACCGCAAAGGGCGCAGGCTGTGCAATTGAATTTGGTCACGCAATTGTTTCTCTCGCAGTATCAAAGGACGCCGCCGACAAGGTTATCGGTGATATGCAATGCCTGTAAAAAATGTTCGTGAGCTGAAAAGTCAGCTCCGTGCAAAATATAAAAAAATCCGCAAAAGCTGTCCTCCCGAAAAGAAACAGCAGCTTGACTTTGCCTTGCAGAACGCTTTTCTGGCAAGTGAGGAATACAAAAGCTGCGATGTGCTTTTTGCCTTTGCTTCATCACCGATTGAGGTTGACACCTCGCTTATCCTTGAAACAACGCTGAAAGACGGCAAAAAACTTGCTCTGCCAAGGTGCAGGAATAATTTCGGTGAAATGGATTTTTACCTTGTGACCTCACTTTCTCAGCTTGAAAAGGGTGCGTTTTCAATTATGGAACCAAACCCCGAGGTTTGTGAAAAGTACGAGGATTTCTCACACGGACTCTGCCTTGTTCCGGGACTTTGCTTTGATACGCAGGGATTCCGCCTTGGATTCGGCAAGGGTTACTATGACAGATTTTTGCAGAGCTTTTCGGGAACGAGCGTTGGTCTTTGCTACTCCAAATGTATGGAGCATACTCTGCCCTCGGGAGTGTTTGACCGCCCCGTTGACGCCGTGATTACCGAAAAATATACCAACCGAACAAATAACGAGTTTGTAAAGGAATGATACATTATGAACCCTGATAATTTTAATATGAGCGAACAGGAGCTTAACGCTCAGCGCCGAAGAAGAGCCGAAAACTTTAAGCTCAACATTGACGAAACCGAGTATGAGGACGAAAATATGTACGGTGAAACAGAAGGCGAGCCGTCAAACCTCAATTCATACAGCGGTCAGGATGTTCGAAAGCAGATGGCAAGAGAGTCAAAGCATGTTCTTAAGCAGAAGAAAAGGGAAGAAAAAAAGACTCTTAAAGCGAAAAATAAGCATAACCGCAGAATTTTCCGTTTTATGTGGATAATCTCAATTCTAATTGTCGGAGCAATGGCGGCTGTATATATGATAACAGGTATGAACGATTTGCTTGCCGTGAACAGAACCGATTCTTCAACAGTCAAAATTGAGATTCCCGAAAATCCAACGGTTGACGATGTTGCAAAGGTGCTTGCCGACAACAAGATAATAGGCGAACCGTCATACTTTAAGCTCTTTGTCAATGTCACAAAGTCATCCGATGATTTTACTCAGGGTACATATGAAATCCGCAAGAATATGGACTATGAGGCAATCGTCAATTTTCTTTCAAGCAACAACAACAGAACCGACACGGTTTCTGTTACAATTACCGAGGGTGAGAGCGTTCTTGAAATTGCCGACACTCTTAAAAAGAACGGTGCTTTGGGTGACAGGGATGAGTTCCTTTCATTGTGCAATTCCGACAAATTTGACGGCGATTTTGATTTTATCAAGGCTGAAACAAATGCGGACAAGCGTTACTACAAGCTTGAGGGTTATCTCTATCCCGATACCTACGAATTCTACAGAAACGAAAATGCAGAGTCCGTAATCTACAAGCTTCTTAATAACTACGAAACAAAGATAAACGAAAAGCAGACTGTTGATGGCTATTCAAAGAAAACAACAGTTTTGAAAATGGTTGAGGAGAGCGATACAAAGTATTCGCTTGATCAGGTTATGACAATTGCGTCAATCATTCAGGCAGAGGCGGCTGACAAAGAGGATATGTACTACATCTCATCAATTCTCCACAACCGTCTTACAGCTGACAGCAGTCTCGGCGTGTCAAGCCTCGGTCTTGATTCAACAAAGTTCTATCCGTACAGAAGCCTTGAAGATGTTCCCGAAAATGACAGAAGTACATACAAGAGCAGATACGACACATATGACAAAAAGGGACTCCCATACGGTCCAATCTGCAATCCGGGTATGGACGCAATAATTGCCGCACTCAATCCGAACAGCTCGGATTATTACTTCTTCTGTCACGACAGCAAGGGACAGGCTTATTACGCATCAACACTTGAACAGCAAAATGCAAATATGGAGTATATTAAAAGCTATGATAACTAATTTTGAAAAACCCGAAATTTTATCGCCGGCAGGTGATATGGATTGCCTTAAATCTGCATTAAATTTTGGCGCAGACGCAGTTTTTCTTGCGGGAAAAATGTTCGGAATGCGTTCCGCACCGCAGAATTTTGATAACGATCAGCTGAAAACTGCCTGTGACCTTGCACATAAAAAGGGGGCAAGAATCCATGTAACCTGCAACACACTTCCACGCAATAATGAAATTCCTCATCTTCAGGAATTTATGGAGAATGCTCAGGCTTGCGGAGTTGATGCGTTCATAATTGCCGACCTCGGTGTTTTTGAGGCGGCTAAAAAGTATGCGCCAAAGGTTCAGCGCCACATTTCGACTCAGGCAGGAGTAACAAACTATGCGGCGGCAAATGTGCTTTACAATATGGGTGCGTCAAGGGTTGTGCTTGCAAGGGAAATTCCGCTTGATGAAATTGCCGAAATGCGTGCAAAAGTTCCGAAAGAGCTTGAAATCGAATGCTTTGTACACGGTGCAATGTGCGTTTCATTCTCGGGCAGGTGCCTTATTTCAAGCTATATGACAGGCAGAGATGCGAACCACGGCGACTGTGCTCAGCCGTGCCGATGGAAGTATCATCTTTATGAAGAAAACCGTCAGGGACAGTATTTCCCCGTTGAAGAAACAGGCGACGGCACATATCTTTATAATTCCAGAGATCTCTGTATGATTGAGCATATCCCTGAGCTTGTAAAGGCAGGTGTTTCAAGCTTTAAAATTGAGGGCAGAGCAAAGTCGGCTTACTATGTCGCTGTTACAACAAACGCTTACCGCCACGCTGTTGACGATTATTTTGCAGAGGGTGACGGTTATGTTCTCAAACCGTGGATAAGGGAAGAGCTTGAAAAAATCAGCCACCGCGAGTACAACACGGGCTTCTATTTTGGCAGAGAACCGGGTCAGGTTACCGGCAACGGCGGATATATCCGTCATTATGACAATGTTGCGTTGTGCGAAGAGCTTATTGACGACACAACCGCAGTAATCACTCAGCGCAACAAATTCTATGTGGGCGACACACTCGATGTGCTTCCGCCAAGCGGAGTGCCGTTTGAAATCAAGTGTGAGTCGCTTACAACTGACGATGGTATGCCCGTTGAAAGTGCGCCGCACCCGATGCAAAGACTCACAATGAAGTGCAGTGCCCCCGTTCCGTCAGGCTCGGTTATCAGAAAAAAGCGTGACTAATCCCAAATTTTGCTATTGACAACACAAAGAAACAGTTTTATAATCTAAGTACTGATGTTCCCCACCTTAAAAACGGTGGGGAACAATTCAGCCTTTCAGCGTGAGCAAATCTCTCGCTGAAATACTGAGGAGCTGACGCTCCTATGCACTTGATTGCAATCTGTCGCAAACTCTGCTCCTTGCAAGCAAAGCAGAGTGTTGCTCCGATTTAAATTATTTGCTACAATTGAATTACAATATTCGGCTGTGACGGGATTAACCGAGGCGTCAGCATTTCAGAGAGAAAGCCGTTTGGTGCAAGGCTTTTATGTAAGGCTTTGGTACGCTGCCCCTGAGCTCTGTGTGATTAAGCACAGCGTATTTCTGCGTTAAGGAAATGTAATCTATATGACGATTACTCAAAGCGGACGCTTGTCGTCAATTTGGGTGGTACCGCAGGATATTCCTGTCCCATTGTATTTTTATACAATGGGATTTTTTATTTTGCTCGGTTGCATACTTTAAACAAATTTGAACGAATATTGTATTCCCCCGTGAATTTGTATAAGGAGAGATTTTTTATGAAGTGGACAGGACTTAACGAATTAAGAGAAAAGTTTCTTGAATTTTTTGAATCAAAGGGTTGCTTAAGACTCCCCAGCTTTTCGCTTGTTCCAAAGGACGACAACAGCCTTCTGCTCATCAACAGCGGTATGGCTCCTATGAAAAAATATTTTACCGGCGAGGTAACACCTCCCCGCAAGCGTGTTACAACCTGTCAGAAATGTATCCGTACTCCCGACATTGAGCGTGTCGGCATCACAGCCCGTCACGGTACATTTTTTGAGATGCTCGGTAACTTCTCGTTCGGTGACTATTTTAAGCACGAGGCTACAGCATGGGCATGGGAATTTTTCACAAAGGTTCTTGAAATGCCTCCCGAAAAGCTCTATGTTTCAATCTATGAGGACGATGACGAGGCTTTTGACATCTGGACAAAGGAAGTCGGCGTTGATCCGTCACATATGGTAAGACTCGGCAAGGAAGACAACTTCTGGGAACACGGTTCAGGTCCCTGCGGTCCGTGCTCCGAAATCTATTTTGACCGTGGCGACGAAAAAGGCTGCGGCAGACCCGACTGTCATGTAGGCTGTGAATGTGACCGTTTTGTTGAGGTTTGGAACCTTGTATTTACTCAGTTTGAGAGTGACGGCAAAGGTAACTACACTCCTCTTGAACATCCGAACATTGATACAGGTATGGGACTTGAAAGACTTGCCTGTGTTATGCAGGGTGTTGACAACCTTTTCCTCGTTGATACAATTCAGAATATTATGAAGCACATCTCACAGATTACAGGTGTTGAGTACGGCAGAGATGAAAAGAGCGATGTTTCACTCCGTGTTATCACAGACCATATCCGCAGTACAACATTTATGATAGGTGACGGTGTTCTTCCGTCAAACGAGGGCAAGGGCTATGTGCTCCGCCGTTTGCTCAGAAGAGCCGCTCGTCACGGCAGACTTCTCGGTTACAACGAGCCTTTCCTCTATAAGGTTTGCGATACGGTTATCAAGGAAAATCTCACAGCTTATCCCGAACTCAAGGAAAAGCAGGAGTTCATCACAAAGGTTATCAAGGTTGAGGAAGAAAGCTTTGCCAAGACAATTGATCAGGGCTTTAAGATGCTCAACGGCATTATGGACAACGAAGATGTAAATGTTCTCAGCGGTGAGGATGCGTTCAAGCTTAACGATACCTACGGTTTCCCGATTGACCTTACAAAAGAAATTCTTTCGGAAAAAGGCATCAAGGTTGATGTTGAACGTTTCCGTGAGCTTATGAAGGAGCAGAAAAAGCGTTCCCGTGACGCAAGAAAGAACGCAGGTGCAGACGCTTGGATTTCTGACACAACAGACCTTTCCGATGTTGCAAATACAGAGTTTGTCGGTTACACAGAACTTAAGTCAACTTCAAAGGTTCTTGCAATCGTTAAGGACGGTGTGAGAGTTGACAGTATCGGTGAGGGCGAAAATGCTATTATCGTTCTCGACAAAACTCCGTTCTACGGAGAAGGCGGCGGTCAGGTTGGCGACACAGGTGTTATGGAGTCGGGCAGTTTTTCAGCTGATGTTGACAACACAACAAAGAATCCGTCAGGCACAATTTACCTTCATGCTTGTACAGTAAAGAGCGGCAGCATCAATGTAGGTGCAGAGGTTTCAACTGCCGTTGATGAAGAGCGCCGTGCGGATATTACAAGAAACCACACAGCGGCTCACCTTCTTCAGTCGGCTCTCCGTGAGGTTCTCGGCAACCATGTTCAGCAGGCAGGTCAGCTTGTTTCGGACGACTACTTCCGTTTTGATTTCACTCACTTTGAGGCTCTCACGGCAAAGGAACTGATTGAGGTTCAGAACCTTGTAAACAAAAAGATTCTTGAGGCAATCCCCGTTACAACACAGGAAATGCCTATTGAAGAGGCTAAAAAGCTCGGCGCAATGGCACTTTTCGGCGAAAAGTACGGTGATGTTGTCCGTGTTGTAAGTGCAGGCGACTTCTCTGTTGAATTTTGCGGCGGTACTCATGTTAAGAATACCGCAAACCTCGGTCTTTTCAGAATCAGACAGGAGGGTTCGGTTGCCGCAGGCGTAAGAAGAATCGAGGCTCTCACAGGTATGGGCGTTCTCAAATATATTAACGGTATGAGCGCTGTTATTATGGATGTTTGCTCATTACTCAAAATTGCAAATCCAAAGGCAGTTGTTGAGGGTGTTCAGAAGGCTGAACAGATTATCAAGGAACAGCAGAGAGAAATCAACGAGCTTAACTCTAAGCTTGCCGTTGCTCAGATTGGACAGCTTTTTGCAGGCACAACAGAGGAGCACGGTGTAAGAGTGGTAACAGGCAAGGTTGACAAGGTTAATGCCGACATTCTTCGCACAATGTGTGAAAAGGCAAGAGATTTTGCTCCAAAGTGTGTATGCGTTCTTGCAACTGAAAATGACGGCAAGGTGACATTTGCCGCAGCCTGCGGTAAGGAGGCTCTTGCTCTCGGCGCTAACGCAGGCAAAATAGCCAAGGCTGTTGCTCAGAAAGCCGGCGGTAACGGCGGCGGTAAGCCGGATATGGCTATGGCAGGCGCTAAGCAGCCCGAAAAGATTGAAGAGGCTCTTGACAGCGTAAAAGAAACCGTTTACGCAATGTTGAAATAATCATTTAATGTGCATTTATGGCGTGCTAAAAAGTAAAATTGTGAAAAATAGCCAAACTGTCACATAAAACCTTGTGCAAATAACAGAAACGGTTTTAAACCAAAACTATTGCAGTTTTGTTATTTTTATAGTATAATAAGCAGTACTAAGATATGAAAATCTATCTTGGATATTTATGAACAATTTTAGGAGGAGATTAAAAATGTTCAAGAAAATTGCAGGTCTTTTTCTTGCAGCCGCAGTAATGTGCAGCTCAGCTGCCATCACAGCAAGCGCTGCAGAAGCAGAGGATGATGCTGCTGTTGCAGCAGCAGATCAGTCAGGCGAAGTTTCAGCCGACGGTTCTTCAGATGTTTCAGCTAACGGTTCTTCAGAGGTTGAAGCAGGTAATGTTATTAAGTTTAATGTTAAGAAGTCAGGCTGGAATAATGTTAAGACAGTATTCTGTCACGTTTGGAAGGCTGACGGTTCAGGCGATTGGCCGGCATGGCAGTCAAAGAAAGAAAAATGTAAGTACGATTCTTCAACAGGTATCGCTACATATGATCTTTCAAAGACAGGCAACACAATCTCTAAGTCAGACGGAAGAGTATACTGTGTAATCTTCAGTGCTAACACAGGTATGCAGTCATACAACGCTATTATGAACGGTAACTGCATCGGCGACACACTTTATTGCACAGGTAATCAGCTTGAAAACCCTGAGGATTCAGAAAAGAAGGCAAACGAAGCTAAATGGGAAAACAATCCAGACTGCGGTCCTGAAAAGAAGATTACTTCAACAGGTAAAATCATCGGTTCTGCTTTCCCTGAGGGCGAATCAGATGTAACATTGTTGGCTACATACCTCGTTGCTTACTACAACGATGACGCTAAGACAAGTCATACACAGGACCTTATTAACGAACTCAAGGTTAGCCCAACAAAGGTTATGGGTGCTGTAACAGATAGACTCAACGCTATAAACAGCCCTGATAAGGATACGATTGCTCCTGCAGTTGAGAAGATTCTCTCAGGTTGCACAGATCCTACAGCAGGTGGTAAAAAGGTTGACAAGGCTCAGCTCGACAACGCTAAGAAGACAGGTAACAAGGGTTCGAACTCATCAAGCTCAAGCAACGGTTCAGGTTCTGCTTCTGGCTCAGGCTCAGGTTCAGCTTCAGGCTCAAGCAGTAACGGTTCAAACGGCGGCTCAGGCAGCAGCGGTTCAGGCTCATCAGGCTCAGGTTCTTCAAGCACAGGTGCAGTTAAGTCAGGCGTTGAAACAACAATCGTGTTCGTAATGGCAGGTCTTATGGTTTCAGCAGCAGGCGTTATGTTCCTTGCAAGAAAGAAGAGAGAAGAATAATTTAAAAGATTTTTCTTTAATCTAAGCATTTTTCGGACACTGTCGAATGGCAGTGTCCGTTTTGCTTTGCTGTTTGTGTTCGTCTTAATTGCAATTTCTGTTGATCAGCAGAAAAAATTTTAGAAATGCCTTGACAACAGCCTGTTGTTTTGCTAAAATAATAATGTTGCATCGGGATGTAGCGCAGTTTGGTAGCGCACACGTCTGGGGGGCGTGGAGTCGCAAGTTCAAGTCTTGTCATCCCGACCAATAAAGGTGGTTTTTTAACCGCCTTTTATTTTTTGCCGTTTTGTGTCAACGGTTGGAACAGAAATGTAATTCATTGTATAGATTGGCTTAAAAATGCGGATTATAATTTCTAAATTCGGCATTTCTGCTCTTTGATTTCAAAGCATTTTATGATAAAATATAAGAAAGTGGTTACAAATTGGTAACAACCGCTTTGAAATTTAAAAAAGGAGTGTTTCTTTGCAAAATGTTTTAAAAAGAATTTTTAACAAAAAGGTTTCTGCGGCAGTTCTCACGGCTGTAATGCTGTTTGTGTCGGTCTTCTCAATGTCGATGATTGCGAGTGCGGCATCGTTCTCACCGAGACTGTCTGCCCCGAGTTCAAGTAACAAGTATTATTACAGTAATTTAAATGTTTTTTATAGGTACAATTACGGTATGCCGAACTGCACAGCATATGCTTACGGCAGAGCTTATGAGATTCTCGGCTCTGAGCCGAAGCTTTCGTGGAACAATGCAGAGCAGTGGTACGGCTACAACAAGGCTAACGGCTACTATAAGTACGGCCAGACCCCGAAGGTCGGCGCAATTGCCTGTTGGTCATACAGCTATGGCGGCGGTCATGTTGCTGTTGTGGAAAAGGTTGAAAACGGTGTGATTACACTTTCAAACTCTGCATACAGCGGTGCTAATTTTTACATTTCCACAGCGAGTATCTCCGACCCGAAGGTTGGCGGTAACAAAGGGTGGAATTTTCAGGGCTACATTTACCTTGGCAATTTCAGCAGCAGTACAAGCACTACTCAGGCTACAACCAAAAAGGTAACTTACACAACAGGTACATATAAAACAGATGTTGACGATTATCTCAATATGAGAAGCGGTGCGGGTACAAGCTATAAATCTGTAGCATCTGTTCCGAGCAATGTTACTCTTAATGTAACAAAGGTTTCGGCTTCCGGCGGTCACACATGGGGTTACACCTCGTACAACGGCAAGACAGGTTGGGTTGCTCTTGATTTTTGTACTTTTGTTTCTTCATCAACGGTACAGCCTACGACAGCAAAACCTACTGTACAGCCTACCACAGCCAAAGCTACGGTTCAGCCGACTACTGCAAAGCCAACTGTTCAGCCGACAACAGCCAAGGCCACACAGCCTGCAACAACTGTTCCTGCTGCAACAGTACAGCCGACAACGGCTAAGGCAACACAGCCGGCAGCAACTGTTCCTACCGCAGCTGTTCAGCCAACAACAGCTCCTGCATCAAACGGTGAAGTGTCGTTTGCAATCGGTGATGTAAATCTTGACGGAAGTGTTGATATTCTTGACGCAACCGAAATCAGCAAGTTTGCCATTTCCACTGCGGCACTTTCCGATGTTCAGATGAAGCTTGCGGATTTCAATCGGGACGGTGTGGTCAATGTTCTTGACGCAACAGAAATTCAGAAAACTCTTATAATCAGTTGACGATGAAAACAAAAACACGCCTTGTGTCTGCAAGGCGTGTTTTTTGCAATTGTTCGAATACAAAAAGGGTATGCCGCTTGTGCATACCCTTTAATATTTAGTATTTCATTACGATATTTACGAAAAATTCGCCGTCATTGTTGCCTGCTTCAAAAATACCGTCATAAACATCTGTTATGCTTTTCATTGAGTAAAGTCCGATTCCTTTGCCCTGATGTTTTGTTGAAGAAAATTCCTCGCCGTCCATTCTCAAGGGCTTGCCGTAGTTGTTGGTTGATACAATGTACAGACAGTCGCCTTTTATTTCGGAAGTCAGATTAAAATATCTTTTTCCTTCTTCAACTGTACAGCAACCGTCAATTGCGTTTTCAAGTATGTTGCCGAAAATACTGCAGAGGTCAACATCGAGTATCCGTGAATTTTCGGGCAAATCAATCTGCCAGTTAATGTCAACATTATTCTCAATCGCCTGTTGACGATAATGATTGAACAATGCGTTCAGCGCCTCACTCTTGCAGATTCGCACAGGTGCTGTTACAGTCAGCGAATTTTCATACTGGGCAATGTAGTCTTTCAGCGCCGAAAGATTTCCTTCATCTGCAAGTCGGCTCATAACATGAACCGAATGTTTAAAATCATGCCTTGCTTTTGAGGTGTATTTTATGTACGACTGCAACGATTCTGTGTAACTTTTCTGAATTTCAAGAATGTTGTTTCGTTCTGTAAGCTTTGTTTTTTCAATAGTAGTCTTGCTGAAAATGTAGAATAATATGAATACTATAAGATACAATGCAAGCTCAAATATTGTAATGATGAATCCTTTTGCATAAACCTTTCCAACACGAATATTTGCGTAGGAAATCGGTATGGTATAGATGTTTGACACCATAAGTGCAATGGGCAAAATTGAAAACAAATACCACACCTTGCCGATATTTATGTTGTCAATCATCCATGCGTAATATTTTGTGAGCGGAAACAACAGCGCCATTGCCGCAACCGAAAGCCCCAGTTGAATCAGGCTATATGAGGTGTTAACTCCTCGTGAGATTTCTTCCTGAAAAAATGAGTTGATAAAATATGAATACAGCGAAAAGAATGAAATCAAACAGCACACACTTATAAAAACAAACAAACAGCGTGCTGTTCCGGCCTTTGTAACGCTTTTAATAAGGAAGAAAAATATTACAAGGTCGGGGAAGAGAACAAAGTTTAAATTCTGAATGTCAAAAGCCGTCATCACGATTGACGAGAGAGAACCGAGTATGATAAATGAACACAAAAAGGGCGTTACTATCTTTGAAATCGGGTATTTTAATTGATTTTTTAATGGTAAAAGGCAGAATAAACTTAACGGTATTATTATGACAAAGCTGAAAAATGCCTGAAGAAATTTTATGAATGCGTCCATGTTCACCTCCGCTGGTTTTCTCTGATTTTTTTGAACATATATTCACGGATACTCTGTTCAATCCGAGTTTTTTCACGAATTTTAATCGGGAATCTTTCACCGTTGCCTGTAACACATACAGATCCTTCAATGTCCTTTATGTAATTGGCATTCAGCACGATTCCCCTGTTTACGGGTATGAAACGGGTGTCATTGTCTGCAAGCTTGAGAAATTCTGTAATGGTCATTCGTGTGCGATATCTAAGTCCCGAAACAACACCTATGTTGATATAATGTGCGTCGGATTCAACAGAAACAATTTCCTTAAGCGAAATCAGCGTGTTTCGACGGTCACACATAACTTCAATGTATTTTGAATTATCCGATACATATGATGAGGCATCATCAAGTACCTTGTAAATCTGCTCAGCTTTGTAGGGTTTTGTTATGTAATGAAAAGCGTGAACGGAAAATGCCTGCATCATAAAATCGGGGCTTGTTGTGACAAATACAATAATAATATCACGGTCTTTTTCACGAAGCTTTTCAGCCACGGCAATGCCGTTCATTTTCTCCATAAAAATATCTACAAAGGCTATTTTGTAGGTGTTTTCCTTGAATGAATTGAAAAAAGCTATTCCGTCAGGAAAACAATCAATCTGCACATTTTGCTTGTGTCCGCCAAAATATGCGTTGCAGATTGAGTAGAGAATGTCTGCCTGAGGCTTTTCGTCGTCAATAACTGCAATTTTCAAGATATCGCCTCCTTTGAAATAATTTAATTCGGAGCAATGATTAACTGCACTTAGATTATACCATAAATTTGAAAAATATTATATCCGATTGTCATATGTTTTTGCCAAAAGATTGATGTTTGTGCCAACTTGTTGAAATGTTGCATTAAATTGGCTATCATTGAGGTGATGAAAGCGAAACACGAAAATTGCGGTGTTTCCGTAAATCAAAATTGGAAAGTAAAAAATATCGGAAAGAGGTAATCAACTATGAAAAAAATCAAGAAGTTAGCTTTATTGCTTGCAATTTGTATGGTAGGTACAGTAGGTCTTGTAGGTTGCGGTAATGACGGTGACTCGTCAAGCAAAAACGAAAGTTCGGCATCACAGACTGCTGACGACAATGCAAACAGCGCAGATGACAGCGCGGCTGATTCAAAGGACGGCGATTCATCGGCAAGCGTTGTAGGTACTTGGACTGTAACAGCAATTGAGGGTACGGACGGTACAGCCGTTTCAATTGATGACTACGCAACAGCGAACGGTGTTGAACCCGAAACTTTGAAATGTACATACACATTTGCAGATGACGGTACATTCTCAGGCGAAATGAGCGGTGTGACTGTTTCGGGCAATTACACATTTGAGGGTACAGATCTCGTTATGACAGTAGGCGAACAGCAGTTTAACTACACATATGACGCTGACAATGATATGCTCAAATACACAGATCCTAACACAGGCCTTTCAAGCTATTGCGAAAGACAGCAGTAATTGTAATCTAATCCCAATTTCCTAATACTACACTACACAAAACAACCGCTCACCGAAAGGTGGGCGGTTGTTTGCTTTTTGATATGCGGTTGTCGTTCTGTTGGGCAGATATCATCCGCCTGTACTGATGAATTTTTATGTTTATACACATAGCTTTTTATACAATAAAAGCAGTGTATAATCTGTAGGGGAGAACTGTGTTCTCCCGCAAGTAATCGTACAATTTGTATGTTAAAACAAATTTTGTAAATGTTGCAAACCGGTAGGGGCGTTCATTGGACGCCCGCGTTGATGAATATTTATGTTTATATAATATGTTTTGATATAACATAAACTGTGTATTCAAATTTGCACGCATTGCGTGCAATCGTGTGCAATGCACACGAACGGGCGAACACGGTTCGCCCCCACATTATTTCGGTAACTGTATCTCATTTATACAGCTTATTTTCATCATAAATTTTCTGCCGTTACTTGGCGGGCGTCCAATGAACGCCCCTACAGAATTGTGCGAACGGTTGCAATGTTACGCTCGGGCATAATATGTTTTTTGACATTACAAACTGTCTTCCCGACATTAATTTTCCATTTTCAATTTTCAATTTTACATTTAATTAAAGCTGTCTTCACGAACATAAAAAGTCGGCTCACCGTTAATTTACTTTATTTGTCGGAGTTCCGTTCAGAAAATTTTTGATGTTGTCCGAAACTATGCCCATAAGGCGTTCTCTGGTTTCAACGGGCGCCCATGCGATGTGGGGGGTGATTATGCAATTTTTTGCCCCCATAAGAATACAGTCCTCAACCATAGGCTCAACCTTGAGGGTGTCGATTGCAGCACCGCCGAGGTGACCGCTTTCGAGTGCCTCAAGCAAATCTTCTTCAACCATAACACCGCCTCTTGCCGTGTTTACAAACAATGCACCCTGTTTCATTTTGGCAAAGGCATTTTTGTCAAACATATTTTCCGACTGTGGATTTAGCGGACAATGAACGCTTACAATGTCGCTTGTTTCAAGAAGTTCGTCAAATGAAACATCTTTGATTCCGTCAATATTTTTCGGAGTTCTGCTCGATGCGATTACATTCATATCAAAAGCGCTTGCAATTTTTGCAACAGCCTTTCCGATGTTTCCGAGTCCGACAATGCCGAGTGTTTTGCCTGCAAGTTCATTCAGCGGATATACAAACGGTGAAAAAGTTTTGCTTCTTTTCCACTTGCCGTCCTGAACAAACCGATTATATTCCGCCGTATGATTGAAATGTTCAAGAATGAGCGCAAATGTGTGCTGTGCAACCGCATTTGTAGAATATGAACCTGCGTTGCAGACGGTTATGCCATTTTTGGTGCAGTAGTCAAGGTCAATGTTGTTGTAGCCTGTTGCAAAAAGTCCTATATATTTCAGATTTTTCGCAAATCGCATTGTGTGCGAATCAAGCAGAGTTTTGTTGCACACAACGATATCTGCATCTGCAATTTTCTCTGCAACTTCTTCATATTTCAAAAGACCGAACGACTCAACCTCGCCGAACCGATTAAGCACATCGGCATTTACAATATCGTCAAGAACAGTCTGTGCGTCTGTTAAAACTATTTTCATCTTATCACCTCGTTTTTTACTGACTATAGTATATACCGAAAATTTTTTCCTTGCAATCCAAATCGAAATTTTGTATAATATTTGTGCATAAATTGAAAGGAACGGTATGTTAATGTATAAAAATTATCTTTTTGATTTGGACGGAACTTTGCTTCCCATGGACATGGAAAAATTCGTAAAGCTGTATTTTTCATCGCTCTGCAAGCGGTGCACTCCTGTTATAAAAATCGAACCCGACGCCCTTATAAAGGCGATGTGGGCAGGTACTGACGCTATGACAAAGAACGATAACAGCCGTACAAACCGTGAAGTTTTCTGGGAAACAGCAGGCAAAGTCAGCGGTGCCGACCTTGAAAAGTTTGATGACCTTTTTACCGATTATTACGAAAACGAGTTTATCGTTCCGAAAGACGCTACAAGCTTTACTCCTTATGCAAAGAAAAGCATTGATTTCATAAAGAAAAACGGCGGCAGACTTATTGCCGCAACAAATCCGATTTTTCCGTTTGTTGCAACAAAACGCAGACTTGAATGGGCAGGAGTTTCTCCCGACGATTTTGAACTTGTTACAACATACGAAAACTTTGGTTGCTGCAAGCCGAATCTGAAATATTTTGAAGAAATCTGCAAAAAGCAGGATATCAAGCCCGAAGACAGCATTATGATCGGCAACGATGTTGACGAGGATTTGTGCAGCGCAAAACTCGGCTTTGATACATACCTTATTACCGACACAATTGTGAACAGAGATAATAAGGATTATTCAGACTACAAAAACGGCAGCTTTGAGGAATTTTACAAAGATTTTCTCAAAGGCGATTAAATATGATTATATTGTGCGGTCAGACGGCATTTTGCTTTGTCTGACCGTTTTTTCTGTCTGCATTTAATTTTACTTTTACAGAATACCTTTTAATGCCTTAAATGAAATAAAAAAATAGTCGAATGTGGTATTATGTGATGTGATACAGGTTATCAGACGGGATTTATTTTGTTTTATATCTTAATTAAGCAGGTGAATGAATTATGTCAGAAGTAATCAGAATTTTTGTTGAAAAAAAGGATGGCTTCAATGTTCTTGCAAAGCAGACGCTTTGGGACATCCGCCACAACCTCGGTATGAAGTCTGTCGAAGATCTTCGTTACATTGTGCGTTACGATCTTGAGGGACTTACTAAGGAAGAATATGACAAGGCGAAAACCATTGTTTTGTCAGAGCCTAACGCCGATGTAATCTATGAAGAAACTCTCCCGATTGAGGACGGCTGGAAGGTATTCGCAATGGAGTATCTCCCCGGTCAGTACGATCAGCGCGGCGACTCTGCCGAGCAGTGCGTTCAGCTCCTTACTCAGGGCGAGCGCTGTAAGGTTCTTACAGCAAGAGTAATTGCTCTCAAGGGCAATATTACAGATGAAGAGCTTGTAAAGGTTGAGGAGTACCTCATCAACCCTGTTGAAAGCCGTCTTGCATCTCTTGAAAAACCAAAGACTCTTGATATGGAAATTCCCGTTCCCGAAAATGTTAAGAGGGTAGAGGGATTCAACAGCTGGAATGACGATGAGATGCAGAAGTATTACGATTCAATGGGCTTTGCAATGACGCTTGCAGACCTCAAGTTCTGCCGTGATTACTTCAGAGATACAGAGCACCGTGATCCGTCGGTTACAGAACTTCGTGTAATTGACACCTACTGGTCGGACCATTGCCGTCACACAACATTTCTCACAAGACTTGAAGAGATTGAGATTGAAAAGTCTGCTCTTGGCAAGGTTATCGAGGATGCACTCAGTGAGTATTATGCAACCCGTGACGAGGTTTACGGCAAGGATACAAAGAGAATCGTTTCACTTATGGATATGGCTCTCATCGGTATGAAGTCACTCAAGAAAAAGGGACTCATTCCCGACCTTGACGAAAGTGAAGAAATCAATGCCTGCTCAATTCAGGTTCCCGTTACTATAGATGGAAAAACAGAACAGTGGCTCGTTCAGTTTAAGAACGAAACTCACAACCACCCGACAGAAATCGAGCCTTTCGGCGGTGCCGCAACCTGTCTTGGCGGTGCAATCCGTGATCCGCTTTCAGGCCGTTCATATGTATATCAGGCTATGCGTGTTACAGGCTCGGGCGATCCGACAATTCCTTTCAAGGATACAATGCACGGCAAGCTCCCTTCACGCAAAATTACAACAGGTGCCGCTCAGGGTTACAGCTCATACGGTAACCAGATCGGTCTTGCAACAGGTCAGGTTACCGAGCTTTACGATCAGGGCTATGTTGCAAAGAGAATGGAAATCGGTGCTGTTATCGGTGCATCTCCAAAGGAAAATGTTATCCGTGAAACTCCTCTCCCCGATGATGTAATCGTGCTTCTCGGCGGAAGAACAGGCCGTGACGGCTGTGGCGGTGCGACAGGCTCTTCAAAGGCTCACGATGAAAGCTCAATCGAAACCTGCGGTGCAGAGGTTCAGAAGGGTAATCCTCCTACAGAAAGAAAAATTCAGCGTTTGTTCCGCAATCCCGAAGTTGCAAAGCTCATCAAGAGATGCAACGACTTCGGTGCAGGCGGTGTTTGCGTTGCTATCGGTGAACTTGCCGACGGTCTTACGGTTGACCTCGACAAGGTAACAAAGAAATATGACGGCCTTGACGGTACGGAGCTTGCTATATCCGAAAGTCAGGAAAGGATGGCTGTTGTTCTCGATAAAAAAGATGTTGACAAGTTTATTTCACTTGCATCAAAAGAAAACCTTGAGGCTACAGCCGTTGCGGTTGTAACCGAAAGTCCTCGTCTTACAATGAACTGGAGAGGCGACACAATCGTTGACCTCAGCCGTGAATTCCTCAACACAAACGGTGTTACTCAGGTTGCCAAGGCTTATATCGAGGCTCCGAAGTGGGAGGGCTGCTACCGTAAGGTTGCTCCCGCAAAGATTAAAGATATGCCTGCTGACGAGGCATTCCTTGAAAATATGTCAAGACTTGAGGTTTGCTCACAGATCGGTCTTGCAGAAAGATTTGACGCATCAATCGGTGCGGCTACGGTAATTATGCCGTTCGGCGGTAAGAATCAGCTCACTCCTCAGGAGGCTATGGCTGCAAAAATTCCGCTTGAGAAGGGTGAAACAGACGATGCAACAGCAATGAGTTACGGCTATATTCCCGGCGTTTCACGCTGGAGTCCGTTCCACGGCTCGGCTTATGCAGTTGTTGAGTCGCTTTCAAAGTTGCTTGCAATCGGTGCAAACCCGATGACAGCAAGACTTACATTCCAGGAATATTTTGAAAGACTTAAAGATGTTCCTTCCCGTTGGGGCAAACCTGCCGCAGCACTCCTCGGTGCTATGCAGGCTCAGCTCAAGCTCGGACTTCCGTCAATCGGCGGTAAGGACAGTATGTCGGGTACATTTGAGGACATTGATGTTCCGCCTACACTCGTAAGCTTTGCCGTTGCAATGACAAAGGCATCAAAGACAATTTCAACAGAATTCAAGAACGCAGGTTCAAAGGTTATCTTTGTTCCCGTTCCCGAAAATAAGGAAACACTTATGCCTGTATGGGATAAGCTTATCGAAATGTACAACGCTGTTTATGCTCTCTGCGAGGACGGCAAGGTGCTTTCTGCATCGGTTGTTAAAGAGGGTGGTACTGCCGCAAGCGTATGTAAGGCTTGCTTCGGTAACGGCTTTGGCTTTAAGTTTGCAAACGAACTCACAAATGACGAGCTTTTCGCTCCGCTTTCAGGTTCGCTTGTTATCGAACTTGCAGACGGTGCAGAGCTTTCAAACGATGTTCTTCACTATGACCTCGGTACTGTTACGAACGATGCAAAGATTACGGTAAACGGCAAGGAAATCGAACTTTCCGCACTCCTCGAAAAGTGGACTGCTCCGCTTGAAAAGGTATTCCCGACAAAGGCTGAAGTGCCTGAAATCGAAGTTGATGTTCCGCTTTACAGCGAGAGAAATACATCTTCACCTGCAATCAAAACTGCAAAGCCTACTGTATTTATCCCTGTATTCCCGGGTACAAACTGCGAGGTTGATACGGCAAGAGCATTTGAAAAAGCAGGTGCAAATGTTGAAATGCTCATCGTCAAGAACCTTTCTTCAAACGATATTGAAGAAACAATTGACGAAATGGAAAAGCTCATTGCAAAGTCACAGATGATTATGCTTCCGGGCGGTTTCTCAGGCGGTGACGAGCCTGACGGTTCAGGTAAGTTCATTGCAACAACATTCCGCAACCCGAGAATTGCAGAGCAGGTTAACAACCTTCTCAAGAATCGTGACGGTCTTATGCTCGGTATTTGTAACGGATTCCAAGCTCTTATCAAGCTCGGACTTGTTCCTTACGGCGAAATCAGAGAGCTTAAAGCAAATGATCCGACGCTCACATTCAACACAATCGGCAGACATATTTCACATATGGCTTACACAAGAGTTACTTCCGTTAAGTCACCGTGGTTTGCAAATGTCAACGCAGGCGATGTGTTTGCTGTTCCCGTGTCACACGGTGAGGGCAGATTTATGGCTGATGTTGAAACCGTTAAGCAGCTTGCAAAGAACGGTCAGATTGCAACACAGTATGTTGACCTTGCCGGCAACCCAAGCAGCGACATTGAGTTCAACCTCAACGGTTCTGTTTGTGCAATTGAGGGTATCACATCACCTGACGGCAGAGTTCTCGGTAAAATGGGACACAGCGAGAGAAAGGGCGAAAACCTTTACAAAAATGTTCCTTTTGCAAAAGACCAGCAGATTTTTGAAAGCGGTGTAAAATACTTCAAGTAATTTATAACCGAATATTTTATATAAAAACTAAGGACATCCGTTTTTCGGATGTCCTTGTTGTTTGTGCGGTACAGTAAGCAATAATATTGTATTTTGATTTTGTTTGATTTGGTTTTGCAACCGAATCAAATGGCGAACACGGTTCTGTATGGCAGTAGCTTTGTGACATTGAAATATAATTGGCAATGTTACGCTCGGGCATTTATAGCTTTGCATTTGTAAAACTGTCTGCACGAACGGGGGACGGCGACACGCAGACAATAGATGACTTACCGTAATCGGAAATGTTGCGCTCGGGCATTTATAGCTTTGCATTTAAAAAACTGTCTGCACGAACGGGGAACGGCGACACGCCGTTAATAAATGCCTTGTACGGTGACTTCGCCTGAATTGATAAGCTTGGTGGTTTTGTCGGGAAGCTCGGCAATAAGCTCGCCGTTACGGTTAATTCCTACGGCTTTGGCTTTTACGGATCTGCCGTTGCGGCTGAATGTTATGGTTCTGCCGATTGTTGCGCAAAGGCTTGTGTATTCTTTTAACGCAATGTCGGAGAGTTTTAAACCGTTTTTGATAAATTCTTCCTCAATGTGATTAAGTACACTGGCAAAGAATTTGTTCTTGTCAAAATGACCGCCTGTTGCAAGATAAATTGAAGTTGCCTTTTCTTTGATGTCATCGGGAAAATCCTGAGTATCGGCATTGATTCCGATGCCTGTAATTACATATTCAACGGCGTCAAATTCGGCACTCATTTCGGTTAGAATACCGACAAGCTTTTTCTTGCCGATGATGATATCGTTCGGCCATTTGATACGGCAGTCAAGTCCCGTGAATTCTCTGACAGCCTTGCAGACTGCAAGACCTGCAAGCGGGGTGATTGACGATACCTCGGACGGGGCAATCTTAGGTCTCAACAAGAATGAAAAGGTGATGCTGTCATCCTTTTTTGCTTTCCAAACTCTGCCGAGCCTGCCCTTGCCCTGAGTTTGTTCTCTGGCAACGGCAACCGTGCCGTTTTCGCAGCCGTCTGCGCCAAGCTTTTTGAGGTAATCGTTTGTTGAACCCACCTCGTCAAGGACGATGAGGTTTTTGCCGATTACAGAGGTTTTCAGGTATTTTTCTATTGCAGACTCGTTGAGGTGCGGGGGATAGGCAACAAGGCAGTATCCGCGGTTTGTTACAGAGTCGATTTTGTAACCCTGTTCCTTGAGATTGTTCATCGCTTTCCACACAGCCTGCCTTGACACCCCAAGCTGTTCGGAAATTTCACTGCCCGAAACATAACCGTCTGTTTTTGTTAAAAGTTCAAGAATTTTCTTTTGCATAACATCACCGATTTTAAAATATAATGTAAAAAATTACGGACGATTCTAAACAAAATCGCCCGTTTTTGAATGTTAATTATTTTGTGCGGTTCTTCTGAACAACATCGACTACTCTTACAATAACAGGGTTTACGATAAGGTTTACGCCAAGTTCAATAATGAAGTTGATACCTGCAAGTGAAATAAGAGCATAGTAAACAATGTCTGTGCCACCTGCCCATACTTCGAGAACAGGTCTGAAGAAGAGAAGTAAGCCAAGAATAAAGATGCCTGTGTTTACAATAGGTGAAACAATGCCTGCAAGTGCGGCTGCAACAATTGAGTTCTTTTTGCTTATTGCACGGTAAACAACACCCGAGCAAAATCCTGCGGCTGTACCTTTAAGCATACAAACTACAATGCACATAAACGGATTTGCGTTCCATACCATTGCACCGCCGAGATCAACGCCGAAGATGCACATGAGAACTACAACCGCGCTGAATACCGCTCCGAGATATGCGCCTGCACCCTTGCCGTAAATAGCCGCACCGATTACAATCGGGATAAGTGCAAGTGTGATTGATACGGGTTTCATCGGGAAGAAGCTTGCAAGTACCTGTACAACAATGATGAGCGCTGTAAGAATTGCAAGTCCTACAAGTTTGTAAGTTTTTTGTGTTTCTGTCTTATTCATAAAAATTCCTCCTGCTGTTTCCCTGCTCATTTTCCGCAGGTGAAACGCAAATAATATTTACAAGGGGAGAACCCCGTTGCATCAAATTGATAATTCAAAAACAAGTTGTATATTAAATTGTCTTTATTTTTTATTTCTTCCGTAAATAATTTTGAGTCCGTCAAGAATAATATTCTCATCAAAGATAATATCGTGACGGCAGTTTTTGATTGCAAGCGGAGCAAGACCGCCTGTTGCAATAACCTTGCATTCTTTCCTGCATTCCTCGGTAAACATATCAACCATTCCGTCAAGCATACAGGCTGTTCCGAACATAATTCCCGAACGAATGCAGTCGGATGTGTTTGATGAAATAACCTTCTTTGGAGCTTTCATATCAACCGATGACAGCAATGCACCGTGATTTGTGAGTGCGTCAAGCGAAATTCCCATACCGGGGGCAATTGCACCGCCGTGATACGCGTTGCTTGCGTCAACATAGACAATTGCGGTTGCTGTTCCCATAAAAATCATAATGAGAGGACCGCCGTATTTTTCACACGCTCCCACACAACCCGCAACGATATCTGCGCCCAAGGTTTCGGGATGCTCAATCTTGATGTCAAGACCTGTCTTGAGTCCCGGACCTATGAGCAGACTTTTTTTGCCTGTAACGGTCATAATCGCACTTCTGAGGTTATATGTAAATTTCGGAACAACAGAGCTTATAATAGTGCCGTCAATGCTTTTTGCGTCGATGTTGTAAATCTGCAAAAAAGTGTAAAGCTCAACGGCAAGCTCGTCGCTTGTTTTGTTTTCATCGGTTGAAAAACGGAGTTTGAATTTTAAATTATCTCCGTCAAAAATACCGAGCTTGACATTGGTGTTTCCGACATCGGCCGCAAGCAGCATTACTGTTCCCTCCAAACGGTTTTCATAAATAAGCTCTTACAAAAGTTTAGATTTAATCGTACTTTACTTTGCTTATTATATCATAAAAAATTATTTCTTCAAGGGTGAATTTAAGGAATTTATCCGATTTTTGGAAAATCCAAAAAAATTGTTGAAATTTGCGTTGGATTGTGTATAATTAAAATAGGTGCGCAGACACGGTCAAGTACTGCGCAAAATTCTGAAAGGAATGGTTTATTAAATGGATAGTTCAGAAATCAAGCAGCTCCAAATCCTTGCTGCAAAGTCAAGAATGGGCGCAATTCTCGGCACTTATCACGCCAAATCAGGTCATCCCGGCGGATCGCTTTCTGCAGCAGATATTTTCACATATCTCTACTTTAAGGAAATGAATGTTGATCCTAAAAATCCTGATATGCAGGACAGAGATCGTTTTGTTCTTTCAAAGGGTCACTGCTGTCCGGCTCTTTATGCAACACTTGCACTCAAGGGCTTTTTTGAATGGGACGAGCTTACTAAGCTCCGCCATGTGGGCGCAATGCTTCAGGGCCATCCCGATATGAAGGGTACTCCCGGTATTGATATGAGCACAGGCTCGCTTGGTCAGGGCATTTCGGCTGCCTGCGGTATGGCGCTTGCGGCTAAGCTTGATAACAAGAGCTATCGCACATATACGGTTCTCGGTGACGGCGAAGTTGAAGAAGGTCAGGTTTGGGAGGCTGCAATGTTTGCCGCTCACAACAAGCTTGACAACCTCGTTGTAATTGTTGACCAGAACGGACTTCAGATTGACGGTACTGTTGAAGAGGTTGCAGGCATTGAACCTCTCGATAAAAAGTTTGAAAGCTTCGGCTTTGAAGTAATCAAAATTGACGGTCACGACTTTAATCAGATTGAATCAGCTCTCGAAAAGGCTAAGACAGTAAAGGGCAAGCCTACTGCAATTCTTGCAAAGACCGTCAAGGGCAAGGGCGTTTCATTTATGGAAAATCAGGTTGGCTGGCACGGCACTGCTCCAAACAAGGAACAGTATGAACAGGCTACTGCCGAGCTTCAGGCTGAAATTGACAGATTGGAGGGCAACTGCTGATGGCACAGGTTATTAAAAAGGCTACAAGAGAAAGCTTTGGTATGGCTCTTTGTGAGCTTGCAAAGACAAATAAGGATATTATCGTTTTTGACGCAGACCTCGCAGCTGCTACAAAGACAGGAATTTTCAAGAAAGAATTTCCCGACAGATTTTTTGACTGCGGTATTGCCGAGGGCAATATGGTAGGTGTTGCGGCAGGTATGGCTGCGGCAGGCAAAATCCCCGTTGCAGCATCATTTGCAATGTTTGCAACAGGCAGAGCATTCGAGCAGATTCGTAACTCTGTTGCTTATCCTCACCTCAATGTTAAGATTGCCGGCAGTCACGCAGGCATTTCAACAGGCGAAGACGGTGCTACTCATCAGTGCCTTGAAGACATCGGTATTATGCGTACAATTCCGGGTATGGTTATTCTTAACCCTGCCGATCATTACGAAATGATGGCTGCTACAAAGGCAGCAATTGAGTACAAGGGTCCTGTTTATATCCGTCTTGGCAGACTTGCAATCGACAGCTTTAACGATCCCGATACCTATACTTTTGAACTCGGCAAGGGCATTACTCTTCACGAGGGCAACGATGTGGCTGTTATCGCAACAGGTCTTGTTGTAAACGAGGCTTTAAAGGCTGTTAAGGAACTTGAAGCAGAGGGTATCAACGCTCGCCTTATCAATATCCACACAATCAAGCCTATTGACAGAGATATCATTATTAAGGCTGCAAAGGAAACAGGCAGAATCATCACAATTGAGGAGCATAATGTTATCGGCGGTCTTGGCGACGCTGTTTGTGATGTTGTAAGCGCAGAATGCCCTGTTAAGGTTACAAAGATTGGTGTAAACGATCGTTTCGGTTACAGCGGTCCGGCTCTTGAGCTTCTTGACAAGTTCGGTCTTACACAGCCGCACATCGCAAAGGTTGTCAGAGATGTTGTTAAAGAGGACAAATAATTTCTGAATTAATTTAATAATTGCAAAATATCAGCGGTCGGTTTGTTCAAGCCGACCGCTTTTTGTATGTCAGATGTCTGCTCAATAAAATTTGAGCAATATTAAAAGCCCCCGAAATTTCGGGGGCTTTTGTTCGGTTATGACCGTTAATCAGTCAATTTCAACCATAATTTTTTCTTCACTGCGGATAGCTGCACTGCGGGCAATTGTGCGGATAGCCTTGGCAATTCTGCCCTGCTTACCGATGATTCTGCCCATGTCGTTTTCTGCAACATGAATATGGTAAACAACTGTTCCCTCTTCGTTGGGAGCATCTGCTTCAACTGATACGGAATCTGGATCGTCAACAAGACCCTTTGCGATAACTGCAAGTAAATCCTTCATTGTTTGTCCTTTCCGAAGCGCAATTATTCAATTACGCCGTTCTTCTTGAGAAGAGCCTTTACTGTGTCTGTTGGCTGAGCGCCGTTAGCAATCCATTTCTTAACTGCTTCAGCATCAACCTTGAACTCTGAAGGCTTCTTGAGAATATCATATGTGCCGATTTCTTCAATGAAACGACCGTTTCTCGGATATCTTGAATCTGCAACTACTACTCTGTAGAAAGGAGCCTTCTTTGAACCCATTCTTCTAAGTCTGATCTTTACTGCCATAATGTTCACCTCATAAAAATTGTTAATTTATATTCACCAACCGTAATTGGATGAAAAACTTTGTTTTTGTTTAATGTTTGATAAATGTTAATTATTTGAACGGAGGCATTCCGTCAGGACCGCCCATTCCGCCCATTCCGTTCATCGGCATACCGCCGAGCCCCGGAAGACCTTTCATTTTTCTTCGTTTCTTAGAGCCTTTTCCGCCCTTTGTCATCTGACGCATCATCTTCTGCATTTGGTCAATCTGCTTGATAAGTCGGTTGACTTCTTCAATGCTTCTGCCCGAACCTGCCGCAATTCTGCGCTTTCTTGACGGGTTCATAATGTGCGGATGACTTCTTTCTTCGGGGGTCATTGAAAGGATAATTGCCTGAACCCAGTCAATCTGTCTGTCGTCAATGTCAACGCCCTCAAGCTGTTTTCCAACGCCCGGAATTTTTGAGAGAATGCCCTTGAGCGGTCCCATTTTCTTGACCTGCTCAAACTGATCGTACAAATCGTTAAAGTCGAATTTGTTGCTCATCATCTTCTGAGCCATTTCTTCGGCTTTTTCGGCATCCATTTTATTCTGTGCGTCCTCAATGAGAGTAAGCACATCACCCATGCCGAGAATACGGCTTGCCATTCTGTCGGGGTGGAAAACTTCAATATCGTCAAGCTTTTCGCCTGTACCTGCAAATTTAATAGGTCTGCCTGTAACAGCCTTTACCGAAAGTGCCGCACCGCCTCGAGTGTCACCGTCAAGCTTTGTTAGAATAACGCCCGTAATGTCAAGAAGCTCGTTAAAGCTCTTCGCAACATTAACTGCGTCCTGACCTGTCATCGAGTCGATAACAAGCAAAATTTCGTTTGGCTCAACTTCTTTTTTTATGTTTTTAAGCTCATCCATAAGAGCCTCATCAATATGAAGCCGACCTGCGGTATCGAGAATAACAACATCGTTTCCGTAGTCTTTTGCGCACTTAATTGCCTCTTTTGCAATCTTAACGGGATTTGCTTTTCCCATTTCAAAAACAGGAACGCCAACCTGCTCACCGACAACCTGAAGCTGCTTAATAGCCGCAGGACGGTAAACGTCACAAGCTACAAGAAGGGGTCTGTGTCCTTCTTTTTTTAATTTAAGGGCAAGCTTTGCCGAATGAGTTGTTTTACCACTACCTTGCAAGCCACACATCATAACAATCGTTGGTGGATGGTTGGCGATTGCAAGCCTTGCTTCGTTGCCACCCATAAGCTCGGTAAGTTCTTCATTAACTATTTTAATTACCATCTGACTCGGAGTAAGTGACTCCATAACGTCAGCACCAATAGCTCTTTCGGTAACCTTTGCGGTAAACTCTTTAGATACTTTATAGTTTACATCAGCCTCAAGCAATGCAAGGCGAACCTCACGCATTGCCTCTTTAACGTCTGACTCGGTCAATTTGCCCTTGGCACGTAATTTTTTAAACGAATTTTCAAGTCGTTCACTCAAGCCTTCAAATGCCAAGAAATCAACTCCTAAAAAATTTTATCCTTCTTTCAGAAAAGAAGCAAGTGTTTTAATTCTTGCAACATTATCATTAACTTCCATAGAAAGTGTATGATTGAGGTTATATTCGTTGATTTTATCAGCGCATTCAACGATTTCGTCAACGCCCTTTTTCATTTCAGTAAAGCGTTTTGCAAGACCAAGCCTTTTTTCCATATCAAAAAGCTGAGCTTCTGCACGTTTGATTGAATCTCGAACGCCTTGACGACTTATACCCTCGTTTTCTGCAATTTCGGAAAGTGAGAGATCCTCTTCATAATAATAAGCAAGGCAATTACGTTGCTTTTCAGTAAGCATTTCGCCATAGAAATCGAGCAAAAACGGGATTTCAAGATTTTTTGCCATGAAGTGACTCTCCTTTCAAAGTATGTGTAAAGTATTTAATCTTTACAGCAAGCAGTATTATACTAAAGACAAGCCGATATGTCAAGTAAAAAACGAATAATATTTTTTATTAAATTTAGTTCAAAACTATTGACACAATAAATAGTGTAAAGTAAAAAGGCTTTAAACTAAATATTGCATAAAAATAAGCCTTAATTAAAAAAATTAAGACTTACATACAAATAAAAACGCAATGAGAATCAAATGGACTGTGCTGCTATGGATGCTGATGATTTCGGGCCTGGTTGCAGCGCAAAACACGGCAAACACTTCTTTCCAGGTTAAAGGAATTTTGCTCGACTCACTCACCCAGGAGGGTGAACCTTATGCTACCATTAAAATCGTGAAGAAAGAGGCTCCTGCAAAAGCGCTGAAAATGCTGGTAACGGACATGAAAGGCCAGTTCCAGGAGAAAGTACCCGGTACGGGCAACTTCGTGATGACCATCACTTCCGTGGGACGTACTCCCATCGTGAAGAACTTTTCTGTGAAGGCAGGGGAGAAGCTGGTGGACTTCGGTACGCTGTATATCGTAGATGCCTCCAATGAGCTGGGGCAGGTGGAAATAGTGGCACAGAAGCCTCTGGTGAAGGCAGATATCGACAAGATAGAGTACAATGTGCAGGATGACCCTGACGCCCAGTCGAACTCCGTGCTGGAAATGCTTCGCAAGGTACCGTTGGTAACGGTGGATGGCGAGGACAATATTCAGGTGAACGGGAGCAGCAGCTTCAAGGTATACGTCAACGGAAAGCCCAACAACATGATGAGCAACAATCCGACGGAAGTGCTGAAGAGTATGCCTGCAAACAGTATCAAGCATATTGAAGTGATAACCAATCCCGGCCCCAAGTATGACGCCGAGGGTGTGGGCGGTATTCTGAACATCGTCACCGTGGGCAGCGGACTCGAAGGCTATACGGCTACGTTCAGTGCCAACGTCAGCAATCGCGGTGCAGGCGGCGGGACATTCGGTACCATCAAGAGTGGCAAGCTGACCGTCAGCGCCCGCTACAATTACAACTACAACGATCAGCCCCGCAACTATAACAGCGGTAGCCAGCATGTGACACCGGAAGCTGTTACGGAGAATTCTTCCAATCTGGACTATGACGGCAGCAACAAGGGACACGGTTCTTTCCAGTCGGGCAGCATGGAGGCCAGCTACGAAATAGATACATTACGCCTGGTCACCATGTCTTTCGGACTTTGGGGCGGCGGGAACAAGAGTAACGGCTCTACGGACTACATCGCCACTTTCCCGGAGAGCATGAACGCTGCTCCCATTTACAGTTATTCTGCCTTTAACCGCAGCAAGTCTTCCTGGTATTCTATCGACGGAGGTGTAGACTACCAGCGTCTGTTCAAGGTGAAGGACCGTATGCTGACGTTTTCTTACAAGATAAACACCCGTCCGCAAACATCGGATTCCTATACGGAATATGAAATAGACAATGGCTATAACCCCGATTGGGCAGACTATCTGAACCGTTTGAAGAACCAGCATAACGACGGTGAGCAGAATACCACGGAGCATACGTTCCAGGCCGACTATACCACGCCTATCGGCAAGCTGCATACATTGGAGGCAGGTGCCAAGTACATTCTGCGCAACAACTCCTCCGAAGACGACCGTTTTGATGCGGACGATACCGGAAAGTATGAATACAACAAGGACCAGAGTTCACACTACAAGCATTTGAACGATATTATCGCCGCCTATCTGGGATATGGACTGAAGGTGAAGAGACTTTCGGGCCGTTTGGGATTGCGCTACGAGCATACCATCCAAGACGTGAAGTATTTGGTGGGCCGGGGTGAGGATTTCACAAAGAACTTTGACGACGTAGTGCCTTCCGCTTCCATCGGCTACAAGCTGACGGATATGTCCAATCTGCGTTTGGGATACAACATGCGTATCTATCGTCCGGGAATCTGGTCTCTGAATCCTTATCTGAATGATACGGATCCCTCCTACATCAGCCAGGGTAATCCGGAACTGGACAGTGAGAAGAGCCATGCTTTCAACTTGAGTTACAGTAACTTCACACAGAAGTTCAACATCAATATCTCGGCCCGCTACTCGTTTACCAACAACAGTATTGAGAATGTGACAAGGCTCATGCCCGATACGGAGATTGAGGGATTGAAGAACCCCACGGGCAAGGATGTGCTTTATTCTACCTATGCCAACATCGGCAAGACCCGTTATGCCAGTGTGAACGGTTACGTCAACTGGAATGCCACTCCACGTACACGTATCTACATGAACATGAGCGGCAATTACTCTTATCTGGAGGGCAGTGAAGGCATGCGTAACGATGGCTGGAGCCTCTTTGCCTACGGCGGTGCACAGCAGACGCTGCCCCATGACTGGCGCATCAGTCTGAATGTCTTCGGACAGACGCCGTGGATTATGCTGCAAGGTAAGGGCAGCAGCTTCTTTGATTATGGCTTGAGCGTCAACAAGTCCTTCCTGGACAAGCGCCTCACCTTGTCTGCCTTTGCCAGCAACTTCTTCAAGAAGTATATGGACCAAAGCTCCACCACCGAAGGCAACGGTTTTATACGTGAAAGCAACTATAAGTACAGCCGCCAACGTTTCGGCATAAGCGTCAGCTACCGTATCGGTGAGCTGAAGGCAAGCGTGAAAAAGGCTGCGCGCACTATCAGCAATGATGATGTGAAGAGCGGTGGCAGCGGTTCCGGTGGTGGTGAATAAGTTGTAAATACATTGTCAGGCAAATGACTCGTAGGACACAACAGATGGACGGGATTTAGGGTGTTGAATTGCTAAAAATCCCCTTCTGAAACTTGTACCTCTCTATTCTTCAGAGAATACAAGTTTCAGAAGGGGATTTTTTATGATAGTAACTTACTTGCTGACTGTTGAGAGCCCCAACTTCTTCAGCCCTTTCTGCACATCCGGATGGCTCATGAAGAGCTTCCACAGCAGCCCTGACCGATAATTCTCAATCATGACGGCTATCGGGCCCTGGTCAATGGCGAGGTAGCGCTGCGGAAACCAGTTGTCCGTTTCGCTGAAAGCATCGTAGAAGCCATAGGGGCCGAAGACCTTATCTCCCATCTCGTAGAGGTGGCGCATCACTTGCAACGACTGTTCCGGAGTATAGACGATGGATGACAAGGCGGCAGTTGGAGAGATGACTCCCTGGTCGTCGCGTTCGTTGGGAGCGTGGGCGGCATATCCGTTGACGGAGTAGCTGGCTGTCAGTCCCCAGCAGTCGGGCCCGAAACCTTTGTAGTGCTTGGGGTTGCGGACACAGTAGGCACGGTTCACAAGCGTCAGGTTACGCATCTCGTCGAAGTAGTTGGCGCAGTATTCATCCTTCAGCCCGATGGGGTCGAGGCCGAGGAACGAGTATTGTGCCCAGAAGAGCGGTCCGGCTTCTGTGCCTTGATAGCGCAGATGCAACTCGATATTCTCCACTTTATGAGGGTCTACAATGGCCCCGTTCTGCGCCCAGCCCTCGTGATAGACTGCTGCAGGCACGCCGTGGGTAGGCGAGGCGGCGGCAAGGATATACATGATGAGGCATTCGTTGTAACCGTGTACGGGAAAGTTCATTTCCCAACCGTATTCCGGACTCCAGTGCCAATAGAGCACGTTCTGGCCGTTTTGGCGGTAGAAGTTCCAGTCCACTTCGCGCCACAGCTTGTCGATGCGGGCGGCGAGGGCTTGCTCGGCGGGCGAACCGTCGATGTAGTACTGGTGGACGGAGAGCAGGGCCTGCATGATGAAGGCTGTTTCTACCAGGTCGCCGCCATTGTCTTTCTGCCCGAAAGGTTTCACTTTGCCCGTATCGCCATACCACCAGTGCGGGTAGGCACCGTGGAAACGGTCGGCGGTTTCG
>ENA-OPXC01000538-OPXC01000538.1-human-gut-metagenome-genome-assembly--contig:-NODE-538-length-33846-cov-3.191708_pt1 | contig 33846 bp, 27 predicted proteins | sample MGYA00241512_ERZ502016 | MGnify/ENA primary metagenome ERZ502016 (study PRJEB25962, sample SAMEA2043043) | human gut metagenome | biome: human gut; feature: human-associated habitat; material: faeces...
GGGGCGGTTTTGCAGGAATATTCATACTTCATCCACGGCGTGGCGGGGAATATGACGGAGACGTTGACCGGCGAACCCACCGACGGGCCGGCACTCACCCTGAAATCCTGGGCGTTCTCGTAGAAACTCAGGCCGTTAAGACCGGCTCCGTAGGCGGTGCCGATGTCTTGGTAGCTCCATGTGTCGTGTTCCATGGGACCATCAAAGTAGCGTCCGTCGCCTATCACGTTGCCGCTTACACGCTTGATGCCGGCCTTGTCCAGGAAGGATTTCCACTGGCGGAAGAGGTCGGTGCGGGAGATGGAGATCGAGTCTTTCGAGGCTATGGTCGGGTCGCCGCCGCCGACTATGTAAAGGTCGCCGTCCAGGGTTCCGTCTTTGATGACGCCACTGTAGCCTATGCGGGTAATGTACTTGAAATCAGGGCCGAGGAGGTGGATGGCCATGCCGGTGGTGATGAGTTTCATCGTCGAGGCCGGAACCATGCGCTGGTCGCTGTTCCAGCAGGCCAGGGTGTCGCCGCCTTCGGTTACGGCAAGGACTCCGAAGACGGAAGATTTGAGAGCCTCACCACGCGCGGCAGTCTCGATGTAGCGCTGGGCGTTGGTCTTGACGGAAAATCTTTTCGGAGAGGTGACTTGCGGGGATGTCGGAGTGAATGCCTCGGCAAGGCAAGCGGCTGAAAGGGTCGGAGAGGAAGGCGCTTCGGCAATCTCAGCAGTCGGAAGGGCTGGGACGGGAGCTTCGGTTATTTCCTTGGAAAAAAGGGTCGGGACGGGTGTCCCGACGGGTTGGTGAGACTGCCAAGCCACAGCGACCGGACCCACAGCGACCGGACCCACAGCGGCAGGACCCACAGCGACCGGAGCCACAATGGCAGGAGCGGCGTAAGTTAAAACAGCAACCAACGACAGCGCAAGCGCGCCGACACTTTTATTTATGAATATTCCGACTCTCATGGCAAAAAAAAATTATGATTTACAGGCCGCTCCAATGCCACAGGATAAAATCCGGGAACGGCAGGAGTACAAAAATAGTGTTTTTATTGTTAAATTTGCAGTTTGTATGCCAGCATTGCGAGAGCGAGCGGTAACTATAATTTGCAGCGGACGGCACTGGCATTGTACAAACAATGCGAACCGCGCTGATGCCATAAAACCGCGCGGACAGCATGGGTGGCACGGCGCAGATGGCACGGCGCAGATGGTACGGCGCAGATGGTACGGCGCAGATAGAACGAACCGCTCGGACCGCAAGGGTGCCATAAACAATGCGGGCGACGCGAACTTGAATCAAATTGTTCTGAATATGAAAAAATGCGTTCTTGTGTCCGGCGGTGCCGGATTTATCGGAAGCCATGTCACGGTGGAGCTTATCGAGGCCGGCTACGATGTCATTGTCGCAGACAACATGTCCAACTGTGACGAGACCTGCTACGAGGGTGTGAAGAAAATCACTGGAAGAGAGGACATTCCGTTCGTGAAGATGGATTTTTGCGACCCTGTGGCCACGGAATTGCTGTTCACGGCCAACAAGATCGACGCGGTCATTCATTTCGCCGGATTCAAGGCCGTCGGTGAGTCGGTGAGCGAGCCGCTCAAGTACTACAAGAACAATCTGGAGTCGTTCATGAATGTCATCGAGACCGCGCGTGACCACGGATGTGGGAATATTCTTTTCTCATCTTCCGCCACGGTCTATGGCGAGCCGGAACAACTTCCTGTCACAGAGGAATCTCCAAGGCAGCCCGCCACCTCTCCGTACGGCAACACGAAGCAGATGTGCGAGGACATCCTGCGGGACTCCGTGAAGGCATATTCAAATGTCAAGGGCATAGCGCTGAGGTACTTCAACCCGATCGGGGCGCATCCGTCCGCTCTGATCGGCGAGCTTCCGCGCGGCGTGCCTAACAACCTGGTGCCTTACATCACGCAGACCGCCATCGGCAAACGCGAGTACCTCTCCGTCTTCGGCAACGACTACCCTACCCCGGACGGCACATGCCAAAGGGATTTCATCGACATCGTGGATCTCGCCAAGGCGCACGTTTTCGCGGTGCGCAGGATGCTTGAGGGGAAGATGAAGAATGAATATGAAATCTTCAACATCGGTACTGGAAAGCCGCTGTCCGTGATGGAGCTCATCACCGCTTTCGAGAAAGCTAACGGACTGAAGCTCAACTATAAGTTTGCGCCTCGGCGTTCCGGTGACGTGACAGCGATCTGGGCGGATCCGACCCTTGCGAACAAAGAGCTTGGCTGGAAGGCCGAGAGGTCGATCGAGGAGACTCTGGCCTCTGCCTGGGCTTGGGAGAGGCATCTGGCCGACAAGGAATAAAGGAGCGCCTGGACGGCTGGTGAGTCCGTCGAACACAGCGGCCGGGAGACCGGACTCGGCAACATCGAGAGGCGGCTCTGCGCCTGGACGATTGACAAGTCCGTCAAACGCAGCGGCCGGGAGACCGGACTCAGCGACGTGGCAGGAAGCCTTTGGACAGAAGGTACTGGGCGATCTGGACGGCGTTGGTGGCGGCCCCCTTGCGGATGTTGTCGCTGACGCACCAGAAGTTCAGGCCGGATCTCACGGACGGATCCCTGCGCAGACGACCGACGAACACATCATCCTTGCCAAGAGAGAAAAGCGGCATCGGATAGATGTTGCGGGTAGGGTCATCCTTAACCGTAACACCTTCTGTCTCAGACCACAGCCTCCTGACATCCTCAAGCGTGAACTCCTTTTCGAACTCCAGATTGATGGATTCCGAATGTCCTCCCAGCACCGGCACGCGCGCCGTGGTAGGACTCACCCCTATCGAATAGTCATCCAAGATCTTCTGGGTTTCGTTGACCATCTTCATCTCCTCCTTCGTGTAGCCGTCCTCCAGGAAATCATCTATGTGAGGGATCACATTCTCATCGATCGGATAGTGATAGAAGGCAGGATATTCACCCCACTTCCTCCCCTCGCGCTCGGCCTTCATCTGCGCGACGGCAGGATTGCCTGAACCCGTCACACTTTGATAGGTCGAGACCACTATCCTCTTGATCACGTACTTACGATGTAGCGGAGCCAGCGGAAGAAGCATCTGGATGGTCGAGCAGTTAGGGTTGGCGATGATGCGGTCATCCTCGGTCAGCACGGAGGCATTGATCTCCGGCACAACCAGTTTCTTCGTCGGATCCATCCTCCAGCAGGAAGAGTTGTCCACGACACGGCACCCTGCCGCGGCGAATCTCGGGGCATATTCAAGGGAAATGCCGGCTCCTGCGGAGAACAGAGCCAGATCAGGCTTCGCCTCAAGCGCCTCCTCGATGGCCAAGACTGAATATTCATGTCCTCGGAAAGGGATCTTTTTTCCGACAGATTTTTCCGATGCCACAGGAAGAAACTCATCCACAGGGAATTGCCTCTCTTCCAACACCTCGACCATTCGTGTTCCCACAAGGCCGGTCACACCGACAACCGCAACTTTCATGTTCTTAGTATAAATTCTGTTCAACAGCAAGCGTTAAAAAATATGCTAAACGTTTAAAAATATGCTGGTAAAGATTTAGTGATTTACTGCGGCATATTCATTAACGACCACAAATAAAATGGGGAAGACTCTCAAGCCTTCCCCAAATATGATTCGGTGAAAAGCTTGACTACTTCTCCTCAGCCTTCGCTGTCGTCTTGATGACCTCGCTGAGCTTCTGGTACAGAGCGTCGGTCTTCTCAAGGAGTTCCTTGCGGATGCCGGCGAAATAAGCGGCTTTCTTGCCTTCGGCCTTTGCGTTAACCTTGTCCCTGAGGTCGTTGTAGAGTTTTACGGCCTCATCCAAAAGTCCACCCAGTGCCTCGTCATCGGCTTTCTGATTTATCGCGCTGAAAAGGGAGCAATCATCGATGAAGGCTCCGATGACATATTCAATGTCCTTTTTGATGTCTCTAAGATTCATATTACGTTTTGTTTAGTCTTAAAACTTGGCGAATATACGCATTTTTTTTCAATTAACGAATTTGTCGGACACTTTGGACGTTTCGCGGCGCTTCGGCTGTTGGAGAGTCCGACGGACCTCTGCTACCGTGAAAGCAACGGACTATTTGAAGAGGCTGCGGACAAGGGCGGGAATGTCGGCGACTTTGACGACCTCAATGCCTTGAGGCGTACGATCCAGCGAGGCGAAGGATGACACGAATATCCTCTTGAAACCCAGTCGGGAAGCCTCTCCGACACGGCGGTCGGTCTGGGCCACGGGGCGGATCTCGCCACTAAGGCCGACCTCGCCGGCGAAGCAGTTGTCCGAAGGGATGGCGAAGTCGAAATTCGACGACAGGACAGCTGCCACCACGGCCAGGTCACAGGCCGGGTCACTGACCTTAAGGCCACCCGCCATGTTCAGGAAAACATCTTTCTGCGCCAGTTTGAAGCCGGCCCTGCGCTCCAGGACAGCCAGCAGCATATTCAGCCTCCTGACATCGAATCCGGTCGCCGAGCGCTGCGCCGTGCCATAGACTGCAGAGCTCACAAGCGCCTGAACCTCAAAGAGAAACGGTCTCGTTCCGTCCAGCATCGCGCTGATGGCGGTTCCGCTGAGGCCGGCCTCATGCATCGGGATCAGGAGTTCGGACGGATTGGACACCTCCCTTAGCCCCTTGCCTGTCATCTCGAAGACAGCGAGTTCGGAAGTGGAGCCAAAGCGATTCTTGATACTCCGCAGGATCCTGTACGTGCCGCGATTGTCCCCCTCAAACTGAAGTACAACATCCACGATGTGTTCCAGCACTTTAGGACCGGCGATGTAACCTTCCTTGGTGATGTGGCCGATCAGGATCACAGGGATGCCGGTCTCCTTGGCGAGACGCAGGAGAATGGCGGCCACTTCCTTGATCTGTGTGACCGAGCCGGGAGTCGAATCGACCGTCTGCGAGAACATTGTCTGGACGGAATCCACAATCATCAGATCCGGCTCGATCTCACGGGCCTGCAAGACCACGTTCTCGATCAGGGTCTCACTGTAGATCTGGCAGTTGGCAGCGTCTCCACCCAGGCGGTCGGCGCGCATCTTGACTTGCCGCAGGCTTTCCTCGCCGGTGACATAAAGGGTTTTCAGCGACGGGCATCCAAGCGGAATCTGGAGCGAGAGGGTGGACTTGCCTATCCCCGGTTCTCCTCCGATCAGGACAAGGGAGCCTTCGACTATTCCTCCACCGAGGATCCGGTCGATCTCCTCGTTGTTCAACGAGAGCCTGGCCTCGGAGGACGAGTCTATATCTTTCAGTTTCTGCGGTCTGCGTCCGGCTCCCGGAACCGTCTCCTGCGCGGAGACCCTGCGGGAGGCTCCGGTCACGACCTTCTGTTCGACCATGGTGTTCCACTCACCGCAGGCGGGGCAGCGCCCCATCCACTTGGGGTACTCGTTGCCGCAATTGGAGCAGAACCAGACTGTTTTCTCTTTCATGACTCTTTATGAATATGTGTTTCTCGGGCGCTTCGACGGTTGTGGGCCTGCCGAGCCATTGAGTCGGGCGCTTCTAAAAGCCCTGCGACCGGATTGGCCACAATGACCGGAAGCTTTTCCAAAGATAGGCAAAGCGACGGGCTAAGACAAAAAAAAATTGCAGCATCTGGGTTTTGACCCGGACACCGCATAAAAGCCACCCTTTCAAAGAAGGGGACACAAGCTGAAATTACTCAGCCTTTGTTGAATCGCAGCAGGCAGCGGTTGAATCGCAGCAAGCAGCCACAGTGTCAACAGCTTCCTCAACAGTCTCAACAGCCTCAGTCTCAGCCTCGGCTTTCTTTGCGTTGTTACCGCAAGCAGAAGCAGCTACCATAAGAGCCACAACTGCAACAGACATAAATACCTTCTTCATAATAGTATAAAATTAAAACTACAGTTTCTTACATCCTATTTTCAAAGCGCAAAAATACATAGTTTTTCCGCAATTAACAATAATTTTCGATATTTTTTAACTAAATCGTTTCTCTCGGAAACTCACACTTCTCAAAATCGGTCACTTGACCGCTTACAATCTGAAAGCGGAGAGCCATTCCCGGCACATCGCGGGAGCCTTGGTAGCCGCATGCGCCAGGGTTAATGAAGAGGAAGCCGTACCGCGCGTCACGGAAGACTTGAGGAATATGAGTGTGTCCGCAAACGAATATGTCGGGGTGCCAGTTGTCGATGAGAGCCTTGGCCCGCAGATCGTACTGTGGCTGGCGAGGATTATAGGCCCAGTAACTGCCACGACTAAGCCCGATGTGGGTCATGAGAACTCTCAATCCCTCACACTCAAAGCTTTGGTACGCCGGATAATCCTGTCTGACATCCAGTCCATCGCAGTTGCCGTACACGCCGGTCAACGGTTTGAACGCCGCGATCTCCTTGGCGCACTCAAGGGTTCCGAAGTCCCCGGCGTGCCAGATTTGGTCCACAGGCTCCAGGAACTTTCTCACATCCTCGGCAAACACACCGTGAGTGTCGGAAATCAGGCCGATGAACATGTTCCTACTACAACTTGATGACGATCTTCTTTTTGTAGAGAACCCAGAGGATCGCGAAGATCACCGAGGCGAAGATCAGGGACCAGAGAAGGGACAGGTACTCGTTGGCTCCGAAGTAGCGCGCCGGAGCGAATCCGAAGAAGCCGTAGCTCTTGGCGATGACTCCGGAGAAGACGAAGGCCATCAAAGCGTTCATTCCCATGGCCTTGAATGGCACGAATGGCTTCTCGTAGCCCTTGACATCAAGCAGATAGGCCAGGAAAGCGAGCGTGAGCATCGCCCATCCTCCTGCGTAGAAGACATAGGAGACCGACCATAGCGGCTTGCAGATCGGAATCCAGATGCTGAGGACAATCCCGAGAATCAGGGACAGGCAGCCGTAGATGAATGTTCTGTTGACCACCCTGTCCGGGGAATAGTTGACAGCCTCGGACGGCTTGGAACCTTCGTGGGAAGAGCCTTGGCAGAGAGCGGACATATTCTTTTGCGATCCGTGGATCATAAAGCCGATCAGGTAGCCAAGGAGGCACGAGCAGGCCGCCGGCAGGGAGCCGAGAACGCCTTCCGGGTCAAAGTTGGTCCCGCCGAAGCCATGGTAGCAATGGTCGCCGCCCACCAGCCAGGTGTCTATCCTCATCGAAACGTTGCCCTCAAGGGTGAACGCACCTGGGTCGCGGCCAAAGATCAGTAATATTCCCGTGTAGGCCACGCAGATCGTCCCGATGGCGGCCAGGATCCTGCCGGGCTTCTTGAGCCAGAGGGCAAGGCAGCCGGCGATGGCATAGGCCATTCCTATTCTTTGGAGCACTCCGAATATTCGTTTATGCTGGAGCCAGTAGAGATAGTTCTGGCCGAAGGTCCAGGTCTGGTCGTGGACGGATGTCGGGAAAAACGGATAAAGATTCAGCGCGAAGCCGACCAGGAAGATCAGCGCCCCCCTTTTCAGCACCTTAAGATAGGCCTTCGAGGTGGCTTTCTCATATTTCGAGAAAGAGAATGCCATGGCGCATCCCATGCAGAACACGAAGAAAGGATAGACCAGGTCAGTCGGCGTGCAGCCAACCCAAGCCGCATGCTTGAGTGGAGGGAATATGTGTGCCCAGGAACCAGGGTTGTTCACGATGCACATAAAGGCCACTGTCAGTCCTCTAAGGACATCCAATGATTCATAACGCTTTTTCATGGGGGCAAAGTTACTCCTTATTCTTCAATATACTAGTACCCTGCTGAACAATTTTAGCAAGAAGCTGTTTTGGTTTGTTTGTCTGAGAATTTTTATTTTTCATCTCATACAAATCAAAACAGGTTCCAAGCGCAAAAAAGTTGGTAAAGATGTGGAGGTTTGGCGGCCACAGGGCGGAATTCAGACGGAATTCGCGGTCACCGGCGGGATAGAATTCAAGAATATCATCGTATCTTTGCAGCATGGAGATTTTTTACGCTCACAAATTAGACGGGAGCCTTGCTCTTCTGGATGCCGACGAAAGCGCGCACTGCGTCAAGGTGCTGAGGCACAGGGCTGGTGACGCGATCATCGTCGTGGACGGGTGCGGAAGCATGTTCCGGTGCCGCCTGGCCGACGATTCGCACAAAGGAGCGACGGCGGAAATCCTGGAAACCGTTCCCGACTGGGGAGGGCATTCATATTCATTGAATATGGCAGTGTGTCCTACGAAGAACAACGACCGCTTCGAGTGGTTCGCCGAGAAAGCCACCGAGCTTGGCGTGGACGTGATCTCGCCTGTCATCGGAGAGCGTTCCGAGCGGAAGGTGTTCAAGACGGAGCGCTCCTGCAAGATCGTGCTTTCGGCCATGAAGCAGAGCCTGAAGGCCAAATTGCCGGTCGTGGAGCCGGTCTCTGTCCGTGACTTCATCCTTGCCCACCGCGAGGATGCCGGCATCAAGATGATCTGCTACTGCTTTGAGGGTGAGACCGTAAGACGCTCCATCAAGGATGTTCTGCAAGGGGCTTCCGAGGACTCCGGGATCACGGTGCTGATCGGCCCGGAGGGCGATTTCTCGCCGAATGAGGCCAGCCTGGCTGTGGAGTGCGGGTTCATCCCCGTGCACCTGGGCCCAAGCCGCCTCCGCACCGAGACCGCCGCCGTGACAGCCGTGACAGCCTGCTACCTCCACTTCCTGGAAAAGTAGGCCGCCAAGTAGGCCGCATGCCGGGAACCGGGTGCCGGGAATCGGGTTGGGAATCGGGTTGGGAGGCCGCCCGGTGAGCAGAAGGGGCGGTTCGGCGCACGAAATAAACGAAATATTTAAGAATATGCAGAAGAAGACAATCGAGGAGATTCTTAACGAGACGTTGAAGGTTCTGAAAGAGGGCGGAGTCATCCTCTACCCTACCGACACGGTTTGGGGGCTGGGCTGCGATGCGACCAACCCGGAGGCCGTCGCAAAGATTTATGAGATCAAACACCGGTCAGACAGCAAGTCACTTGTGCTGCTGGCTAACAGCTTGGATCAGATAGCTCTCTACATCAAGGAGATCCCGCCGATGGCCATTGACCTTGTCGAAGTGAACGACAGACCGATGACCCTGATCTACCCCGGAGCAAAGACATGCCCTGCCCCAGTTGAGGGCGAGCCTTGTAAATCAGACCGTTACCACCTGGCTTACAACACAGTGGCGGCTGACGGCACAGTCGGGATCCGCATTCCGATGATGGAATTCTGCCAAGAGCTGACCTACAAGCTCGGCAGACCGATCGTCTCTACCTCCGCCAACATCTCAGGAGAGCCGACCCCAAAGAAATTCACAGACATTTCCGAGGAGATCAAAAACGCGGTTGACTACACCGTAGACCCCCGTCTCGAAGCCGGTGCCACCGGCCTAGCCTCCCAGATCATCAAAATCGGCCTCGACGGCGAAGTAGAGATCATCCGCTCGTAATCACACCACTCGAAGCGAAGCGACCCAAGGGGTCTGGGGAATACGGTCCCCAGTGCCCCACCGGGGCTGTCCCGAAGGGACTGGGGGTAGAAGGTATATTATATGGCAAAATGAATTTTGCCATATAATATTTAGTGGATATCTTTGTCCTCAATTTATGGCATCGGGAAAGAAGGACATACTTCTCGGGATGGTCAGGAACGGCCTCCCGATGACTCTCGGACAGCAGATTCGGCTCACGATTCTGCTGAGTCTGCCCGCCATTGCCGCTCAGATCTCGTCCGTGCTGATGCAGTACATCGACGCCGGAATGGTCGGTCAACTTGGTGCGAACCAATCAGCGTCAATAGGTCTGGTCGCCACGACAACCTGGATAATGGGTGGATTCCAGTCCGGAGCCAGCTCGGGATTCTCAGTCCAGGTCGCCCACCTTTGCGGAGCGCAGGATTTCAAGGGAGCCAGAGCTGTGATGAGGCAAGGGCTCACCACGGTCTTCATCATCGGACTGGTTCTCGCAGTGATAGGCGTAAGCATCAGTGGGGCGCTCCCCCACTGGCTCGGCGGAACACCGGAAATCAATGAGGACGCATCTGAATATTTCCTGATATATTCGGCGTTCATTCCGATAGGCGCTGTCGGATGGGCCGCTAATTCAATGCTACAGGCCAGCGGCAACATGAAGATTCCGAGCCTGATGTACACCGGAATGTGCGGCCTTGATGTGGTGTTCAACTACATATTCATTTACATTTGTGAGATGGGAGTGGCTGGCGCGGCTCTGGGAACTGGTGCGGCGCAGGTCGTCACCTCGATATTCGTGATCTGGTATATTCTCAGACGCTCCAAGGAATTGAATATCAAAGGAGAACAAGGCACGTTCATGCCACGGCGCAAGACCGTGCGCAACGCTTGGGGCATCACCGCGCCGATGTGGCTCCAGAACATCATAATGAGGGGCTCGCACATTATGAGCACGATCATCGTGGCGCCGCTCGGCCCGATCTCCATCGCCGCCAACGCCTTGGCCATCATAGCCGAAAGCTTCTGCTACATGCCGGGCTACGGAATCGAGGAGGCGGCCACCACGCTTGTCGGCCAGAGTCTCGGGGCGAAACGCAAGGAAGTCGCCAAGCGGTTCTCGCAGATCACGATGATGATGGCCGCGGGGATCATGACTCTGCTGGGAGCCTTGATGTTCATATTCGCGACTGAACTGATGATGCTGCTGAGCTCGGATCCGGATGTCATCGCGTTGGGAGCCAAGGTGTTGAGAATAGAGGCGTTCGCCGAGACCCTCTATGCGTTCTCGATCGCCGGCTACGGTTCCTGCGTCGGCGGAGGCGACACGCTGGTGCCGAGCGTGATGAACTTCGGAAGCATGTGGGTGATACGCATCGGACTGGCACTGATTTTGACACCTCGGATGGGACTCGTCGGCTACTGGGTGGCGATGTGCATCGAGCTGAATGTCCGCGGATTGCTGTTCTACTGGAGACTGCGCGGCGAGAAATGGATGAAACTAAAGATCACTTGAGAATATGGAAAAGATCATCAACCAGGAATTCGGCGGAGAGAGACCGCTCTACTGCAGACACGACCTTTATCTTGAGAATGTGAAGATCCACGCCGGGGAATCGGCGCTGAAAGAGACCGGCAACATCACAGCCGTACACTGCCAGTTCGAGGGCAAGTACCCGTTCTGGGAGTGTGACGGATTCGTCATCAAGGACAGTCTCCTGACCGTAGGAGCCCGCTCGGGCCTCTGGTACTCAAGGAACTGCGAGATCTATGACACGATCATCGACGCTCCGAAGACCTTCCGGAGAATGGACGGCATCAAGCTGAGAAACGTCCAGATTCCCGGCGGCACGGAGACCTTCTGGGACTGCCGCGACATCGATGTGGAGGACTGCGTGATCGACAGGGCCGACTATGTGTTCATGCACTGCGAGAATGTCCGACTGACCAATGTCAAACTCAACGGCAACTACAGCTTCCAGTATGCCAAAAACGTGGAGATCCGCAACAGCGTCCTCAACTCGAAAGACTCGTTCTGGGAGGCGGAGAACGTCACCATCATCGACTCCGTGATCAACGGTGAATATCTCGCATGGTACTCGAAGAACCTTCGCATGATCCGCTGCCACATCACCGAGACCCAGCCGCTTTGCTACTGCGACAACCTCGTGATGGAGGACTGCACGATGGGTGCCGACGCCGATCTGGCCTTTGAATATTCATCCGTCCACGCCACCATCAAAGGCAACGTCCCTTCCATCAAGAACCCTCGCACCGGCTCCATCCGCTACGGTTCCGTCGGCGAGATCATCCTTGACAAGAACATCAAGGCTCCCGGCGACTGCATCCTCGAAGCCCTGTAAGCATATTCATCAACAAGGCGACTTCTTAAATATTTTTAGAAAATTCTTCCGGATTCGACAATCTTATTTGTTATCTTTGTGTTGTTATTACAAATAATGATTCAATAGACGATCGGAATGAAGACAAGACTCTCGGTCGCGCTTTCGGCAAAAGGCACGCGCACATCAGCCCCCTGCGACAACACGACGGCAAACTCACCCGACGGGAGGATAACGTTCAGACTGACTGTTGACAAAAACGCTTGACGCTTATGAACTCATTCCTTAACAACATCGAGGGCAAGGGAGCCATTATGAAGCAGCGAATCCTCGGTCTTTGCATAAACGACGGGGATTTCAGCATCGCGGAACTCAGCAAGGAACTCAACGCCAGCATACCGACAGTGACAAGGCTCATCGGAGAGCTGATCGAGGACGGATTTCTTGAGGATCTGGGGAAGACCGGCACATCCGGCGGCAGACGTCCCAGCATATTCGGACTTAATCAGGCTGCCGGGTATTTTGTCGGGACGGACATCCGCAGGCACCACGTCAGCATAGCCGTGACCAACTTCAAGGGCAAGATCGTCGACTACAAGGAGGATGTTCCGTTCACGCTTGAAGGCACGGAAGAGTCGCTCCGGAAATTGTCCGATCTGATCAAGGGGAACACCGACACTCTGGGGATAGAGCAGGAAAAGGTGCTGGCCTACGGGATAAACCTCACCGGCCGCGTCAACCACGAGACAGGCTACAGCTTTTCGTATTTCATCGGCGAAGACAAGCCGCTCTCGCAAGTACTTGAGAAAGAGCTAGGTGCGCCTGTCTTCCTTGAGAATGACTCCAGAGCCATGGCCTATGGTGAATACATCTGCGGAGAGGCCAACAACGAGAAGAATATGATCTTCATCAACCTCAGCTGGGGGCTTGGAATGGGAATGATCATCGAGGGGAAGCTATCCTACGGAAAGTCGGGTTATTCCGGGGAGATAGGACACTTTCCGATGCTCGACAACGGAAAGATCTGCCAGTGCGGCAAAATCGGCTGCCTGGAGACCGGTGCGTCCGGCTCAGCGCTTCACAGAATATTCGTAGAGAAAATCAAGGAAGGAAAGGTTTCTTCCATCTCGTCAAAATTCGCCGACCCGGAGGACATCGACATCGATGACATCCTGGAGGCGCTGATGGACGAGGACATGCTCGCCATCGAATGCGTCGAGGAGATCGGCTCCATCCTCGGACAGGCGACCGCCGGCCTCATAAACATATTCAATCCAGAGCTTGTGGTGATCGGCGGAAGGCTCTCCATCGCCAAAGACTACCTCATGCCGCCTATCAAGAGCGCCATCAACCGCCACTCGCTCAACATCGTGAGCAAGGACACCGCCATCAAATTCTCCAAACTCGGGAAGAAGGGCGGCCCGATCGGCGCATGCATGCTCTCGCGCAGCCGTCTGCTGGGGCTTCTTTAGAGAGGGGCCGCGCCGGAAGTACCCTCACCGGTCGCCGGCACGTCCGTTGTCCCTGAATATTCAGAATAGACATTGCCGAAACGATCCGTCACGCGGACTTCGCGTGATTTCGCGTCCCTGGACATCGCCGCACTGAACAGGTTCTGGGTGAGAACCGCCTGAACCCATGATCTCTTGAGCGACGACGGATCCTTGTATAGCTCAAGGGTGAGAGGATCCTTGCCCTCGAAGCGCTCCATGTCGCAGACCTTCACTCCGTCCTCGAAATACTCCACCTTCCAGAGCGGATCATAATCCCAGACATTCACAACCACCTCTCCCGGGAAGTACGGGGAGTCTACATAGACTTTCATCTGATAATCATCCGGAGTGTCACATCCAAGAAAACGCCATCGCACATCAGTACCGTCGAAACTATACAGCTTGAAACCGGCAGGACCACCATCCACGCAGACAGGGCCGCACCACCAGGCTCCTCCGAGCGAGGTCACGTTCTGCTCCATCAGCGTCTCCGTGATGATCTCGTTGTTCCCGGTGTGGGTATGCCCGGAGAGGATCAATGCATCGTAAGGCGCGAGCAGATCGTAGACCGCCTTCCTGTTGCACATCACATCCGCGATCTGGCTGTAGTTGAAATTATACCCCGTCCTGTCCCACTCGCGCAGGGTGGTCGGGATGTGCAACGACACGACAACCTTCATGTCCTTCCCCACATACGACAGATCACGCTCCATCCATCTCAGCTGAGCCTCAGGAAGATAGCCGATGTAGTACCAGTCCTTTCCGACATAGAAGTTGTCGTTGAGGACGATGTAGTGCACCCTTCCCACATTGAATGAATAGTATGACGGGCCGTACATCTTCTCGTAGTCCCTGGTCGAGCCTTCGAAAGAACGTCCGTAATTGGTCATGTCGTGATTGCCGATGACGGAGCGGAAGACCACCCCTGTGCTGTCCATTATGTTGTTGTACTCCGGATACAACGCATGGTTCCACCCCACGATGTCGCCCAAACACAGCCCGAACGTGTAGTCTCCGGCGACCCTGTCGTAGCAGTCCCTCACCGCCTCCGCGTTGTGCCTCAGCCCTGGAAACTCCTCGGCCTCGGCGATCTGCGGATCGGCGATCACGATGACATTGTGCCGGCTGTCATCCTTGGGATTCCTTCTCAATGTGAAATCGTAAGTGCTTTCCCCCGGTTCAAGTTCCCGCCAAAAACAGCCTTCCCCTCTCCTGACCGAAGAAACATAACCAGAAGGGGTAGAAATGAACACCAACCTACTATCTAAATATGGCTCAAGGCGATAGCGTCCCCGTGCGTCGGTCTGCGTCACCGACACGCCATCGGAGACCACAACCCCCGCAATCCCCTTTCCCTCACACAAAACCCGTCCCTTAACCGCCTTTCCATACAGCGGCAGCAACATAGCCAATGACAAAATCGTCAATAACACCCTTTTCATATTTAAATATTTTTATTCAAAATCTTCCGAAAGGTACAAAAATTTAATAAGTGTTAAAAGAATTAGTTGGCAAAATTTTGGCATTCGTTCAAGGACAGATTCGCTTTGCGCAGCTTTTCCACGCACGACAGAGTCTTTCCCTCACTAATCGAGAAGTTATCTTTTGGAAGAAGTAGTCTGCCGGTGATGAACGGCTGATGAGAGATACTCGCCTAAAAGTCAAACTAAGATCATCAAGTTATTATTCAAGGGGCTGACTAAACAGTATTAGTCAAGCCCCTCTTTCTTGCTTTTTGGCGAGGTCAACCTCGACATTGTCTCCGATTGTTAAAATTTCAGAAAGTTATTCAGACTTTTTAGTCTTTTAGATTTGCACCGTGATTCCAATATGGGGTTACGGTGTTCTTTTTATATACCCTCTGCTGCGGCTAAGGTGTCCGTGATGATTCCGCCGCCTTCGTCTCCTCGATTCTGGAAGGAAGCACTGTCCGGGAAGCGCACAGCCGCGCCGTTCAAACATCCGCCTTCGTGTGTACACAATCCGGTGCCACACCGGCCCTTCCCGATGCGATAAAGGGCTTTTAATGTTCCGCTATTCCGCGGCCTGTGTGTTCCGATAAGCTTTCTGCAGCAGATTTAGAAGTTGTTTTGATTTGTTAGAAATGTACTTTCACTCTCACATTTTCAGACAAACAAATCAGAGCCTCTTCTTAAGATGATGCTTCCCTGACTTTAGTTCCGATGAGGAGCCGTCAGGCAAGACTACCGTGGCGGTGCTTCCCGCAGGCACACACACTGTCATGGAGAATTTGTCACCGTCGAGTTTCCAGTCCACGGAAATACGTCCGTACGGGGTGTCCTTCGAGGCTTTCACCCAGTCAATACCTTTAACCATCTGCGGCTCGATTCTGACATGGCTGTAACCTGGACGCGAGGAATCCGGAACAATACCTGCCAAAGCCCGGTAAAACCACAAGCCGATGGCGTTATAACAATTATGAATATGGCTGCGCTCCCCGTCCCAATGCTCCCAGGTAAGCGTGGCGCCATTATCTATCATATAAAGATAGCCGGGATATTCACGCTTCTTAAGCATCTGGTACATAAAATCCGCCTCATGTTCCCTTACTGCCCATTTTGAAAGGACGGGAACTCCCACGAGCCCGGTTGCGAGGTGCCCTTTGAATGTCTCGGCTGTACGTTTCTTCATCGAGGACACCACATCACGCACGCAAGACTGAGGAACAGCCCCCACCAGCATAGGGTAAGCCATGTCTATTTGGGTGGCAGTCGCATAGGTGTTGTCAGAAGGATTGAAGAATGTCTTGTGGATGAGATCGTTCTGCCTCTCGTGCTTTTCGCGGAACTTTCCGGAATCCTCCTCATTGCCGAGGACATCCGCGATTCGCGACATAAGGTCGTAACTCTCGGAAAGCACACAGTTGCCGACAAGATCTACGGAGCGAGGGTCTGTCTGGTTGATTCCCTTTGGAGTGGCCCAGTCTCCAAGATACCAGTTTCTGTACTCTGTCCCTCCCCAGTCCTTGAGAAGACCATCCACACATTTGCTTTCCGCATAATCCAGCCACCTGCACATATTCAGATAATACCTTTCCATAAGCCTTTCGTCTCCATAATTGAGCCATGTCTGCCATGAGGCGGCGATCATGAAGGCGCACCAGAAAGGCCCGCCACCGGCGGAATACGGATTCGGCGCAGTGTGAGGCATGTCACCATTCTCTCTCTGGCAGTCCGCCCATGCCTGGATCCAGTTCATGTAAAGAGGAGAGACATTGAAAAGTGTCTGGAGGACAGGGGTGGAGGCATTGCCGTCACCGCCATAGCCCAATCTCTCAATCTGAGGGCAATCCACCATATAGCCGCCCAGAACAAGGGACGCCAGTGTCTCATGTATCATGTTATAGATAGCATTCAGATCCTCATCAGAACATTCGAAATCCGCGCCGCCCTCAAAATCCGTCATGACAGGGCTGAGAGTAATGCTTTCAAGAGCCAACGGGGCTTCAAGTCCCTTTATCTTGAGATAGCGGTAGCCCTTATAGTTGAACTTGCTTGAAAAGACACCTCCGGACTTGCCGTTGCCGACATAATAATCAGAGTACTCCCCGTCACGGAAGTCCGCATAGTCCTTAAGATAGTAATCCTCATAGTACAAGGCTATCTTCTTACCGTCTTCCACCACAGGCATTACTACGTCTGTCTGACCCACAAAGTTTCTTCCCATGTCGTAGATGAAGCTGTCATCCCCTGCCCTATGGACAGAGACAGGATGGTGTCGAGACACCTTCGCATTGAGTTCACACATCTGAGGTGAAGCCGCATGATCCGGGATCCGAGCCACCGTCACCGGTCTCCAGTCCAGTCCGTCAAGGGTTTCCGCACTCAGATCAGCAAGTGCGTTACGCGAATCCACTATCTCACCGCCCATCCTGTGCGGAAACCAGTCGCCGAACGTCCTTCTGTCGCTTTCCGCAGCCATCCAGCCGCCATCAGTGACAGCCAAGACATCGTGCCCGCCGTGTCTGACGAAATCAAGCTGGGCTCTCACATAGGGGCCGCCAGGCACAACCTGCCAGGAATGAGTCTGGTACCAACCTTTGCCAAGCCAAAGAACCAAGTCATTCTCCCCTGCCCTCATCAAATCCGTCACATCGTAAGTAACAATCAGCGATCTCTTTCCGAACTGGCTCACGGCAGGGGTAAGGACAGCGTCAGACACGGCTGTTCCGTTAACGAAGGCCTCATGATAGCCTAAAGAATTCACCTGTAGCAGCACGCGTCCGTCATCAGAAGGATGATAGTCAATTCTCCTCCTAAGCAAAGGAGCCGACTCCGAGTCCTTGTCATCCTGCACCGCTCCGATGAAACAAGCCGACGCTTCCCAATCACCTGCATCCAGAAGGCCGATCCCGAAACTTGCGGTCTCGCTCCAATCAGAGACTTTGCCATCCTGGTTCCAGACACGGACTTTCCAATAACCGAAGTCACGAGACTCCAGAGGGTGTCCGGCATATTCCACTCCAAAAGGAACCGAGGCCGCGACTTTGCCGGAATTCCAGAGATCCGCATCATTTTCATTAAGCGATGCCTCGTCAGACGCCACTATCAGCTGATAGGCAGACATTGAGGTTCCTTCCTCCGTAGACTTGAGCCTCCAGCTGAAATGCGGCCTCACATTGTCGATGGCAAGAGGATCCTCAAGAGACTCGCATCTTAAGCCATAGACCTCAACAACCGGTTCGCAAGCTATAAAAGAACCGCACATCACCGCCAAAAGCAGAAAAATGTAAAATCTGTATTTCATATCCTGTTATTTCTTATTGACCGCCACCATAAAAAAGCTTCCCTCATCCTACTCTATTCTTACAAGGTCTTACAAGGCCAGAGACAAGCACGGGATTATGCCCTCCGATGAACTCCCTGTCGATCGACAGTGACAAAGTTACGGAATATTTCCGTATGATGTGAGCGATGGCAGGTAAATGTGCCAAGGAAGTTTGCCAATCAGAATTTTATGCGGTAATTTAGGGGAAATTTTGAATATTATGAATCAAAATCATAACCGCATGACAAACAAAAGATTTTTCAGGAACACTCTCGGCGCGGTGGTCGCAACCTTGTCGCTGGGAATCTTTACGGAAACCACAGCCTCCGCCGATGAGGGAATGTGGCTGCCGTCACTTATCGCAGAGCGCATCGGGGACATGCAGAGCAAAGGGTTCAAGCTCTCCGCCGAGGACATCTACAGCGTGAATCAGGCCTCTCTGAAGGATGCTGTCGTACTTTTCGGAAGCGGATGTACCGGTGAGGTCATTTCCCCGGAGGGACTGCTTCTTACCAACCATCACTGCGGCTACGGTCAGATTCAAAGGCACAGCAGCGTGGAACACGACTATCTGCGTGACGGATTCTGGGCGATGAGCCGTGAGGAAGAGCTTCCGAACAAAGGACTCACAGTCAGCTTCCTGGAACGGATGGAGGATGTGACTTCAAGGATTCTCGAGGGATGCGCTCCTGGATTCAGCGAATCTCAAAGGGACTCCGTGGTGAAAGCCAACTCCAAACGCCTGATAAAGGAGGTGACCGCCGACGGGAAGGGACTTAAAGCCTCTGTCGAGTCGATATATTACGGCAACCAGTATTTCCTTTTCCTCTACCGCGTGTACCGCGACATCCGCCTTGTAGGAGCGCCGCCTTCATCAATCGGAAAGTTCGGAGGGGACACCGACAACTGGATGTGGCCGCGCCACACAGGGGACTTTTCCATCTTCCGCATCTATGCCGACAAGGACAACAATCCTGCGGAATATTCAAAGGACAACATCCCCTACACCCCTAAGAGGTTCTTCAGGATTTCTCTCGGAGGTGTCAGGGAAGGCGACTTCACATTCGTGTATGGATTCCCTGGGAAGACACAGGAGTACATCATGTCGGAAGGCGTGAGATACGTGTCGGAGATTTCCGATCCTGCTAAGATCGCCCTGAGGACAATGAGGCTCGACGCACAGAGAAAATACATGTCCCAAAGCCAGAAGGTCAGAATCCAGTACTCCTCCAAGAACGCCGGCGTGGCCAACGCGTGGAAGAAATGGCAGGGAGAGATGAAAGGAATCAACCGCCTGGGCACTGTCGCCGCGAAGCAGGAATATGAGAGGAGATTTGCCCGCTGGGCCCAAGGGACGGAATACAGTTCCATCCTTCCGCGCCTGGATTCATTGTATAAGGCATTGGAGCCATATTCATTCGCCAAGGAATATTACAACGAGACAGCGGCCACGGTGGAGCTTTGCAGGTTCGCGGCATCGGCGGCGAAGGAAATTGCCGGCGGCGGCAAGGGAAAGGCAGCATCCATGTCCGAGTCATTCTTCAAGGACTATTATCTTCCTATAGACAAAGAATCCTTCGTGTCCGTCATGGGCGCTTTCATCAACGATGTCCCGGAAGAGTCTCATCCTGAATATCTTAAAGAAGAGCTGGCGAAGTACGGAAGCGTCAGCGGCTGGGCGGACGCCCTGTTCGGCGGATCGCTTTTCGCTGATGCTGAAAAGGTCGCGAAGCTTGAGGCTTCGGATTCCGCCGCCATGTACGCCGACCCTGCGGTAAGGTTCGCGAATGAGTTCAGGAAATGGTACACAAGCGATGTGTATCCTTCCGAAAAGCGTCTGAGCCAGGAGATTACACTCCTTTACAGGGATTACATGAGAGGACAGATGGAGTTTGAACCTGAAAAGGCTTTCTACCCGGACGCGAACCTCACCTTGAGAGTGGCTTACGGAAACATCGGCGGCTACTCCCCTGCGGACGGGGCCTACTACAAGCCGCTTTCCACCCTTGAGGGAATAATGGAAAAGGACAATCCTGAGATTTTCGACTATAACATTCCTCAGAGACTGCGCGACATCTATGCAGCGAAGGACTATGGAAGATGGGCGATCCCCGGAGCAAACGGAAAGCAGACCGTCCCTGTCTGCTTCATCGCCACCAACCACACTTCAGGAGGCAACTCGGGAAGCCCTGTAATAAATGAGGACGGCAACCTGATAGGCATCAACTTTGACCGCGTCTGGGAAGGCACGATGAGTGACATCGCCTTCGACCCGGACTACTGCCGCAACATCTCGCTTGACATCCGCTATGTCCTGTTCACGATAGACAAGCTCGCCGGCGCCGGCCACCTGCTGGACGAGATGGTCTTCGCGAAGTAGAGGGACGGATCCGATCAGTGAACAGCTTATCGAATATACCCATGCCTTATCAGGTCTTCTCTTGATCTGACGGGGAATGTGTAACCGTCACGGAGCAGGAATAAGTTGTCTGAAACCTGAATGATCGCTTCGTACAAATGGTCAGATACGATGATCCCTTTATTTGCTTTCTCCTCCCGGATCAGCGACTGCATCTTCTCGACATAAATAGGGGCGATGTTGGAGAAAGGTTCGTCCAGGATGCAGAAATCAGAGGGTGACTTGATGATGATGAACATTTCAGCGACACGAGCCTCGCCACCGGATAATTCCCGAAACTGTTTCTTCTGAAAGGTATGGAACTTGGGATCAAACGACACCAAGCCGTCATATTCAACATCATACAGTCTGAAGGCTTCGTCCAAGGTCATCCTCGGCGGCATGAAGAGATTCTGCGGAAGGTACTTGACCCTGTCGCCGATATGCCCATAGTCAGTACTTTGCTCATCGTTGAACCTTACGAAGATGTTCTGTGGCTTTATGCCTCCCATAATACATTTGAACAGGCACGATTTTCCCGTACCGTTCCTCCCCAGGACACCCGTCACCCTGCCGCGTTCCGATGTGACGAAAGCGCTTTGAAGCACCGTTAGTTTTCCGAATTCAAGGTGCACGCTGTCAACAAGCATTCTATTTATCCTATCTGATGACATTGCCAACACATATTGAAAAGGTTAATAGCGCGACGAAGACCACGAAGTCAACAACAAACGGAATAGAATAATATTCAGTTCTGCTGATCCCCAGATTCAGATAGAAATAGATGGTCTGCCCTCTCTGGAAGGACTTGAACAAATACCAGATGACAGGGATAAACAGCAGCTTCAGCAGAACGAATGTGGGAGTCAAGGTAGGATCAAAGACGCACAGTCCGGCAGCGGTGAATGAATATGCCGCTGACACAAGGTACACCGCTTTGGCATACCGGGCCGACAACTTGATTTTCCGGAAGATATTCATAGATCCATCAATAAAGTTACGCATAGGCATCAAAACGACCGTCGTCGTCCGGATAGTCATCTTCATCAGAATCCACATCCTCGTCATCAGCATCAAAGGCAGGAATATGGACTTTCTCCATTTCAGACGCGTATTTTGTGAGACATCCTTCTGTGTAAGCAGCGACGGCATCCGACTGTCCTTGGGCATACGCCTTCTGAAGATACTCAAAAGCGCGGTCTCCCCCATCCTCCTCCGGACGTACCACATACAAATATCGTCCTAAACCATATCGGGCATCCCGGTCTTCCCCCTCCGCCATCTGACGGATTCTGTCAATCGTCGGCCCGTCCAACTTTAACAATTTGTAACGAATCTGGAAATCTTCTTTATTCATAGTCAATCGAAAAATGCTCTTGGGTTAATCTCGGCCGGCGTTCGCCATTCAGTTCCTCATTCCGCAAGCAAGGTTTTCTTCTTGCTCCACTTAAACGATTACGTTTTCAAATGCCGCCGCCCATTCTATCGGATCCACTTTCAAATACTTTCTGCTATTCATTATCAATCATCTGCAAATTTAAGAGTTTTCGGGGAATAACCTATAATTTGTTTTTGAGGCTCACCTGCAAATATCCTATCTTACCAAAGTCCGTGAACTCCTTGAATCTCATCCTGATGCTGCGACATTCGCCGCACAACTTAAAGCCGCATATCCGACCCTGCCTGGCGCAGAAGGTGTAGATGCTCTTGCACAGGCACTTTGCAAATAGTTTTTTGAAATACTATTGTCGGTCGTTCCTCTTCAGAAGCGGCCGATTCGTCGTGAATTTATGTTACTTTTGCAGAGGAATACGCAAATTTATGGATAGATAGAAAGACAATTCAGGATGCGACCTTTCCCAAATGTCCCATCCGCAACATACTCTCCCGCATCGGCGATAAATGGGCAATGTTAGTTCTATATACTCTTGAACAGCATGGTACATTGCGGTTCAATGACATGTACCGCCGCATCCCTGACATTTCTCAAAAAATGCTGACTGCCACGCTCAAGACGCTCACAGAAGATGGTCTCATTTTCAGAAAGTTATACCCGGCGGTCCCTCCCAAAGTAGAGTATTCATTGACAGACCGCGGGCGCAGCCTCCTTCCCCACCTTGATGCCCTGATTTCGTGGGCAATCGAGAATTTCGATGGCATAATTTCAAATAGGGCCAATTCCAACTAACGCCTTGACGCGTTTCGATACTTTCTCTTCCAGAAAGGCCGGATATTCTTATGGATAAACACTCTACAGGAATGTTGTAGTATCACTTGAATTCATTTCAAATAAAGCATTAGAACAATGACCTACGAGGAATATTTGGCGGACAATCAGCGCTTGCGGAAACGAATCATAGAATTGGAACAAAGCGCCGTTTTCATACACAGAAGGATGTCGCCAGAATATGCGCGGAAGAGAACATGATTCCCCTGTTGGCCGAGTGTTTGTCTTGGGGTAATGACTACAATAATGAATGCTATATGGTTTTGGCCGAATATGGCAAACTTCTGGATTCTTCCACGAGGCGGAAGATCGTTGAAGGGCATATTGACTATATCCGAAGGAAAGCCATCCCGACAGATAGCCGTAGATATTGTTATATCGTCAGCAATATGAAAGCATTACGGGATTCGTGTGATGAGGGGCGAACCGCGGTAAATGAACTACTTGAAGAATTCAGGGCACAATATAGTCGACGACCATCAATGATGAGCGAGCTGGATAAGCTTTGTTGACTGAATATATGCTTGCCCGCATTCATGCTCATCCGATTATTCTTGTATCTTTATCCGTGTGTTTAATAGATAATTCACAATCAGTATGAGAACTGCAAATAGGCTTTTGTATCTACTTGCTTCCTTTCTGCTCGGATACAATTGGGCATATTCACAGACACAGGCAGATGTTAGAATGGGTGAAATTCTGAATAGTGGTGACTTGTTTCTATTGAAAGAAGAATATCCGAATCTGAAAGACTCCGTAAGTGTGAAGATGCTTGATTTTATGGTGGAGGCTCAGTTTGGTATCGGTTTCAACAGATTGGATAATGCCGCTGTGGCTCTCGACAGAGGCCAGCACATTTATATTCCTGTGGAAGTAAATGGCACAACGAAAAGTTATATTTTCGGCACTGGCTGTTCTTTTGGCAATTTCGTCTCGGAGAAGTACGCGGAAGAGGTTGGTTTGAAGATTGCGGCGGATTCTGCCGGGCAGTAAAACTGAACAAAAAACAACACCGGATTGTTTCTTTTTCATGAAAAAAAATTATATTTGTCATTATGGTTAGTAGTATTTTCAGACATCGCACGATACTCGTGCTGGCTGCAATGTTGTGCAGCCTTGTTTCCGTCGCGAGGCCTTCCGCCCGCACATCTGTCGCCGTAGTTACGGATTCGCTTACCTATAGCCACGCCTCCGAAGCGATCGAGGAGTACGTGTCAAGCATGCGTCTTGACGGCAAACGCGGCATCCTGCTCATAGACAGATGGGGTGTTCCGGACTCCCTGCGCGCCGCGTTGATGGATCTTTACAAAAACGAATCTCTGGAAGGAGCCGTGCTCGTTGGAGACATTCCTGTTCCCATGATCAGGGACGCGCAGCACCTGAGTTCTGCCTTCAAGATGAGCCAACAACGTGACTGGAAGAGCTCCAGCGTGCCGTCCGACCGATTCTACGATGATTTCGGTCTGGTGTTCCGCTTTCTGAAGAGGGATGTCGAAAAACCGGAACTCTTCTACTATTCCTTGAGCGAGGAGTCCCCTCAACGGATCCGTTCCTCAATCTACACCTCAAGAATAAAGCCTTCGGATGAAGCTCATAAATATGAACTGATTGACGCCTTCCTGAGAAAAGCCGTAAGGGCAAAAAAAGAATCCGCCGGCATCGATCATGTACTGTTTTTCGCGGGTCACGGCTACAATTCAGAGTCAATGGTGTCAAGGATGGCCGAGTACAAGGCCCTTCACGAGCAGTTCCCGGTCATTGAGGGCAGGGACGGAAGGCTGGACTTCATCAATTACGATTTCGATGAATCCGTAAAGGACAGGCTTCTTTCAAGCCTTTCGGAGCCAAGCGTGGATCTCGCCATACTCCATCACCACGGCTACAATGACATGCAGCTTCTCAACGGTTCACCTTACGTGTCCTCTCCCGACGGTTGGCTGTCTCTCGCACGGAACTATTTCCGTGTCAAGGTACGTTCTTCACGGAACCAGGACAAACTCAAAGCCGATTTCATCAATCGTTATGGCATTCCCGCCCAGTGGCTGGATGAGGCGTCCGATCCGAAATTCATAGTTCAGGACAGTCTTTACGACCGTTCTATGGACATCTACCCTGAGGACGTGGATGCCCACAGCATTGCATCCAGGTTCATCATCTTTGATGCCTGTTTCAATGGAGCCTTCATCAATGACGACTACATCGTGTCACATTACCTGTTCTCGGACAAGAACTCCACGCTCGCCGCACTCGCGCATTCCGTCAACTCACTTCAGGACGTATGGTGCGATGAGATGGCCGGCCTGTTCGGAGAAGGAGTGTGCGCCGGTAACATCTACCGGAACATCTGGAACCTTGAGACCCACTTGTTCGGTGATCCCACTTTCCACTATTCATCCATAAGTGCCTTGGACGCCGCGGCGGGAAGAGAAGGATATTCAGAAAGGCATTGGAGAAAAATTCTCTCCGCAAAGGAGGCTCATCCTGATGTCAAGGCACTTGCGATACGCAAACTGGTAAGAAGCGGATCAATCTCACCTGAAGAACTCATAAGGATCCAGACAGAAGCGGCCTCCGGGATCGTAAGGCTCGCCGCATTCGACGGCAATGCTGAAATCGCCCCGGACTGCTTCGACAAGGCCATTCTTCTTGCTCTTGACGATGACTATGAGCTTCTTCAGCGGCTCGGTGCCAAATTCGCGACCTACAATCAGTCTCCGGCTCTTGCCGAAAAAGCCGCCCGATTGTTCCTTGACCCTCTGACATCCAAGAGAGTGCTGTTCCACATCAAGTCACTGCTTGTCACCATTGACGGAGAGAAAGCCAAAGACCTTGTACGCTCAACACCGTACTGGAAAGGAGATGAAGGCAAAGAGTCCCTTTATAAGTACATTGATTCAAACTCGGCTTCCATTAAGACCGACATCGATAATCTCACAAGCGAGACTACAGACTTGAAATCGGCCAGACTCTTCATTCGCGCGCAAAGGAACCAATGTCGCGCTGATGCTCTTGAACCGATTGCAGAGTATTACACAAGATGTTCGGATCATGACATAAAACTACTTATTGCAGAAACACTTGGCTGGTATCGTTATTCTTTTCTCGCTTCACGCGCGGAAAGCCTGTGCCGTTCTCTCCTTGAGAAAGAGAGCGACCCTCGGCTGCGCGAGGAACTGACAAAGAGCATAAGACGGATCAGCGAATGACAATTACGTCACGATGAGAAGAGCATTGTCAACAATAATCACGCTCCTGCTTCTGCTCTTGCCCTTCGGGCAGGAGGGTTTCTCCATGCCCAAAGACGGAAAGCTGAGGTTATGCGGCAGAGTAACCACCATCGAGAACGGAAAGCCGTCCCCTATGGCGGGAGCCGTGGTCATGCTCAAACCTACCGGACTTTATTCAGTCACAGATGCCGCGGGAGACTATTCATTCAGTAATCTGGATGAGGGACAGTACGACCTCCACATCGAGATGATCGGTTACGTCGCCATTGACTCCACCGTCGTTCTGCGAACCTCCGGCAGAGTCCGGTTTGATTTCACGATGGAGCTAAGCAGTTTCAGACTTAAGGAGGTCCATATAGTGGCTCAAAGCAGCAAGGCAGGCGAGTCCACGGCGTCCACGATATCCCGCCAGGCCATAGACCACGCTCTGACAAGCTCGCTTGGAGACGTCATGCAGTTGCTGCCAGGGGTGAGCATCTCAAACCCAAGCCTGTCCAGCGCACAGAGCCTCAACCTCCGCACCGCTGCCGGAAGTGACATGAACAGCCTCGGAACCGCCATAATCATCGACGGTTCTCCTGTGTCCAACAATGCCAACATGGAAGGCATAAGCTCTGCCATGAACGGGACCTCGACAACAATAGCCGGGACATCGACATTCAACGCAGGCTCTGTTCCGAATTCGGGCGTGGACGTGCGTTCCATCTCCACTGACAACATTGAGTCGATAGAGGTTATCAGAGGCATTCCGTCCGTGCAATACGGCGACCTTACGTCAGGAGCGGTCATCATCAACTCCAAGGCCGGCACAGAACCTCTTACACTCAGGTTCAAGACGGATCCGAAAATCTATCAGGCCTCTCTTTCAAAAGGATTCAGGCTCGCTCCGCATTCAGGAAGCATTCACGTCAGCACAGATTATGCCTACAGCAACGCCAAGACAACCGAGAGTTACGCCAACTACAGAAGAGTCAATCTTAAAGCCGTATACAGCAACACCTTCAACCGTCTCACAAGCACAAGTTCACTGGACTTGAGATTCGGGAAGGATACCAGGAATCCCAACCCGGATGATCTACGCTCACGCCTTTCGTCCGGAGGGCAGAGCTACGGCTACCGCATCAGCACCAACGGAACGTGGAGTGCCAATGCCGGATGGCTTAAATCCATAAGGTACGATCTTTCCAACAGTTTCACGCTGAAGGATTCATTCAAGGAGCAGATCTGCGCCAGCGCCACCTCTCTGTACACAAACAATATGGTGGACGGTACAATCGTGAGCAATGTCCCGGGTAGAGATTATTTCGACACCAACGGTGAAAAGATAACAAATTTCACCCAGAATCAGGTTGAGGCAGGGACGTTCGCCATCTTCATGCCAGACTCTTACTTTTCCCATTATGATTTCTACAGCAGGGAGATGAACACCTATGCGAAGATCGTAGCGAACCTGTTCAAGTCCTGGGGAACCACCAGCTCGTCCATACTTGCCGGAATAGACTTCAAGTCTGATGGGAATCTCGGCCGGGGACTCGTTTACCCTGAAGGAACACCGCCGCCACACAGCACCAACGCGGACTCAGGTTACCGGGAGAGACCCCTCTATGACATTCCTTTTGTCAATCAGTTCGGCTTTTTTGCCGAGAGCTCTTTCAAGACTGTCATCCTGGACAGAGCCTTCAACCTGAGCGCCGGACTCCGCTATGACTTGGTCGAGCGTATGGATGCTCTGTCTCCAAGAATCAACCTAAGCTATGAGATTGTTCCGCGGGTTCTGAATCTTAGAGGAGGCTACGGGATCACAGCAAAGGCTCCTACGGCCTCATATCTGCATCCAAATAATGCCTACTGCGACCAGACCCTGTTCAACAACGATGTCCAGTCGCCTCAGGACAAGATCGTTATCGCAAGCACAAGGATATTCGACACTTCCAACAGCAGACTTGAGATGGCGAAAAACCGCAAACTGGAGGTAGGTCTCGATCTGACGATAGCGTCCCGTTACTCGCTTAAAATCACTTTCTACGATGAGTTGATGAGGAACGGGTACACATTCGGCTCCGATTTTGACACTTTTGTCCTTCTTCCTTTCCTGACATATACAATCTCAGGAAGCGATGCCTCTGGAAATCCAACGTTTGACCTCACACGCGCCGACAAGAAGTTCTTCCGCTTCTACAAGCCGATGAACACCCGCTACGAACACAACACGGGGGTTGAATATGAGTTGAATCTCGGCAGGTTCGACGCCATTCGGACATCGTTCTTCCTCAACGGGGCGTGGATGAGGACACAGAGCGCCAACGCAGGATACACATTTGACTTCAGGCCGCGGTCAGGCAGCTATGTAGGTACGAACGTCTCCGTCTACGATCCTTTCGTAAGCCGGATAAATTATGAAAAGTTCCTTACTACATTGAGAGTCACACACAATATTCCGGCCATAGGTTTCGCGGTGACTCTTTCCTCCCAGTTTAATGTTTTCACACGCGGATGGAATGACTACAACAATGATGAATTGCCGCAACTCTTCATCAGCGCCGAAGACGGACGCATAACGGAATTCACCCCGGCCATGGCAGACGATCCCGCATTCAGGTATATGTACGACATCAAGTCTCCTAACCGTTTCACCGTAAGCCACACAATTCCGACCCTTGTGTTCAACCTGAACATCTCCAAGGAGATCGGATCGAAGATGACCGCTTCGTTCTTTGTCAATAACATCTTCAATTCCAGGCCATTGGATCCATCGGAGATAAGTATTGGCTCCTACTCTGAACTGAACGCCCCGATGTACTTCGGGTTTGAACTTAAAGTAAAAATATAATCCCTTAAAACTGTTGTATATGAAAAGAATCATCATTACTGCTACCTTGGCGATAGCCACAGCACTCGCAATCTCGTCCTGCCAGAAGGACAAGGTGAAGTTTTACGATTTCAGCATCGGACTTGACGAGTCCGGATTCACGGCTGGAGTGCCTTCACCGGAGAGTTATCTGGTGACATTCACCAACACCAACACAGGAGAGATCATCGAAATCAAGACCGACAGCAAAACCGTCACTGTCTCCCAACTTATCGAAGGTGTCTACGATGTGGTCGCCACCGCGCGTCACTCTATCTACAACTACCTTGGAAGCGCGAAGGCGGTCGTGATCAACTCGGCCGACGCTCTCACATCCCTGAAGATAACCGCCAGCAAGTCATCGTCCATCATATTCAAGGAGATCTTCTACTGCGGAAGCAAAACTCCTGAAAAGACCAACTACATGAAGGACAACTACATCGAGATCTACAACAACGGCAGCGAACCTGTCTATGTAGATGGCCTCTGCATAAGCACGACAAGCAATTACTCCTCGTCTACAGTCAACTTCGCGGACAACAACGGTCACCTCGTGGCGGCGGATGGCTCAACGACAACAATGAATGCTGATGAATATGTGATCGCAAAGGGTGTCATCTGGCAGATTCCGGGAGACGGCAAGACCTATCTTCTCAATCCTGGAGAATCCTTCGTGATCGCCTCCTCGGCGACAAATCACACAACAGCAGACAAGAATCCGAACTCCATCGACCTGTCAAGCGCCGAGTTCGAGACTGTCTGCGACAAGTACATCGAAAACGGACAGGTAGACAATCCTTCCTCCGGGAACATGATAATGATCAACCCGCATAACGCCACCATCACCAAACAGTACATGATGTCAGTCTCTAATGCCGGCCTTATCCTGTTCGCTCCGTCCACACCTGTCGCGGACGCCACACTTGTCGCGAACTACAATGGAAGCAAGCCTACCGGAACTTACGTGCCTGTTCTGCGTTCCGATGTTCTCGACGGTGTGAACTGGGTGAAGAATTCGACAACCAACCCGTTCCTTCCCGAGAACATAGACGCAGGCAAGACATGGGTGAGCGTCACCTACGTAAGGGAGTCGATCCTGAGGAAGGAAGAAGGCAAGACCTCCGAAGGCAACGTCATCTATCAGGACACCAACAACTCCACTAACGATTTCACCGTGTCCAAAGATCCTGTGCTAAGAAGGAACTCAAAGAAAGCCTCCTGGGCTGAATAGTCCCGTTTTCAGATGAAAGGACATTTTTCAATAATAATTCCGTTGTTTCTTGTGCTCACACATCCAATGGCATGGGCACAAGACAACGGAATATTGAATAAGGAGAAGGCTCTATGGCTGGAATCCGGCAACTCCGCCCTTATGGAGACAAGCGGAAAGAGGACGGATAACACCGCCGGCCTGTCATACGGCTTCATAACAGGAGAGCACCACCTTTTCCAGGAACCGCAGTCATCCCATAATGTCCGTTTCAACACGGCAGGCTATGCAACCATAGGGAAAATCAAACTATGGGGACAGTTCTCCTACGACAACATCACCGATTCCGGCACTCGCTACAACACATTGGTGTACGCTCCACATGACGAACGTTTCATATACAATGTCGCGGACACAACCTTGAGTGACTGGAAAAAACAATCATATGACATGGAGTTCAAGATGTCCGCCCCTTTGTCGCAGCGGCTTTCCGGAGGGCTTCATATCAAATACCGTGACCGCATAGCTGCCAAGCAGCAGGATCCGCGCAGTGAGTCCACCGTCTACGAGGCCGAGGTATCACCTTCGATCGCCTGTATCATAGGTTCAAGTCATTTCATAGGATTCAACGTCCTCTACTCGCGTCTTCTTGAGCGGTCCGCCCCGACCCTCAGCAATGGCTCGATTCTTCAGAACGTGTTTGTCCTTAAAGGCCTCGGTAATTATACGGAAGACGTGGTTGGATCCGGAGGGTTGTACACAATGTACTATCAAGGGAACAGCTACGGAGGAGCCCTGCAGTATGGTTTTGACGGCTCCGTGGAGCTTTTGGTTGACATGGGATACAGGATAAATCTCACGGAACTCAGACAGGACGCCACGCATCCAAGGGACATGGGACTCAGCAGCGTCAACGACTGCTTCATAAATGCACGGTTGCTGATAGAGCGGGAGAAGTCCGTACACAAACTATCATTCAACTCTCTTTACAAGCATACCAAGGGTACAGAATACTCCACCAAGCAGATCAACGGTGTCGGATGGGAGGTTGTCTCCAAGGCGACAATGAGCGAATATACTACCGCTGACGCATCATTATCATACGACTACTACCTCACAGAGGGTGATTCATACCTGTGGAACGCACACTCCAACATAAGGTACATCAGCAAAGATGACAGTTATGTCACCCCTCACAGCTGGTTCAAATATTCCGGTGTCAGCGCGGAGGCCGGAGCTTCCAGACAATTCTTTTTCAAGAGAAGAAGCATCATTTCGGGTTTCATGATCAGAGGCTACAAAAGCATCAATGGCGTGTATGTCTACAACGGCACCCGTGCGGAGAGCCGTCCGGTCAAAGAGTGGTACCCTCACGACATGGAAATACGATCTTCCGACCACATATCATTAGGGGCAATGATCGAGTACCACAAAGAAGTCAACGCCAACACGACCATCGGGCTGAAAACCCGCATTGATTATCTCCGCAGCCATGTCGGGGACAGGCTCCTCTCGTCATTCGGAGTACAATTGATCTTCTGATCCAGAGCCGCCCATTTGTTACAGTGATCCCTTCAGCACTCGGATTATTACCCGAGGCGTTGTGATCACTTGCGCTGAATATGGAGCTGTCGCTTAAATCCTACCAAGGTTGCCTCGTGCGCAGACCGATCCCTCCTGCTCACGAGACAACCTTAGCCAGCTATCCCGTGCGCAATTGGGGCTATCCTTGCTCACTGGAGAACATGGTTGGTCAGCTTTTTTCGGGACGCGCCCTCACATTGGGAGGAAAAATGGTCACCGAACCGCGGAGCTGTTCCTCTTGTAGCACCGAATTAAAAGCATCGGCAAGAGACCGTGAAGCGTCTTTGAGGTGTTCTATCATCTCGTCACGGTTCGTACAAAGGGCCAGATCCGCTATCGCCAACGAGCGTATCATCGCGAGGACAGACTGCTCGTTTCCTCCCCACAACGTCGTTGACATCGACAGCATAGCATTCTGGATGATGTCCATCGACGCCATCGGGTCTTTCCAGACATTGATGTCTGTCCTGAACTTCAACTGGCCGTCTCCATCCTGCAGCACTTCCAAAATTCTTTTCATAATTGCTTATTGTTTAGTTGTTTGACATAGAATCCCGGACACCTGTCCGAGACTTGATCTTTAATATTCTTATCTTCCTTAAGTTGGTAGAGGCTTCCCGTAAAACGCATAATCTCCCGTCCGCGAACCTTCGCTCACCTTCGCACACCATCGTTCGCCGTCCGCCCACAATCGCAGACTGTCGCATACCGTCGCAGACCATCGCTCTACGTCGAAGACCATCGCTCACCGCCTTCCTATCCCGTTACCGTCCTTTTCTTCGTCCGAGAGAAAAAGTGTCTCTAAAATGCGGGATCAGAATCCTGTCACTGCGGCGCATGCGCGCCAAGAGGGAACAATGAGTCCACTTCATATTGCGACAGCCCAAGAACACGCCGGATCTGACCATTGGAGGAACGGTAGTCATAGCGAAGTCGCTTTGCCAAATCCATTTTCTGAGCTTGGCTCAACTCCTTGAGGCTGCTGATGTCATAGGCAGACCTGACATATTTCCATAGTTGTGTAAACAACTCATTATCAGTTAGAAATTCCCCGTCATCCAGGTCTTTAGCAATCTCTTCATAGGCCTCGACATCCTTGCTGACCATCCAGAAATAATGATGGGCGTTGCGGAACATCGCCATTCCGAGTCTTATGTCGCAGTACGAAGGCGGTGCGATGTGTCCATTGGTCACAAGATAATCTCCCGGGAGATGCGGATTTCGCCCCTTGAACATTCTTCGGGCCGCTCTATCTTTCAGATCAGACAGCCTTGCATCAGGCAAAAACCGGCAGAAATAGTACGGCCCGGTACCCCACGGGTAAGAGAACGGGGTACATTCCGGAGTCACGACGTACCCGTTGCGATTGACATAGACAATGGTGTTCCTCAATGCCTTGAGATCCGGAACAGGCTTTAGGCTCATCTGGAATCGCGCCGGTACGGCAGACTCATACCTTGTGGCAATGTACCTGCTTAACCGTTTGCGGAACAGGTCGAAAAAAAGCCTTGACTCAACTTCGGCCCCACATAGAACAATGTGCAGGTGGTTGCTCATAACCTCAAAGGCCACGACAGCCAATCCCGGCACTTCCGCCAGGCATCTTGCCATCAGATTCATCACATAGCGATAATCATCATCGTCTCTGAACAGCAGTTCCGTCAGGTTCCCCGGAGTGTAAAGATGCCACCAATCTCCGTGTCCAAGGAAGGAGGCCTCGCACTTCTTCTCAGCGTCCGCATAAGGAAGTCGTTTCATAATCTAATCAGTTTGCTTCGTGCGAGTTGTAGCACTGTCTACGCACGAATGGTTATTCATACATTCTCACGTTCCCTCCAGTGTCCCAGATCACGTGAGAAATCTTTCTCGTAAGCCGCAAGCTATTCATTCTCCGTAATATACAAAAAGCGAGTCAGGTGCGATATAACCCAACTCGCTTTGCGGATTCCATGCTCCGCGGCATTCAGTCTTCCGATAGCGTCCACAAGCAAAAGCCCTGCATAAATCACATCCGTGACAGCAAAAGTGCCGAACTCTGCGTGAACATCTATCTTTAGCACGTCGACAGGGCGTTCAACTCCCGACGGTCGTACCACTTTAGCAAAGATATGAATATAATCTGATAATCCAACCGTCCTTCAAAGAAAAATCCACCATTCATTATTTATGAATATGTTCCCGTAGACTCCGCCATGTCTCCAACCTTATTCCTCGCCATCAGTTGTCGATCATTCTCCTCACAACGTTCTTCCTAACACCTTCTTCGTGAGCAGGAAGGCCCGGTCTGCTCACGGGAGGGTCTGTCGAGGTTGTCTCGGGAGC
>ENA-OPXC01000560-OPXC01000560.1-human-gut-metagenome-genome-assembly--contig:-NODE-560-length-33150-cov-2.264330_pt1 | contig 33150 bp, 38 predicted proteins | sample MGYA00241512_ERZ502016 | MGnify/ENA primary metagenome ERZ502016 (study PRJEB25962, sample SAMEA2043043) | human gut metagenome | biome: human gut; feature: human-associated habitat; material: faeces...
GAGCACACAAGCAAAAGAGTGAGCGTTATCGCTTGCGATAACGTGATTTCAAAAGCGAAGTTATCGGGGACCCCGCGGGATACTGTGTACTCGCGGGGAAAAGGAGCACACAAGCAAAAGAGTGAGCATTATCGTCCTCGATAATGCAATTTCAAAAGCACAGTGTGCGACGCGCACGCGGCTACGCCGCTTAACCAGCCGCACATTATTAAACGAATTATGCTTTTCACAAAAAAACCGCCTTTTCGGGCGGTTTTGGGTTTTTTGGCGAAAAGAATTTGCGCCTTTTTCGATTTGAAAAAGTCAGACGTTGCTTAAAAACGATTTGAGTTTTTCAGACTTCGGATTCAAAAGTATCTCACGGGGATCGCCCCGTTCCGTCAGTATGCCGTTGCATAAAAACAGCACTTCGTCGGCAAGTCTTAACGCCTGATTGACCGAATGAGTTGCAAAGATAACGGTTGGCGAAAACTCGGCGCAATAATTATCGAGCATATTTTCGGCGACCGCCGTTGCGGCAACGTCCATTGCAGACGTAGGCTCGTCAAGAAGAAGGATTTCGTGCTTGTCGGCAAAGACGCGGCACAAAGCCATTCTTTGGGTTTCGCCGCCGGAAAGTTTCAAAGCGTTTTTGTTTTTCAGTTCCCACAAGCCCATATCCCGAATGAGATCGTTGCATCTGTTTTTGTAATACAGGCGCGTATCCCGGCTTTTAAGGCGGGGAAGGTCGGGGCAGGCGACGTATACGTTCCGTTTCAGCGACATATCGAAAGCGTAACTTGTCTGGGACATATAACAGATTGTGTTGCCGCCGCTGGCGAAGTCCGTTTCAAGAATCGCGTTTTTGTCGGGTTTTATCAAGCCGCCGATAATTTTGAGCATGGTGGTTTTTCCCGATCCGTTGGAACCGATGACCGCGTAGCGTTTTCCTTTTTCGAAAATCAGTCCGCCGACGTCTAATACGACTTTCCCGTCGTATGTTTTTTTGCAAGACAGATTAAGCATGTTTTCTTCGTTTCAATCCGAATTGTAATAACGCGGCGACGCAATTTACGCACAAGGATATCATCAGAAGAATGAATCCGAGCGCGATCGCCATCGAAAAATCACCCGTGTTGTAATTCAGGGCGATTGCAGTGGTCATAACTCTGGTTTTGTAAAGAATGTTTCCGCCGACAATCTGCACTGCGCCGACTTCCGATATCGCGCGCGCAAAAGCAAACAAATATACCGCAATAAGCTGATACTTGCTTTCGCCGATAATCAAAAAAACTTTCTTGAAAGGATTAGCGCCCATACCTTTTAGCGAGGGGAGAGCGTTTTTGACTATGGGCGAAATTGCCGTTTCGGTCATTCCCGCAACGATTGGCGTAATCAATACTACCTGCGCGATTATCATAAGCTTTACGGAATAAATAAGCCCAAGATTGCCGAACGGCCCCGTGCCGGAAAACAATACGTAAACGATAATACCCACGACAACGGGCGGTAATCCCATGAGCGTGCGCATAAACGTTACGACGATTCTTTTCCCGGGGAAATCGTTGAACGCGACAAGAAGCCCGATAAGCGTCCCGAAAAGGAACGCTATTATCGAACTTGAAAACGCCATTTGAAGCGTAGTGTTTATTATGTTGTCAAGCAACGGGTCGTTGTCTTGCATCAACCGAATTGCCTGTTCCCACACGTTATTCAACTACTATCCCTTGTAGATAATGCTTTCGGGGATATCGTTAATATCGTTGGAACCGTCTTTCTTCAACGTTCCGCTGGGCCACAATGTAACTTCTTTGTTGTGGGTGCCACTCTTATCGCCGCGGGAGACAAAGAGATGTTTGCCATCGGCAATACTCTTGAATGCGTCTTTAACGGTTGCGGCGGTTGCAGCTTTTGCGGGATCGGTTTTGGGGCCGACAAGTACAAAGTAGTTGTACATGAACGACACGCGTTCCGACTTATATCCGTCAACGACGCGAGCAAAACCTTCCGACACGAAAGCTTCCTCGGATTTTTTGGAGTGGACGAGAATTACGTCGGCGTTGCCGTATTGTGCGGCTTTGATAGCGGCGCCCGTGCCTGCCGAGGATATTTCCCATTTGTAAGTCGGGTTATCCTTTTTGAATTCTTCGTGGAGATATTGCATGAGACCGCTGTCATTTACCGACGTGGTGGTCGAAATGCGAATGGCTGTCCTTTCGTCGTCTGCACTTGCAGTACCTTCCGCAGGAGTCTCAGCCTTGTATTCTTTCTCGTCGATGAGAGTGAAAAGGCTTGCACCATATTTTGCTTTACCGTATTCGGCAATTAAGCCCCTTGCTTTCTCGCTGGTCATCCAGTTGATGAAGACATTGGCGGCTTCCGTGTTTATTACAACGCCGGATTTGGGTTGACCGGTAACGGAATCAACGAACGGAGCGTCGGGTTTGACAGCAATCATCGAGTAGGTGTTTTTAAGGTCGTTGTCAGACTCTTTAAGAATTTCGAGATTGGGAATCTTATCCCCGTCGGGGTTGTTTTTGTACGAAAGGAACGTTGCTTTGTCGGTAAGGACGTAAGCGTTTTTCTCGTTCGCGATATTCAGACATGCGCCCATGCCTTGTCCCGCGGAAATGTACCAACCGGGCTCTTTACCCTTATCCTTGTTGCAGGCAACGAGTGCCAGGGACGTGAAAGCGATTACCAGCACCAGAAGCAGTGCAAGCAGTTTTTTGTTTTGTTTCATTAAGTTTTCCTCCTTTCCTCAATGGGAGGCACGTCCGTTTTCAGACGTACCCTATCGTTTCGTACTCCATGGCGGGCGCTGTAGGCGTACGAAATCGGATCAATTTTATTGTTACATAAGATTCCGGGCTTGTCAACAGTAATTTTTTATATAATTTTTGAACAAAATTGGCGAAAATGTAAGGATTTTGCGTAAAAAATTGGCGAAAAAAGATATAGACAACTGTTCAAGAATGTGGTAACATATATTTATAACATACATACACATAACATTACGCAAATGTAGTTTCGACACAAGAGGGAGGAAAATTATGTATCGAATCGATAAGGGCAAATGCGCGGATTGTGGATATTGCAACTATGTGTGTCCGTTTCAAAGTTTAATTCACAACATCGAAGAAAAAGCATGGGAAATCGACCGCGAAAAGTGTAAGGAATGCGGTCAGTGTTACGACGCGTGCATCACGAAAGCCGTTTTGTGCGACGACGACCAGAAAAGGGTGGAAACAATTTTCATCAACGACAACTGCATAGGTTGTTCTTTGTGCAAGCGTGCGTGTCCTGCGGACGCGATTTCCGGCGTCATCAAACAAAAATTCAACATCGACGAAAAATTGTGCATCAAGTGCGGCTTTTGTCTGACGAAATGTAAAAAAGAAGCGATAACGGCAACTTATCGCAACGTACACGGGGGTGAATTATGAGCACGAAATACTGCGGTTATTGCGGGAAAGTTTTGAAAGTCAACCTGACCGACCGAAGCGTTTCGGAGTATCCTTTTTCGGATAAGGACAGGGAAAAATATCTGGGCGGCAAAATTATGGCTGCCAAAATCATCGCAGATCATATCAAAGGGAAAATCGATCCGCTGTCGGAAGAAAACGTCATCGTCGTGACGACGGGACCGCTGAACGCGCTCGGCGCGCCGTGCTCGTCAAGGTTCAACACGTCGACGATTTCGCCGCTTACGGGGTATTATACGTCGTCAAACTGCGGCGGTAACTTCGGCATGTCGCTGAAACGCGCCGGCTACGACGCCCTTATTATCACCGGGAAAAGCGAGGAAAAAGTTTATCTTAAAGTCACGGCGGGCGGCGTCGAATTCAAGGACGCGACTCCGTATTGGGGTATGAAAACCGGCGAGGCGCAGGAGCAAATCCCCGACAAAGGGGAAAAGTTCGTCATCGGTCCCGCGGGTGAAAACCTTGTGAGATACGCCTGCGTCGTCAGCAACGAAAGGGCGGCGGGCAGAGGCGGCGTCGGCGCGGTCTTCGGCTCCAAAAACCTGAAAGGTATCGTTGCGGACGGCCACGTTACGCCGAAAATCTTCAACGAAGAAAAATATAAAACCAACAACGAAAAGTGGACGAAACGTCTGCGTATACACCCCACCACGGGCGTTCAGTTGCCCGAACTCGGCACGGCGGGACTCGTTTCCACAATGAACGCCAAAAACCTGCTTGCGACCAACAACTACCGCAGCGGAAAATACGATAAGTTTGAGGACGTTTGCGGCGAAACGCTGAAAGAAGATTACCTTGTCAGAAACAGCGGCTGCGTAACTTGTCCGATACGGTGCGCGCGCGTCGTTAAAGTCGAAGGCAAGGAAGTCAAAGGTCCGGAAGTCGAAACGCTGGGGCTTTTCGGTCCGAACATACTCAACAACAACATGCAAAGCATTCTCGACCTGAACTATGAGATGGACGAACTCGGCATAGATACCATTTCCTGCGGAAATACCATTTCGTTTGCGATGGAACTGAACGAAAAAGGCATGTGGAAAAACGATCTCGAATTCGGCAAAATCGACAACGTCGGGAAGGTTATCGAAGATATCGCGTATCGCCGCGGCATCGGCGACGACCTTGCTGAAGGCAGTATGCGCCTTGCCGAAAAGTACGGCGGACATGAATTCGCAATGAATGCGAAGGGTATGGAACTTGCCGCGTACGAACCGCGCGGGGCTGTCGGACAGGGGCTCGGATACGCCGTTGCGAACAGGGGCGGCTGCCACCTTAACGGCGGTTACCTTGTCGTTCTGGAAGGGCTGGGGCTTTCCGTCAATCCTTATACCACACACGGAAAAGGAGTGTTGTGTGCCATGTTCCAGGACCTTATGGAAGCGTGCAGCGCAGGCGGAAACTGTCTGTTCACGACCTATGCGTTTTTCCCGACTTTCCTTATGAGCAAGCCAAACAGCATAGTTACGCGCGTCGTCAATAAGGTGATGACCGAACTCGGACTTGTAATCAAACTGCTGTTGCGCGTGCCGACTGCGATCGCGATGCATATGCCGTTTGAAATGCTGCCGCATACAAAAGCGATTTATTACGCGACGGGTATGAAAATGAACTTCGGAAAGTTCCTCAGAATCGGCGAAAGAGGATATAACCTTGAAAGACTTATCGACATAAAACTCGGCGTAAGCGAAAAGGACGACGATTTGCCCGAAAGACTTAAAAACGAATTGCAGATCGCAACGAATCCGAAAAGCAAAGTGCCCCTTGACAAACTTCGCGCGAAATATTACAAGGCGCGTTTCTGGGACGAACACGGTCGCCCGACCAAAAAACTTATCAAAAGGCTTGGATTGGAGGACGTATTATGATTGAAGTAAAGTTTTTCGGTACGGCAAGAGTTAAATTTCAGGTAAGATCCATCGAGGTCGAGGCAAACGACGTTAAAGAACTCATAAGCGTCGTTGCGGAAAGATTCTGCATCCGCGAAAAAGAAGTAAAACAGTTTCTGATTTACGTCAACGACGTGAATATCGCGTCGCTGAAAATGTACAAAACAAAATTGAAAGACGGCGATAAGGTAATGTTTTTGTCGCCCGCATCGGGGGGATAATGCAAGGACTCGGCGGCAGAGTATTGGTCATAGGCTGCGGAGGACTCGGCGGCTACGTTGCCGAGGAGTTGGCGCGGCTTAACGTCGATTATCTTATCCTTGTCGACGGCGACTATTATACCGAAAGCAATATGAACAGACAAATCGGCGCGCTGTTTTCCACGCTCGGCAAGAACAAAGCCGAAGTGATGCTTTCCCGCGTGAGAGATATCAGCAAAACCCACGTGAAAAGCGTGCCCAACGACTTCACGAGATACAACGCTTATCTTATCGACGAGGTCGATATCGTCGTGGACTGCGTGGACAATATCGAAACGCGGCTGCTTATAGAAGAAGAGTGCGAGAAACGCAAAAAAGTTCTGATTCACGGCGCGGTCGACGGGATTATGGGACAATGTATGATCTGCTATCCCGGCGAAAGAAGGCTGTCGAAAATGTACAGAAAATCCAAGGACGTTCCGCACAAGACTTATTCCTTCGTCGTGGCGCTGGTTGCCTCGATTCAGGTCGCGCTTGTTTATTCCGTGCTGAAACACGAGGACGAAGATACGAAAGGAAAATTGTTTATGCTGGATCTTGGCGTAATGGAAACAAGGGTGGTGAAACTATGATGAAAACGGTTGCGGTGCTTGTCGCGAGCGACAGCTGTTTCAATGGCGAAAGAGAAGATAAAAGCGGCAAAGCGATTGTCGAAATTATGAAAGCGGCAAATTACAAAATTGAAAGTTATGACGTCGTTTCCGATGATTTAACTGTCATTTCTGCAAAATTGAACGAATACGTCAATCGTGAAATCAACCTTGTTCTGACAACGGGCGGCACGGGATTTTCGCCACGCGACAATATGCCGGAAGCCACAAAAGCCGTGATTGACAGGGAAGCGCCCGGGATTGCGGAAGCCATAAGATTTTCGTCGTTTGCAATCACGAAAAAGGCGATGTTGTCACGCGCCGTGTCGGGCATCAAGGATAAAACCCTTATCATAAATCTGCCGGGTTCCGAAAAGGCGGTCAGGGAAAGTATCGACGTGATATTGTCGCCTGTCGAACACGGGCTCGATATTCTTTTGGGACTTGCACATAACTGCGGCGAAAACGTAAAATGAAGTTTTTTAAGGTTCTGGACACCAAAGAAGCAAAAAAAATCGTAAAAGATAATATTGAAGCGGCGGCGTTGAAAGTAACGTCGCGAAAAACGTCGGACGCGGTCGGATATACCGTTTCCGACGACGTTTTCAGTACCGAAAAATATCCGCCGTACAACCGCTCCACCGTGGACGGATTTGCGGTTTTTTCGGGCGACGTCGCATGCGCGGGTTCGTCCGTTCCGTCGGTAATGAAAATAACAGGGCGCGTGCGTATCGGCGAAAAGCCCGGCGTTTGTGTGAAAAGCGGCGACTGCGTTGCGATACCCACGGGCGGCGTTGTACCCGACGGCGCGAACGCGGTCGTAATGATCGAGGACGTTGAAGTACTGAACGACGAAATCGCGGTGTATCGTCCCGTGAAGCCGTGGGAAAACGTCATTCGTTGCGGCGAAGAACTTGACAAAGGCTCAATCGTGATGAACAGGGGCAGCGTAATAACGCCCGTTGCGGCGGGGGCTCTTGCGGGGCTCGGAATATGGCGCGTCGACGTTTTCGACGGCATTAAAATTTCGGTAATTTCGACGGGTGACGAACTCGTTGACGTATCGAGCGACGCGTCGGACGGAAAAATCCGCGACGTCAACACGACTCTTTTGTCCGCGGCAATCAAAAAAGACGGCTTTGACCTTGTCTTTACCGCACGCACGAAAGACGACGAAAACGAAATCAGAAACGCAGTAAGCACCGCCGTTTCAAAAAGCGACGTTGTGTTGATAAGCGGCGGCAGTTCCGTCGGCGCGAAAGACTTTACCGAAAGGGTGCTTTCCGACGGCGAAATCCTTATGCACGGGCTTGCAATGAAACCCGGGAAACCGACCATTCTTGCAAAAATCGACAAAACCCTTGTCGTGGGATTGCCCGGGAATCCGTACGCCGCATATATGGTTTACAACGAAATAATTTCAACCGTCGTGAAAGAAATCAGGGGACAAAAGGAGAAAACGCTGGATTGCTTTTCGGCGTGCAATTTTCCGTCCGTGCCGGGACGTACGACGCTGCAACTCGTGAACGTCGCTTTTGACGGGACAAGGTACGTCGCGACGCCCGTGTTTTTGAAGTCCGCAAACCTCATCACCGCGATGAGCGCGAACGGTTACGTCAGAATCTCAAAGGACGAGGAGGGCATTTATAAGGACGCCCCGCTCAAAGTCATACCGCTTGAATTATGAGAAACGTTTATATCGAAAACAAAAGTCTGGACGAAACGCTGGAAACGTATTTGTCTTTTGTGAAACCTATCGGGGAAGAGGAAATCAAAACCATCGACGCCGCGGGCAGGATAACGGCGGAAGCCGTGTTCGCAAAAGTGTGCGATCCGTGCTATAACGCGTCGGCAATGGACGGAATCGCGGTGCGCTCCGAAGACACCGTCGAAGCGAGCGAACTCAACCCCGTAACCCTTAAAAAGGACGAGTTCGAATACGTCAACACGGGCGGCGTGATAAAACCGTCGTACGACAGCGTGATTATGATTGAAAACGTCGTCGCGGACGGCGAAAACGTGATAATCAACGCCTCGTCGCACCCGTGGCAGCATATACGCGCCGTCGGCGAAACCGTCGTTGCGAACGAGATGGTCATCCCGTCAAAAAGGAAAATCCGCGCCATAGATATCGGCGCGATTCTCGCGTCGGGAAACGAAACCGTTACCGTCAGAAAAAAACCGAAAGTCGCGATTATCCCCACCGGCGACGAAATGGTGGAACACGTGAAAGACGTGCGCGTCGGGAAACTTATCGAAAGCAACAGCCGCGTTTTTTGCGCGCTGATTGACGAATACGGCGGAATACCCGACAGATTCGACGTCGTGCGCGACGATGAAACCCTGATTGAAAACGCATTGAAAAACGCCGTAAAAAACCACGACGTCGTGCTTATCAACGCGGGTTCTTCGGCAGGCACGAAAGATTTTACGAAAAAAATTATCGGGCATCTCGGCACGGTTGTCGCGCACGGGCTTGCAATAAAACCCGGGAAGCCGACGGTGCTTGGTATAATCGACGATAAACCCGTCATCGGCGTGCCGGGATATCCCGTTTCCGCATACACGGTGATGGACAAGGTCGTGAAACCCGTGATTGAAAAAATGACCTGCACTCCGCCGACGAAAAGGCAATACGTCACGGCAACGCTCACAAAGCGCGTCGTATCGTCGCTGAAAAGCCGCGAGTTTTTGCGAGTTGCGCTTGGGTTTATCAACGGTAAATACTTCGCAACGCCCCTTGAAAGAGGAGCCGCCGCGATTATGAGCATGGTCAAAGCCGACGGCATCGTCGATATCGACAGAAACGTCGAAGGTATCGATTCCGGCGAAGAAGTCAGGGTTGAACTTTTAAGCGACCTTGACAGCATAAAAAGAAAACTCGTGATTATCGGCAGCCACGACGTGGCAATCGATATTATCGGCGATACGATCCCCGTCGTGTCGGCGCACGTCGGAAGTATGGGCGGGATTTTCGCAATGAAAAACGACGCGTGCCATATTGCGCCTATTCATCTTCTTGACGCGGAAACGGGGGAATACAACGTCCCGTTCGTCAAAAAATACTTCGGCGAGGGAACGATGGCGATAATCAAAGGTCTTGGGCGCACGCAAGGACTTATGGTGCGTCGCGGCGACGACAGAATTAAATCCGTCGGCGACCTTAAAGGCGGCAGGTTTTCCTTTGCAAACCGACAAAGCGGCGCGGGCACGCGACTCCTGTTTGATTATCTCCTGAAAAAAAGCGGAATAAGCAAGGACGAGGTCAACGGTTACGAAAAAGAATTCGTCACGCATCTTGCGGTTGCGTGCGCGGTGCAGAACGGCTTGTTTGACTGCGGTCTCGGCGTGGAGTCGGCGGCAAACGCAATGGGGCTTGACTTTATCCCCGTCGGGCAGGAAAGTTACGACTTCCTTGTGAAAAAATCAATGCTTCAAAACGACGAAATCAAAAACTTTATAAGCGTTTTGAAAAGCGACGATTTCAGGGAAAAAACGGCTGCGCTCGGCGGCTATACGTTCGACAAAACAGGGGAAATTATTTTGGTATGAAAGACGCGTTTTCACGGACAATCGATTATATGCGTGTATCGCTGACCGACAGATGCAACTATCGGTGCGTGTACTGCATGGACGAATGCGGCGTCGAAAAAAAGTCGCACGACGACATTCTGTCATTTGAAGACGTAATGACGATAATCAGGGCGTTTCATAACCTTGGCGGAAAGAAGGTGCGCTTCACCGGGGGCGAGCCGCTTCTTCGGAAAAATGCCGCGGATTTTATTTGTTCGGTAAAAAAAGAATTGCCCGACCTTTGCATAGGATTGACGACAAACGGCGTTTATCTTCCGAAATATATTGATAAACTGTCGGATTGCATTGACGGGCTTAACGTGAGTATCGATTCGCTCAGCGACGAAATATACAATAAAATCACGCGGGGTGGCAATCTCGAATGTGCGATGCAAGGAATTTCGGCGGCGAAAAACAACGGCATTAAAAATATCAAAGTCAACGCCGTTTTAATGAAGGGCGTGAACGACGACGTGAGCGCGTTTTCGGAATTTGCAAAAAAACACGGCGTAAAAGTCAGGTTCATCGAAATGATGCCGATAATGAACGAGCATGCGTTTCATAAGTATTTTCTGCCGGCGGATATTTTCGTGAAAGCAAACGATATGACGTTTCTTCGCCGCGAAAACAAGGTTGACGTTTATATGACGAAAGACGGCGTCAAAATCGGCGTAATAGCCGCACTCCAAAGCAAGTTCTGTTCGTCGTGCAATCGCATAAGACTGACCGCCGACGGCAAGATTTTACCGTGCTTGCATCACGACGTTTTTGTTGACGTAAAGCCGTATCTTGCCGACGGGAACGTCGAAGACGCAATACTGAAAGCGGTGGAAATCAAACCGCGGGAACACCTTATCGAAATGGGTGTGCTTCAAAAAATCAATATGTACGGAATCGGAGGATAATATGGAACTGAGTCACGTTGACGAAAACGGCGCGAAAATGGTTGACGTCGGGGAGAAATCGGCGACAAAACGCACTGCCGTTGCGCGCGGGGAAATCAAAACGAAGCCCGAAACGATAATTCTACTGACAAACAAAGAAACGCCGAAGGGCGACGTCCTGAACACGGCGAGAGTTGCGGGGATTATGGCGGCAAAAAACACATCGTCGCTTATCCCGATGTGCCATAACGTCCCCCTTGACAACGTAAAAATCGAGTTTGAAATCGGGCGCGACAAAGTGGTCGTCACGGCAACCGCCGTCGCAACGTACAAAACCGGAGTCGAGATGGAAGCGCTTGTCGCGGTGAGCGTCGCAAGCCTTACGATATACGATATGCTGAAAGCCGTCGATAAAAGTATGGTGATCGGCGAGATTTGCCTTTTGAAAAAAGAAGGCGGAAAAAGCGGAATTTACGAGAGGGTGTAATATGGCAAAAGTTGTTGCGGTAAACGTAAGCGAGAAAAAAGGAACAATCAAACACGCAGTCGAAGAGGTCGAAATGAAGGAAGATTTCGGCATCGTCGGGGATTCTCACGCCGAACAAGGCAGCATCCGACAGATAAGTCTTCTTGGCATCGAAAGCATCAACAAAATGAAAGAATACGGCATCGGGCTTTGCGTCGGAAAATTTGCCGAAAACGTGACGACGGAAGGGATTTGTTTGTACGAATTGCCCGTCGGAACAAAACTGAAAATCGGCGAAACGCTCCACGAAGTGACGCAAATCGGCAAAAAATGCCACGCCGGCGACGGGTGCGAGATCGCGAAACTCACAGGAAAGTGCATTATGCCGAAAGAAGGAATATTCACGCGCGTGCTGAAAGGCGGCATCGTGCGCGCAGGCGACGAAATTGTCATTGAAAAATAAGGGATATTAAAACTTATAAAAAACAAAACAAGCGGTTTATGCCGCTTGTTTTTTCGTTAAATATGGTTTTTTGTAAATTATCGGGAAATCGTGACCATTTTTATCGTGTTGGTGTTGCCCGATTTTTCGCCCGCCGTACCTGCGGTTATTACAATCGAATCGCCGGAACGCAACGACGGCATATTGTTTATCGCAGCCTTTTCCGCCTCGTAAAACAGAACGTCGGTGGAGTTGTAGTGCGCGCTCATAACGGGAAGAACGCCCCAGGACAAAGCAAGTTTATACCACACCGCCTTGTCGGTTGCCATGCCGATTATATCCATCGGCGCGCGGAAGCGGGAAACCATACGGACGGTCGTGCCCGAATTTGACGTGACGACGATTGCTTTCGCGCCGATATCGATTGCCATACCGCACGTTGCGTGCGACACCGCGTCCGCCTTGTTTTTGATTTTGAAATGGCTGTCGTGGAAGCGGGAAACGTAGTCGATGTGACGTTCCGTTTCTTCGACGATATCAGACATCGTACGCACCGTTTCGACGGGGTACTTGCCCGCCGCCGATTCGCCTGACAGCATAACCGCGCTCGTGCCGTCGTAAACGGCGTTTGCAACGTCCGAAATTTCCGCGCGGGTGGGGCGGGGGTTCTGGATCATGGATTCCAGCATTTCGGTTGCGGTGATAACGCGCTTTCCGAGAAGGCGGCATTTCGTGATGAGATATTTCTGGACGGCGGGTACTTCGGCAAACGGGATTTCTACGCCAAGATCCCCGCGGCCGATCATAATGCCTTCGCACTCCGAGCAAATATCCTCGATATTTTCAATGCCGCTGCGGTTTTCGATTTTTGCGATTATATCGATGTTTTCGCCGCCGTTTTCTTTCAGAAAGGTTTTAAGGTCGACAAGGTCCTGCTTGCACGACACGAACGACGCCGCAATAAAACTCACGCCGTTTTTTATGCCGAAAAGAAGGTCGGCTTTGTCCTGCTCGCCAAGGTAAACCTGGCGGAGCGTTTTTCCGGGGAAGGACATACTTTTGCGGTTTGAAAGTTCGCCGCCGATAAGGGTTCTGCACTTGATTTCCGTGCCGTCGATTTTGGCGACTTCAAAGGTCACAAGCCCGTTGTTGACAAGGATTTTGTCGCCGACGGACAAGTCGGACGGCAAACCTTTGTAGCTCACCGACACGATATTTTCGTTGCCTTGAACGTCGCGCGCCGTGAACGTGAAATCCGCGCCGTCGGGAATAAACACCTTGCCGTTTTCAAAGGTTTTTATGCGGTATTCGGGACCTTTCGTGTCAAGCATAATCGCGATGGGCAGGTTAAGTTCCTCACGCACCTTTTTAATCATTTCGATTGTTTTTTTGTGTTCGTCGTGAGTCCCGTGCGAAAAGTTGAGTCTTGCGACGTTCAACCCCGTTTTGCACATTGCGCGAAAGACGTCTTCGTTGTCCGACGACGGGCCTATCGTGCATACTATTTTGGTTTTTCTCATATTAAAACTCCATACGCAAATCAATGCGTAAATACTATATTCGATCGTAATAAATTATAGATATTTTCACGAAATCGTCAAGCGTAAATAAGGGGTTGAGTTTTTCCGTTTTTCGTGATAAAATATTTTTTGGAGGGGCAGCGATATGGATACGAAAATAAAATACGTGTCTGACGACCGTCGTTATAAAATCGTAATCATTATTCTCGTTTCGATAATAGTGTTGTTTTACGTTGCCATCCCGATTTATCGTAAACTGTACGATAAGTTTTTCATTTATTACAAAAAAGAAAATCCGTCGATTTCGACGGGCATAGGGTTGTATGGAAAACCTGAAAAAACCTCGGTTTACGATGAAGCAACGGGAACATATACCGTTTCTTATACCGTCGAATATAAGATAAACGTCGGCGCACCCGTTGTAAGTTTTACTTGCACGTATGATTTTCGCGACAAAGACGGCGTGGTACAGGATACGAAAACGAGCAACCCCGTCGTAATCAACGAATGCCCCGACGATAAACTTACGATTGTTTTTGAGAAAGTAAGAATAGATCCCGCTTCGTACAGAAGCGTCGATATGAACGTCGTTTACGCAAAGTCGTTTTACGAAGAAGGGCTTGAAAAACTTTCCCCGTTTGACAGGTGGTTGAAAGAGAATCCGTGGGTGTGGGCGTTATTTGTCGTGCCATACCTTATCGCTATGGGCGTGATTATGGTTGCTACGGCAAAGTTTTTATGCGCCGATTGCGACCTGAAAGACAAGGAATTCTGGAAGTCCGTCGCGGCGGGCGTATTCTGGCCGATCGGCGCGCCGATACTTCTTTCTGCGTATATCAAATCCGAAAAAGAAAAACAACGAAAACGCATCGAAAGAAACAAAAAGGAACGCACTGAAAAAAACGATATTCGTACGAACGAAGAAATAGATACTACTGGTGAATTATGATTGTTGTGAATTTGTATTATACGGGAAAAAACGGGGCGGCGAGAGAGTTTGTAAACGAAATGGAATCGTCGGGTATTGCGGACAAGGTGAGAAACGAAAAGGGTAATCTCGGATACGAATACTTCTTTTCGCAAAAGGACGAAGAAACGGTTCTTCTTGCCGATAAATGGACGGACGAGGGGGCAATCGACGACCATCATAAATCGGAAATGATGAAAGAAATCGCAAGGCTTCGCGACAAATATAAATTGCGGTTGAAAGTCGAAAAATTTATCAAGGAATAAAAGAAAACGGACGATATTTCGTCCGCTTTTTATTTCATGTAAATTTCGAGGCGGACGGACAATACCGCCGCAATAAAAAGTTTCACAAGGTCGGGCACGATATACGGCACCACGCAAAGCATAAGCGCGCTTTTCACGCCGATACTGCCGACGTTTTTCCCGTAAACCGTGATAAACCATGCCGTACCGAAAACGTAACATATCGTAAGCCCCAGAATATTTGCGGCGAAAAACACTCCCGTGCGAGCGAATTTGTTTTTCACGGGGATAAGTTTTGCAAGCCCCGAAATCACGACGGCGAAAGCGAAACCGAAAATATATCCGCCCGTCGCGCCCATAAGTGCGGGCACGCCCGATTTGAACCCCGCAAAAACGGGAACGCCGATAAGCCCCAGAAGAATGTAAATAAGGATTGTCAACAGCCCTTTTTTCCAGCCGAGAATACCGCCGATTGCCGCAACCGCAAGCGTTTGCAACGTAAAAGGCACGTCGCCGACGGGGATTGAAATCCAAGCGCAAACGGTAACGACCGCAACGCCCAGCGCAACGTGGGTAAGATCCCTTGTTTTCGACGGGCGATCGGCGTCCGAAAAAGTATTTTCGCAATTTATGGCAACGTCTTTTTTCATATCGGAAATATTTTATCGTTTCTCGGCGAAGTTGTCAATAACCGAATATAAAGTAAACTATATCCAAGTGAATATAGTAACCGCAGAACGATGGTATTTATGTACTATGTTCAAGAGTTAATGCTAATTTTATAAGGTGTCCCTTCCGGGCGATTGCCACCACGGTGCACACTTCGTTTTTGAAATCGCGTTATCGGAGACGATAACGCTCACTCTTATGCTTGTGTGCGCCTTTTCCCCAGGTCCCCGATTTATGCCTCGCAATGACAAATAGTGAGTTGCGTGCAAGGAAAGAAGAAGTTTATGGAATATGTTTGCAAAACACGCGCGCATAGTGTAGAATATCAAGTGAAATAATCAAAGGACGGACTAATATGAAATACGGCAAAATCAATCACGTCGGTATCGTCGTCAAAGACTGGAACGAGGCAACCGACAGATACGGCAAACTTTTCGGCATTAAACATTGGTATGAAATCGTCACCGACGAGGGCACTTTCGACCTTAAATACCACGGCGAAAAAAAGGACTGCAAGGTTCGCATCTTCTATGGCGGAAAGGGCACGACCAAACTTGAAATCATCGAAACTCAGGGCGAAAAGAATATTTACGATTACTTTTACGAAAAGCGCGGCGAGGCGGCGCATCACCTTATGTATATGACGAAAGACCTTGACAGGACGATTAAGGAGTTTTCGGAAAACGGATACAAGGTGTTCCAGAACGCGACGTTTTCAAGCGGCGGCGCGAAAATCCGCTACGCCTACATGGGCAAGGACGAAGATGGGCTTATTTTTGAATTCGTCGAATGCTCGTTAACCAAACATATCAAAAAAGGCGATATGCCTTTCGAGATGCAAATCGGTGCTCTTACGGGCAGCTATAAAAAAGTCAAATAAGGAGAAACTCTTATGGATATCAGAGAAATTTTGAATCATTGCGACCACACTCTGCTTGCACAGACTGCAACGTGGGAAGAAATCAAGGCGATTCTGGACGACGGCATAAAATATAACGTCGCGTCGTGCTGTATTCCCCCGTCATTTGTGAAGCGCGCGAAAGAGTACGTCGGGGACAAACTCAGCATCTGCACGGTCATCGGGTTCCCCAACGGCTACAACACCGCCGACGTCAAACTCTTTGAGACGGAACAGGCTCTGAAAGAGGGCGCGGACGAAATCGATATGGTTGTCAATATCGGCGACGTGAAAGAGCATAACTTTGAAAAAGTTACCGACGAAATCAGACTTCTGAAAAACGCCTGCGGCAAAAAAGTCCTGAAAGTCATCATCGAAACCTGTCTTTTGACCGACGAAGAAAAAATCGCAATGTGCAAAGCCGTTACCGACGCTCACGCCGATTATATTAAAACGTCGACGGGATTTTCGAAGGCGGGCGCAACTTTTGAAGACGTGGAACTTTTCAAAAAACACGTCGGAAAAGACGTGAAAATCAAGGCGGCGGGCGGTATCGCGTCGCTTGACGACGCCGAAAAATTCCTTTCTCTCGGCGCAGACCGACTCGGCACGAGCCGTATAGTTAAAATCGCTAAAGCAAACGAAAATAAATGAGGTAAATTATGAGAAATATCCCCACACCCCACAACAGTGCAAATATCGACGATTTCGCAAAAACCGTCCTTATGCCGGGTGATCCCCTTCGCGCGAAATTCATTGCGGAAAACTTTTTGGAAGACCCCGTACTCGTAAACGGCGTGCGCGGCATTAACGGATATACAGGTATGTACAACGGCAAAATAGTGTCCGTCATGGCGTCGGGCATGGGCATACCTTCGATCGGTATTTATTCGTACGAACTTTTCAATTTTTACAACGTCGAAAACATCATAAGAATCGGCAGCGCGGGCGCGATCTCCGACGAGGTCAATCTTCGCGATATCGTCATCGGACAGGGCGCTTGCACCAACAGCAATTACGCAAGTCAGTTCAATCTTCCCGGCACGTACGCGCCGATCGCAAGTTATAAACTCCTGAAACAGGCGGTCGATTTTGCACAAGACGCGGGCGTCAATTATAAGGTCGGCAATCTGTTTTCGTCGGACACCTTTTACGACGACGCGGCAAGCCTTTCCGACTGGCGTAAAATGGGCGTGCTTGCGGTTGAAATGGAAAGCGCCGCGCTTTATATGAACGCAGCGCGCGCCGGCAAGAACGCGCTGTGCATCTGCACCATTTCGGATTGTCCGTTCACAGGGGAAAGTTGCACTGCCGAAGAAAGACAGAATACTTTCACCGATATGATGGAAATCGCACTTAAAATTGCGGAAATAAATGATTAAACGTGTTTTTTTGATTGTTTTGGATAGTCTGGGCGTCGGCGAACTTCCCGACGCGTACAAGTTTCACGACGAGGGAAGCAACACTTTGCGCGCGATAAGAACGTCAAAGTTTTTTCTGGGAGACAACCTGAAAAAACTTGGAATGTTCAACATCGACGGCGTTGAAGGCGGCATCGAAAATCCGACGGGCGTTTATGCGCGGCTTTCCGAAAAATCGGCGGGCAAGGACACTACCGTCGGACACTGGGAAATCGCTGGGCTCGTGTCGGAAAATCCGCTGCCCACGTTCCCGGACGGCTTCCCGAAAGAAGTCATCGACGAGTTTGAAAAACAGACCGGCAGAAAAACTTTGTGCAATAAGCCGTATTCCGGCACGGAAGTCATAAAAGACTTTGGCAAAGAACACGTCGACACGGGCGCGCTCATCGTTTATACGTCCGCCGACAGCGTGTTCCAGATTGCCGCGCACGAAGACGTCGTCCCCGTGAAAGAACTGTATCGTTATTGCGAAATCGCACGCAAAATTCTGACGGGTAAATACGGCGTCGGAAGGGTAATCGCACGACCTTTTGTAGGCAGTTATCCGGACTTTGTCCGCACCGATAACCGCCACGACTTTTCCTTGACTCCCCCCGGCGACACCATGCTTGACCTTATCAAAAGAAAAGGACTGGACACGATCGGCGTCGGAAAGATTTACGATATTTTCAACGGAAAGGGCATAAAGGAAACTTATCATATCCGCGATAACGCCGACGGCATGCGCGTTACGAAAGAACTGCAAGCAAAGGACTTCAACGGGCTTTGCTTTGTGAACCTTGTGGACTTCGATATGAAATACGGCCACAGAAACGACGTGGACGGATATGCAAAAGCCGTCGCCGAATTCGACGCGTGGCTCCCGACGTTTATGCATGATATGAAAGCCGACGACATTTTGATGATAACGTCCGACCACGGCTGCGATCCGCTCACGCCCAGCACCGACCACAGCAGAGAATATATTTTCCTGCTTGCGACGGGCGAGACGCTGAAAGAAAACGTCAACCTGGGCACGTTGGACGGGTACAGCGACATCTCGGCAACGATACTCGATATGTTTGGCATCGAAAACACTTTGCAGGGAAAAAGTTTCCTGAAACAAATCGAAAAACAGCAATGATTTTTGGATAGTTGCGGATTTTTTAATATAATTCCGACAGCCGCAAGACAACAGTTATCTTTTTTGAAGAAAGTACCTTTGCGACGAGGTCGAAGGTATGCGCGAATTGCACGTGGGTATGGCGAAAAAATGACGGATTACAAAAGTTTGATCAGAAAAGCAATGCAGGCGTCCGAAAGGGCGTATTCCCCTTACTCTCACTTTAAAGTGGGGGCGGTGCTTGTCGCAAAAGACGGGCGCGAATACGAAGGCGCGAATATCGAAAACGCCTCCTTTTCCGTCACGAATTGTGCGGAACGAGTTGCGCTCGGGAAGGCGATTTTCGACGGTGCACGGGAGTTTCGTGCGATTATCGTCGTCGGACATAAGGACGGACAACCTTTCGATTACTGCGCTCCGTGCGGCGTTTGTCGGCAGGCTCTGACAGAATTCAACGACGGCAGCATGGAAGTCGTTTTGGCAAAATCGGAAGATGAATACAAGGTTTTGACACTTAAAGACGTTTTACCGCTTGCTTTCACGGAGGTTAACTTATGAGAATGTACGATATTATCAAGAAAAAACGCGACGGCGGCACGCTTACGAAAGAAGAAATCGAGTTTTTCATTTCGGGTTACGTTTCGGGCGATATCCCCGATTATCAGGCGTCGGCGCTTCTTATGGCGATATACTTTCGCGGTATGAACGTCGACGAAACCACGTGTCTGACGCTTGCAATCACGAATTCTGGCGACAAGGTCGATTTGTCCGGCATCAAAGGTTTTAAGGCGGACAAACATTCGACGGGCGGCGTCGGCGACAAAACCACGCTTATCGTTGCGCCTATCGTGGCGTCGGCCGGCGTTAAGGTCGCAAAAATGAGCGGCAGGGGGCTTGGTCATACGGGCGGCACCGTCGATAAACTCGAATCTATCCCGGGATACGAAACTTCCCTTTCGCGCGAAAGATTTTTTGAAATCGTGAATACCGTCGGGTGCAGCGTCATCGGTCAGAGCGGGGAACTTGCGCCCGCGGACAAAAAACTGTACGCGCTTCGGGACGTAACGGCAACCGTCGACAAACGCCCGCTTATCGCGTCCAGCATTATGGGCAAAAAACTCGCCTCGGGCGCGGACGGCATCGTTCTGGACGTAAAAGTCGGCAGCGGCGCGTTCAATAAAACATTCGACGAAGGGCTCGCGCTTGCAAAAATTATGGTCAATATCGGCAATAAGGCGGGCAAAATCACAAGGGCGGTCATCACGAATATGGATAAACCGCTGGGATACGCCGTCGGAAACGCCATCGAGGTCAAGGAAGCCGTCGAAATCCTGAAAGGAAACGGCGATAAGGAACTCAAAGAAATCTGCATCGAACTTGCAAGCAATATGCTGTATATCGCGGGACGCGGCAGCCTTGAAAACTGCAAAAAAATCGCAACCGCAAAACTCGAAAACGGCGACGCACTCGACACGTTCAAGGCGATGGTTCAGGCGCACGGCGGCGATACGTCGTACGTCGACGATCCCGAAAAATTCCCCCTTGGCAAGTTTTCGCGCGACGTCAAAGCCGATAAAAGCGGCTATATCGTCAATATGGACTGCGAAAAGTACGGGCTTACAAGCCTTGCTCTCGGCGCGGGGCGCAATAAAAAAGAAGACAATATCGACTTTGCGGCGGGGCTTGCCGTAAGAAAGAAAACGGGCGACTTTGTGGAAGTCGGCGACGTCCTTGCAACCCTTTATACCTCGGACGAATCGAAGCTCGACGCGGCGGAAGAAATCCTGAAATCCGCGTTGTCGTTCGGCGACGTCAAACCGCCCGAAGTCCCCATTATCCTCGGCAGGGTGAAATAGTATGTACAACGACCTGAAATCGGCAATCGAGTTTTTCAAAAACGATAAATTCGCGGCTTCGACCGGCGTCGAAATTCTGTCCGTCGAAACCGGCCGCGCCGTTTGCGCGCTTGAAATTTCGCAAGGTCACGTCAACTCGGACGGGTTCGTGCAGGGCGGGGTAATCTTTACGCTTGCCGATTCCGCTTTCGCCGTCGCCGCAAATCTCGGTACCGCGGACGATTGCTGCGTCGTTACCACACAAAGTAATATCAATTTCCTTTCGCCAGCCGCCTCGGGAAGGCTCGTTGCCGAGGCCGTTTGCGTACGCGACGGACACAGCGTTTCGGTTTATAGGGTTACCGTGTCCGACGAAACGAACAATCCGATTGCCTTCGCGACGTTCACCGGATATAAGGTCAAAAAATAATTATTTTCCGTAATCTTGCGGTTTTTTTGGAAGTTATGTGCATTTTCAGACTGTTTTTGAAAAGGGGCGAAAAACCCGCCGAAAATTCCACCGATTCCGTCGTCCCGACGCCCGACGACATCGATGAGTTGGAATCTTTCGACGATATTTTCGACGACGACTGACTTTTATTCGCTTTCACGCATATTTTGCGCTATTTCGGCGAATATCGTTTGACAACGCCTTGTAAATTAAGTATAATTTTAGCGTTGTAAAATTTAATATCTTTTGGAGAAATCGCCTAGTTGGTCGAGGGCGCACGACTGGAAATCGTGTAACCGTGAGAAACGGTTCGAGAGTTCGAATCTCTCTTTCTCCGCCAAAAAAACCCGACGTTTCAGTTGGGTTTTTTGTTGCTTCGACAGAGAGATTCTCTCGCACAATCATTACTTGATTGCGCGAGACGGCTACGCCGCCGAACTCTCCGTTGCACGCTCCACTATGCGAGTAAACTCGCCCGTTCCCGCTGAATGGCGCATCTCTCTTTCTCCGCTCGGCTTTGAGTTTAGTCTTTTTACCGAGTTTAAGCGAGTTGTTAGGCGGGTGCTTGACCGCGGAGCAAAGCGACGCGCTTGTATTAGTCAAGCACCCGCCATAGTGTTTTGCATATCTAATATACTTGAAAACTATGTTTATTTGTGCTATAATAATTTTATCTTAAATTTTGCAAAGGAAATTTTGTCAAATGAATAAAGAAACGATAGAAAATGTCAATACACAAAAAGCTGATGTGGGTTTCCACTCTATTCATCTTGAAGCAGCACATAACATAACTATCAAAAGAGGATTGTATGTAAAATGCAATGCGACATTTTCAGTAAATAATGGCACATTATACATTGTATCAGAAAACGACAGCATAACTTTGGCGCTTCCGCAAGTATCTCTTGATACAGTGGAAATAGACACAACGTATGATTCCGTTAAATGCGATGGCTTAACTTGTAATCAACTTACTATTTCGGCGGCGCATAATGTAAAAATTGAAAATTCTCAAATCAATGAATGTGAAATATCAAGCGCATATGATTCTGTTCATATTATGCAATCAACCATAGACAATCTTAGTATTAGTGCCGCACACAATGTTAGTGTTGAAGTAAATGATTTTAGTAAAATTGATATTGAATCAAAGTATGACGGAGTAATAATTAAATATAATGGCAATAAACTCGTGAATGTTAATTGCACTTCTACTCATGGAACAGTAAAAGCAATTGGAGCATTTTATGGTGATGTTAATTGCGCTAAAAAGATTGTTATAAATGCGGCACATAGCATAAAATTGATTAGTGGAAAATAGTGGGGTTGAAATAAATATGATAAATGAATTATACAATTTATTTGGTGAAATATTTGAAACCGCACAATACATAGAATGGAATTTGGCGTTACTGATTTGCAAATCACAAAACACTAATGCCGATAATATGTTTAATGATATGCAAGATATGACAATGGGGCAAATTATTGGATATGCAAAGGATGCAAGATTGTTCAATGAAGATGCCATTTGTGAATTAGAATATATTTTAGATAAACGTAATTATCTTGCACATCAATTTTTTAAGAAAAACGACATAGTAAAACACAATAATAATAACGCATTTTTAGAAAATAAAGTTAGAGAATTGCAAAATATTCTAACTCGTTTTCAGAATTTCAACAGAATTTTATCATCAAATACGTGATAGTATTAGTCCGTCAGTTTATTTTTGATTAGGCAGGTGTTTTATGAAAAAAAGATTTTCTATTATCTTATTATTACTTACTTTATGTTGTGTAACTATTTTTTTTGTCGGCTGTGATGATAGTTCGGCAAATAATAATGTAAAAGATAGTAACGAGAATTATTATAACATTGATTTGACAATGGATAATCATTGGAAATTTTTAGATTGGGACAAGCGAAACAATCAATTTACAGGAGTGTTATCGTATGCGTATTATGATAATGTTGTAATTACTTTACAAAGAAAAATAATTTCAGAATATACAACAAATACATATAGCGAAAACTATACGATTGAATTGAATACGGCTGGTTGTAAAACTTATTCTTTTACAGAATATACATTTGACCAAATTAAAGAATTGTTAAATCATACGGGCTATTTAGGTTCTTATGGCAATGAAATAACAATAATCAGTATATCGGGCAAAGTGCAATTTTCAATTTAATTAATATTCGTTTTAGGTTACTACCGCTCCGCCATTTTAAGTAATCTTACGAATCCGTAGGATTGCTTTTTTTATATTCGAAAAAAATGCTTGAATTTTATTGTGAATATAAAAAGCAGGGGCGCGTAGCGCGTAAGATTACTAAAATTGGCAGGAATCCCGCGGAGCAGAAGAGATGTTTGTTGCAAAGCAACAACTGACCTCTCTTTCTCCGCCAAAAAAAACCGACGGTACAGTCGGGTTTTTGCCGTCAAAAGAGAGATTACAGTAATTGTGTTTAATATATAAGGTGTAAATAATTGATAATCAATAAATCGCGAGAAAGTGTGAGTTGTTTGCACGATTTTCAAAAAATGTACTTTTGTGCGATAAATCGGTTGACAAAGCGAAAGTTTGTTGATAATATGATAACAACAATTAAGAGGCGCAAAGCTTATGAGTAACCGCTCCGCAACGGATTGAAGGGGCGAGGGAAAGGAAGTTTTGCCGAAACGGGAAGTCTTATCCGGAAGATTTTGCCGTTGGGTTGCAGGGAAATACGTTGCAAACTGTCGCAAGGGAACTTGCGGAGCGCTTGATGTTAAATATTGATAGTTTTATCATTTTTGCATTTATTGTATCCGTTAGTTTCCGCTAACGGATTTTTGTTATTGAAAAAATTTCAGATAAAGGAGTAACTAAAATGAAAAAAGTAATTACTACGATTGTTTCCGTAATGCTCGTGTCTTTGTTGCTTGTCGGCGCGGTGTTCTGTTTCACCGGTTGCCAGAACAAGAAAGACGACAGCAAACTGTACGTCGGTATGGAATGCGGATATGCTCCCTTTAACTATACCCAGACGGACGCTTCCAACGGCGCGGTCAAAATCTCGAATTCGGACGGCTATGCAAACGGCTATGACGTTATGATTGCGAAAAAAATCGCAGAAGCCCTTGGAAAAGAACTTGTTATCGTAAAATACACATTCGACGCGCTTATCCCCGCCGTCAACGCAAAATCGCTGGATATGATCATTGCGGGTATGAGCCCCACCGCCAAAAGAAAAGAAGCCATTGATTTCTCCGACGCATACTATACAAGCCAACTTGTCATCGTCGTAAGAAAAGCTGAATATGAAGGAAAATACGCAAACGCCACGAAACTTGCCGACTTTAAAGGCGCAAAAATCGCAGCGCAAATCGGCACTTTCCACAACGACGCATTGCAAGATCAGGCAAGTCAATACGGCATTTTGCCTCAAACCCCTATGAAAGATTTCCCCGCGCTTATCACCGCTCTTACATCCAAAACTATCGACGGTTACGTTGCGGAAGAACCCGGTGCAAAAGCGGACTGTGCGGCAAACAAAGAGCTTACCTATATCCCTCTTAAAAATAACGTTACCGGTTTTTCGGCATCTCCCGAAGACGTGCAAATTGCAATCGGTTTGATTAAAAACAGCAGTATCAAAGATCAAATCAACGCCGCACTTAAAAAAATCTCGGCGGAAGAACGCGTCAAAATGATGGGCGACGCAACCTTCTATGCAACCGGTAAAACCGTTCTCCCCGATCCCGTACCCGAGGAATAATACTGTAATTAAGGAAGAAAAATGAACATTTTTCAAAAAATGGCTGATATATTTGCCAAATATCACCAGATGATATTCAAGGGCATCGGTTACACGATGCTCGTATCGATAATCGGTACGATAATCGGTCTTGTCATCGGTTTGCTTATCGGCGTATTCCGCACGATGCCCACGCCGAAAAACAAGTTTCTGAGAGTTCTGAAAAAAGCTGCCGACTGGATACTTTCGGCTTACGTCGAAATATTCCGCGGCACGCCGATGATGGTGCAGGCGATGGTAATTTTCTGGGGCTTTGCGCTTATCAACAACGGCGTCACGCTGAACGTAGTATTTGCCGGCTTGTTTATCGTTTCGATCAACACCGGCGCGTACATGGCGGAAATCGTCAGGGGCGGTATCATATCCGTTTCCAAAGGACAGTTCGAGGGCGCGCACGCAATCGGTATGACGCACGCGCAAACGATGTTCTACGTCGTTATCCCGCAGGTTTTAAGGAATATTCTTCCGTCTGTTGCGAACGAGTTCGTTATCAATATCAAAGATACGTCGGTGCTTAACGTTATCGGTTTTACCGAACTGTACTTTGTGGCGTACACGATAAACTCCATAAACTACCAGACTTTCGCAACGTATTTGCTTGTCGCGATAATCTACTTTGTGCTGACTTTCACCATAACACGCATTCTGCGCCTTATCGAAAAGAAAATGGACGGCAAAAAGAACTATACGGTGCAGGGCTCGCAAAATATGGACGCGGACTCTATCTTGCGTGAACAGACCGCCGCCGGAGGTAACGGCAATGACTGACGAAATCAGAAACGATAATTTTACAAACGAAACGGAATGCGAAACCCGCGCGGATAACGCCCAAAACGAGGTCGTCATCGAAATCAGACACCTTGGAAAATCTTTTGGCGATCACGAAGTCCTGAAAGACATCGACTTCACCGTGCGTCGCGGCGACGTTACCTGCATAATCGGTGCGTCGGGCAGCGGCAAATCCACACTTCTTCGCTGTATCAACCTTTTTGAAACTCCGTCTTCGGGCGAAATACTTTTGAACGGAGAGAACGTCGTCAACACCAAAAACCCTGCGGAATTCAGGAAAAAGGTGGGTATGGTTTTCCAGTCGTTCAACCTTTTCAAAAATATGAACGTACTGAAAAATTGCACGGTCGGCCCCAGAAAAGTCCTGAAACTTTCAAAGGAAGAATCCGAAGCAAGGGCAAGGAAGTATCTGAGACTTGTCGGTATGGAAGCGTACGTCGACGCGCGTCCCGGGCAACTTTCAGGCGGGCAGAAACAGCGCGTCGCAATCGCAAGAGCGCTTGCAATGGAGCCCGAGGTGCTGCTCTTTGACGAGCCGACTTCCGCGCTCGATCCCGAGATGGTGGGCGAGGTTTTGTCAGTCATGAAAACGCTTGCCGAAAGCGGGCTTACGATGGTTGTCGTCACGCACGAAATGGCTTTTGCAAGGGACGTCGCGACCAACGTCGTGTTTATGGATCAGGGCGTCATCGTCGAAGAAGGCGCGCCGAAAGACATCTTCACAAACCCGAAAGAAGAGCGCACGAAGGAGTTTTTGTCCAGACTTCTTGGCGAGAACAAATAATTTTTCAAAAAACGACGTCGGACGCCCGAGAAAAACCTTGGGCGTCTTTTTGTTGCGAAATTTGTCGATTATGCCAAAAAATGGGATTCTTACAACCGAATTGTCGCATAAACTTGTGGTTTCATTATTTGAGCAAAAAACATGACACGCGTATATTTATATTTAAATTATAAATCCTTAATAATAATTTCGATTTAGTCTTGACATTGTTTTTTGAAATAAGCTATAATCAAATTGACAAACGGTTGAGGTTATTTTCTTTGACCGTTTCGCTATGTATAAGGATGGTTAAGCAGACTAAACTGCTAAATTATAAACCTAAAGGAGAAGAATATGAAGAAAAAAGTATTACTCGTAACGCTTCTTGTTGTGGCTATCGTTGCAAGTTGCTTCGCGTTCACCGCGTGCAACAAAGACAAAGGTGACGGCGACAAAGGCGTAAAAGTTGCGATGATTACCGACTACGGCGACATCACCGACCAGTCTTTCAACCAAACCACTTACGAAGCGTGCAAGGCTTACTGTGATGCTAACAACATTAAGTTTAAGTATTATAAACCTACCGGTGACAGCACAGAAGCCCGTGTTGCTTCCGTAAACGCTGCTATTGCCGAAGGTTATACAATTATCGTTATGCCTGGTTATGCATTCGGCGGTACGATCGTTGAAGTTGCCGACAACAATCCCGAGATTAAATTTGTTGCTTTGGACGTTGCAAGAGGCGATTTGCTTGAAGCAAAGTATGGTAAAGAATATGATTATAATCCCGATAATCCGAAGTGGACTTATCAACTTCCTTCGAACGTAACTTGCTTCGTATATCAAGAAGAAATCTCCGGCTTTATGGCAGGTTATGCTGCTGTTAAAGAAGGCTATAAGAAACTCGGCTTCCTCGGCGGTATGGCAGTTCCTGCGGTTATCCGTTTCGGTTTTGGTTTCGTACAAGGCGTGAACGCTGCTGCTGTTGAAATGAATATCGCAAACGAGGTTTCGGTAAACTACGTATACGGTGGCAAATTCAATGGCACTCCCGAAATCACTGCTGTAATGGACACTTGGTATCAAGGTGGAACAGAAGTCGTATTCGCATGCGGCGGCGGTATCTTTACTTCTGCTTGTGAAGCGGCGACGAAAGCAGGCGTCAACGGCAAAGTCATCGGCGTTGACACCGACCAGAGCTATATCATTAACGGTAAATACGGCGCAGGTTTGTGCATTACTTCCGCAATGAAAGGTCTTGCTCCTACTGTCAACACCATTCTTACCGATATTTTTGCAGGCAAATGGGAAAACTATGCAGGCAAAATCAATAAATTAGGTATGGTATCGGGCACCGACGCTTCCTTGAACTACGTACAACTCCCGACGGACACCTGGTCGATGACGAACTTCACGAAAGCAGATTATGCAACGCTTGTCGGCAAAATCTTTGACGGAACCATCACGATTTCCGACGCAATTGACAAAATGCCTACGACTACGATTAAAGTAACCACGCAGGATAACATTCACTAATTGAAAACCAAAAAGAAAGGAAGGCTCTGCCTTCCTTTTTTTATGCGTTGAAAAACTAAATATATATAAATTTCTTGAAAACACAGCCGATATATAGTATAATAAAAATATCAATTTTGAGGTTATATCGATATGGCAGAAAACTATGTAAAAAATGACGCATCCGAAGACTTCGTCATCGAGATGCGCCATATCACGAAAGAATTCCCCGGAATTATCGCAAACGACGATATTACGCTGCAACTTCGACGCGGGGAAATTCACGCCCTTCTTGGTGAAAACGGCGCCGGAAAATCCACGCTAATGTCGGTGTTGTTCGGCTTGTATCAGCCCGAAAAAGGTGAAATTCTGAAAAACGGACAAGTCGTAAAAATCAATAATCCCAACGACGCAACCGCTCTTGGCATAGGTATGGTGCATCAGCACTTCAAACTTGTGGAAGTGTTCAGCGTGCTTGACAACATTATTCTCGGGGCGGAACCTAATAAGGCGGGCTTTCTGACGAAAAAAGAGGCGCGCGAAAAGGTTGTCGCGCTTTCCGAAAAGTACGGTCTTATGGTTGATCCTGACGCGATAATTGAAGATATCACAGTCGGTATGCAACAGCGCGTCGAAATTTTGAAAATGCTGTACCGCGACAACGAAATCCTGATTTTTGACGAGCCGACGGCAGTCCTTACCCCGCAGGAAATCGACGAACTTATGAAGATTATGAAAAACCTTGCGGCGGAAGGAAAGTCGATTTTGTTCATCACCCACAAACTCAACGAAATTATGGCGGTTGCCGACCGTTGCAGCGTATTAAGAAAGGGCAAGTACATCGGCACCGTCGAAATCAAGGACACGACGAAGGAAGAACTTTCCGAAATGATGGTCGGTCGTCAGGTGAAGTTTGAGGTCGATAAGGACGAGGCGATCCCGGGCGACGTCGTTCTGGACGTCGATAAACTGTGCGTCGAAAGCAAAATTCACAAAAAACTTGCCGTAAAGGACGTGAGTTTTCAGGTGCATGCGGGCGAAATCGTTTGTATCGCGGGCATTGACGGCAACGGTCAGACCGAACTTGTTTACGGCATAACGGGGCTTGAAAAACTTGCTCCCAACGTCAAAGAAGAGGTCGAAGAACACGTTGAAAAACCCGTATGGCAAAAACTGAAAGAAGTCGAAAAGCAGGAACGCGCGAAATTGTTCTTCACGCAGTGTGGGGAACAGCTGAAATTCTTCTTTGTCGAACTTGGCAAAAAGATTTGGAAAAAACTGAAAAAATTTGGCGAAACGGTTGCGGCAAAATCCGTTGCTCTTTGGAACAAACTCGTTTTGCTGTTCAATAAAAACAAGGCGCAGGAACTCGATCCGAACGCCGACGTGAAGGGAAGAATCACCCTTTGCGGACAGGATATCACGAAAGCGCCGATAAGAAAGCGCAGCAAAACGGGAATGAGCCATATCCCCGAAGACAGGCATAAATACGGACTTGTGCTGGATTACACGCTTGAACAAAATATGGTGCTTCAACGATACTGGCAAAAAGAGTTTGAAAAAGCCGGTTTCATAAAAAAGAAAGCGGTCAGGAAGTATTCCGACAAACTTATCGAACAGTACGACGTCAGAAGCGGACAAGGCTCCGTAACAATGGTCAGAAGCATGTCGGGCGGCAATCAGCAAAAAGCAATCGTCGCGCGCGAACTCGACCGCGAGCATAAACTTCTGATTGCCGTACAGCCCACACGCGGACTTGACGTCGGCGCAATCGAATATATCCACTCGCAAATCGTGAAAGACCGCGACGCGGGGGCGGGCGTACTGCTTGTTTCGCTGGAACTTGACGAAGTAATGAATCTGAGCGACCGAATCCTTGTAATGTACGAGGGCGAAATCGTGGGTGAACTCGATCCGAATAAAACCACGGTTCAGGAACTCGGTTTGTATATGGCCGGCGCAAAGCGCGATAACTCTGAAAACAACAAGGAGGACGAACAATGAAAAACTTCGGTGAAAAAACAAAACGCTGGTTCAAGTCGTTATTCGTCCAGACCGACGGCAACGAACCAAAAATGCTGACTTTTATCAAAAAAGAAGGCACGCAGACGGTAATTTCGTCGATACTGTGCGCGCTTCTCGGTATTCTACTTGGTTATATCGTATTGCTTTGCATTAATGCGGAAAACGCAGGAAAAGCAATGGGGGCAATACTTAAAAACTTTGGCAACTTTTCGTCAAACCCACGACTTGAAAAGTATTATTTCGGCTCGACATTGGTGAAATCCGTGCCGCTTATCATGTGCGGACTTTCGGTAATGTTTGCATATAAGGCGGGCTTGTTTAATATCGGCGTCGGCGGACAGTACTGCATCGGAATTTGCTTTTCGTTGTATGCCGCGCTCGTGTGGCAACTTCCCTGGTATGCGTGCATAATCGTTGCCGCATTGATTGGCGCGCTTTGGGGTGCGCTTTCCGGATTGTTCAAGGCGCTGTTCAACGTGAACGAAGTCATCGCCTGCATTATGACAAACTGGATTGGGCTGTATCTCACAAATATCATGCTGAGCCATCCGAAAGCAATGAACCCTACGTTGTCGGAAACTTACAGAATAGGAAAAAAAGCAATTATTCCCGACGGTGGTCTTTCAAAACTTTTCAGCAATAACCAATACGTTACCCTTGCGATTATTTTCACGATAATTATTGCGGTTATCGTCCTTATCGTAATGAACAAAACGACTTTCGGGTACGAACTGAAAGCAACGGGCAACAATAAATTCGCGGCAAAATACGCGGGTATGAAAGATAAACGCAATATTATTCTCACAATGGCGATTTCGGGCGCGCTTGCGTCCCTCGGAGCGGCGTTTTTCTATCTCACGGGTATCGAAAACTTCAAGACGGCAAGCTCCGTTCCCGCAATGGGATTCAACGGCATCGCCGTCGCATTCCTTGGCGGTCTTAACCCTATCGGTATAGTTGTTGCGGGTTTATTTATCGAACATATCACGCTCGGCGGCGGATACGTCGATACGACGTACTACAACCCGCAGGTTGCCGACCTTATGATCGCAATCATTATTTATCTGTGCGCGTTCGTACTGTTCTTCAAACAATTCATGAAAAAATATCTGAATAAACTCACCGAAAAAATCGCCGATAAAATAGGCGCACAGGCGGAAGTAGCGGCTGACTCAACCGTCACCGAAACGGCGTCCGACGCGTCCGACGGCGAAATAAACGATAATTCGGAAACCCCCGAAGAAGAGTTTAAGAAAGAGGTCGAAACGGAGGTCGAGGAAATGCCCCCGATTGTCGATGAAAAATCCGGAAAGGAGGTCGATGAGAAATGACGTTACTTGTTCAATATACTTTGATTTATGCGGCAGTTTTGACCTTGGTTGCTCTCGGCGGCATGTTCTCGGAACGCTCGGGCGTTATCAATATCGGCCTTGAAGGTATCATGGTTTTCGGCGCGATGGGCGGCGCAATGACAATGGTTTTGTTGCCCGCAACCACACCCCCGGGACTTATCGTAATTCTGACTCTTGTCGTCGCCGCGCTTGTCGGTATGGTTTCGTCGCTTCTTCTTGCGGTGGCGTGCATCAACTTCAAAGCCGACCAGACTCTTGCGGGTACTGCGCTGAATATGCTGGCGACGGCAACCGCAACGGTGCTTATCAAAGCGTTCAATACCAAACGCAGCAACGGCTCCAACTTCTCGGCAATACTCGACTACATCGACGCAAGGCGCGGCTTTATCTTCAAAATCGGCAAACTCGAACTCAGCTGGTTTATCGTGATTGCGATAATTCTTCTGATTGTCTCGTGGGTTGTGCTGTATAAAACCAAATTCGGTTTGCGACTTCGTTCCTGCGGCGAGCATCCGCAGGCGGCAGACAGCGTCGGTATCAACGTTTACAAAATGAGATACGCGGGCGTTATTATTTCGGGCGCGCTGGGCGGTCTTGGCGGTCTTATTTATATCGCCGCGGCAAACAGCACCTGGCACTTCGACGTCGGCGTTGCGGGCGCGGGCTTCCTTGCGCTTGCCGTCATGATTTTCGGTCAATGGAAACCGATAAGAATTGCGCTTGCCGCATTGTTGTTCGGTTTGTTCAGGGCGTTGTCGAACGTGTATCTCGGTATCGACTGGCTTGCGAATATCGGCATCAGCGGCACGGTTTACAATATGTTGCCGTATATCGTCTCCCTTATCGTCTTGGCGTTCACATCCAAAAAGTCGCGCGCGCCGAAAGCGGAGGGGATTCCGTACGACAAGGGTATGCGCTAAACTATGGCAAAATTATATTTCAAATTCGGGGCGATGGGCTGCTCGAAAACAGCCCAGGCCCTTATTACCAAATTCAACTATGAAGAGCGCGGCATGAAAGTGCTGCTTCTGAAACCGTCCGTGGACGTGCGCGACGGAGAGGAAATCGTCAAATCGCGAATCGGGCTTATCGCAAAGGCCGTCGTCGTGAACGATAAGGAAGACCTTTACAAGGCGTATGAGGAAAAGTACCGCGACCGCGACGTCATCATCGTGGACGAGTGCCAGTTTCTGACGCCCGAACAGGTGGACGAACTCGGACAAATCGTCATCGACTTCAACGTGCCGGTGCTGTGCTTTGGTCTTCGCACCGACTTTCTGACGCACTTGTTCCCGGGGAGTCGCAGACTTTTTGAAATTGCCGAGTCCATTACCGAGATCAAATCGGTGTGTAAATGCGGCGCGAAGGCAACCGTCAACGCGCGCCTTGACGATGACGGCAACGTCGTGTATTCGGGCGAACAGGTGTGTCTCGGCGGCAACGACAGGTACGTCGCGATGTGCAGAAAATGCTGGCTGAAAAAGAAAGCCGAACAGGAAAACGCAAAAGAGTTATGAACAGTATCGTAATTGGTTTTACGGGCGGCACGGGCAGCGGCAAAACCACGCTCGCACAACGCCTGAACGAGGTTTTCAAAAACAACTCCGTCATAATTAAGCAGGACAGTTATTACAAGGACTTTCCCGATAAATCGTTTGAGGAGCGCGTGCAGATAAATTACGACCACCCCGATTCGTTCGATATGGAACGGTTTACCGACGACGTAAGACGCCTTAAAGCGGGCGAAACCATTGAGTGTCCCGTCTATAACTACGCCGAGTACAAGCGCGATAAGGACACCGTCACGGTGGAACCAAAAAGAATAATAATTCTGGAAGGGCTGTTCCTTTTTGAAAACCCTGCGCTCAGCGATCTTATCGACATCAAAGTTTTTGTCGACACGGACGCCGACGTAAGGATTTTAAGGCGCATTATCCGCGACGTCAAGGAAAGAGGCAGGAACCTCGATTCCGTCGTTTTGCAGTACCTTACGACCGTCAAACCGATGCACGAAAGGTTTATCGAGCCGGAAAAGAAGCGCGCCGATATCATCGTGCCGGAAGGCGGATATAACGAGGTTGCTTTTGACATGATTGTGGACGCGATAAAGCACAAGTTGAATTAAAAAATATGCCGCCGATTTTCGGCGGTTTTTTGTTTATATACGCCTTTTTCTCCACGCAAGTACAAAAGTATCTTGCGTGGGTTTTATAATGCGGTGTCCG
>ENA-OPXC01000563-OPXC01000563.1-human-gut-metagenome-genome-assembly--contig:-NODE-563-length-33006-cov-2.272435_pt1 | contig 33006 bp, 26 predicted proteins | sample MGYA00241512_ERZ502016 | MGnify/ENA primary metagenome ERZ502016 (study PRJEB25962, sample SAMEA2043043) | human gut metagenome | biome: human gut; feature: human-associated habitat; material: faeces...
TTAACAAACCAAAACGAGGACGAACTTCATCGCGGAATTTTGATTGAATTTGATATAAATTAACAGGCAATTGTTTGTATGATTTGAGTCCGTCACGCGCAATAGCAGTAATAATTTCTTCATGCGTAGGGCCAAGACACATTTCTCTATTGTGTCTATCTCTCAAACGCATAAGCTCTTTACCGTATACATCCCATCTTCCGGATTCTTCCCAGAGTTCTTTAGGCTGAACAAACGGCATAAGAAGTTCCTGCGCTCCCGCATTATCCATCTCTTCTCGAACTATATTTTCAATCTTTTTCAAAACTCTCCACATCAGAGGTAAATAATTATAAACTCCGGAGGTTAGTTTTCTTATATATCCTGCTCTTACAAGCAGTTTATGAGAAATTACTTCTGCATCAGACGGATATTCTCGTAATGTTTGTACAAACAATTTTGACATTTTCATGGTTTTTAAGTCCTCATTATTTATTATGTTTATATTCTAACATGAAAAATTTTTTAAACTCTCTTATCAGGTTATTGCACAAAAAAAATTAGTGTGCTAAAATTTTGGTATTGAAAAATATACATTAATAAAAGGGGTGACTATGTTAGTTTCTGCAATTTCTCAAAATCGTAACAACGGTTATAATATGAGTAGCAATATGCCTTTTTATAACAGCCGCAGCAACGAAACAATAGGTGATACTGCATTTAATTCTTTGACCCCTTATGTAAGTAAGAAAGTTGTTTCTGTATGTTTATGCCGATGTGGCTCAATTGGCAGAGCAGCTGATTTGTAATCAGCAGGTTATCGGTTCGAGTCCGATCATCGGCTTTTTTGAAGGAACAAGAGTCCTTGAACAAGGACCATTAGCTCAGTTGGTCAGAGCAACCGGCTCATAACCGGTCGGTCCTGGGTTCGAGTCCCCGATGGCCCACCAATTTTACTTTTAGGGGTATAGCTCAGCTGGTAGAGCAGTGGTCTCCAAAACCACGTGCCGAGGGTTCGAATCCTTCTGCCCCTGCCATGTTTAGTGCCTTCAAATGACGCTGTTACGTCGTTTGAGGGCATTTGTTATATTGTGATGAATTGTGTTACTATCCATAAAATATGCTGTTTTTGCCTGTTATTGTGCACTATTTTCAGAAAAGTGTCGTAAAACTGTCGTAGAAAAATATGTTGAAAATGGCTTGTTTCCGTAGAATTATGGACTATGTTATATAGTGTTTCCTGATTTCTCTATTGTTTTTGGGTTTATATGAGGCCATATGATTCAGGGTGCATTATATGTAAATGAGTTTTGGTTTGTAACTGATATATAGAATAAATATAGTAGCATTCTGTTATTTTTTGGTTTCATAAAACATGAAAATAACGTAAATACGTGCCCGCAACTAAAAGTAGCAGGATTCAAGGTCGGATATGTTGAGTTTTTTATCTGTCTGATGTATTCTGAATACATCAAATATAGGGGAACACTCCCTGAAGAAAAAGGTATTACTATGTTACTCAATGAAAAGATCGCTATCATTAGAAAAATGAACAATATGTCCCAGGAGACTTTTGCGGAAGAACTGGGCGTAAGCAGGCAGGCTGTATCGAAGTGGGAGACAGGCAGCTCCGTTCCGGACATTCAGCTTCTGTTAAGAATAGCTGATTTCTATAACATTACTATTGATCAGCTCATAAGAGATGAATTTGATCTGCCTATTTCTCAGGCTGACAGCGAAAGACTTGAAAAAGCTGAAGCTCAGGCAGATAGCTTTGATATTGAAAAATATCTTGGCAAAGTATGTGATGTTTCAATGAACAGCTTTAATTATAGTGTTATCAGAAATGTCAAAATCATTGGTATTTATAAGAATATGGTTTGCTTTGAAAAGAAGGGACGTTACGGTTGGTTCAATTACAACAAATCCTTGGGCATTCTTATCAAAAGGGAAGAGGACTATCAGCCTCACAATATCCTTGACTGCCTTGACTGCACAGCTTATGCCAACAAGGGTACTTATTTCGGCGGTATGACCTATGCTTTCAGCAAGGTGGACAAAGTAACAGATGCATTTATTGGCATTCAGACGGGCAAGTTCTATGCTGAGGTTTCATGGGATGATATTTCTGTTATTCTTCTAAGAGATAAATACTGATATATCCAAAAATTCCCGAACCGAAAAATGCTGGCAAATGGCTATATATCGCTATTTGTCAGCATTTTTCGGTTCGGGACAATGGTGGGACAGCCTCGGACAATAGGGACATTAGAAATTATGCCGCCTTTTGAGAGAAGAACATAGCAAGGCGTTCAGGCAATGCGCCATGTTCCTCAATGAAGGTCATACGCTCCTCTGTGTCGTTATATATGAAGATATCCCGGTAGTACCTGTATAGCTCAAGCTGATGCAGGGACAGCACAAACAGAGGGTGTATGGCGTCCTGTGGTGTTTCGGGAGCATATTTTGTGCGGCAGTCCTCCAGGTATCGGCAGTAGACAGATAAAAGCCTGTATGCACGTTCTTCCTTCTCTTTGCTATTAATCCTGCTGACGTGCGGAGCTGCGCTGGGGTGCGTTCTGTACGTCGGCTTGATGTCATTATGGGTAACGATGCCGAAATCCGCCGCAAGGCGGCGGGCTGCGTCTATGGGTGAGCAGCTGAGTATAAGCTGAGCCAGCTTTATAGCGTCCCCATACATTCCGCAGCTGAAACAGTGGAAATGGTCGCTGTACAGCTTCATACTGGGCGTTCTGTCGGTGTGGGCAGGACAGCTGCACATTCCGTTCCTGACAGTCAGTCCGAAGTGTTCCGCAGCTGTCTTTATATCAGTATGGGATTTTACCTCTTCAAATATGTTCATTGTACTCCTCCTTTGAGAACAGCCACATCGAGGGTGATGTGGCTGGTAATGGGATTATAAGTATTTTCAAAATAATTATTATGCTGATAACTTGTGTATCGTTTGATAGGATACCCCATACTTCCTGGCAAGTGCCGACTTGTTGCAGCCGGGTTCGGACAGACGGTGTCTGATTTCATCTATCTGTTCATCTGTCAGCTTGCGGGGACGACCGCCCTTGTTTGCTGTGGGAAGTTCAAGATCCATAGAGAAGAGGGTAAAGTGGATATATACCTTATCGCCACTGTAATTGTTGCGGGTATCCCCTTGAATGACCGAGAAGCCTCTAGAAGTCATAAGTGCTGTGAATTCATCGGTTTCTTCGGCAGCGGTTGAACGGTTTGCTGTTAAACTGATCTCATAATTCATAGTGATCATCCTTTCATAACTATATTTTAATTATTATCTTTCCATTTCGGAAATATATGGACGGGACTTTTCGGGGGGATCGATCTCATCAAGCTCCTCCTGAACGGATCTGTATATTCCGTATTTGGTATCTATATCATCGGAATATTTATCAAAGCCTGCATCTGAAGTTATTTTTGAACCGAGATTGAGGATAGCTTCTGCGAGTAACCGAGGCTTTCCACTTAGATAGGCGTTGTATTTTTCCTTGTCATCTTTTCCGCAGAAAAGTGTTGCGACTGCAAGGCAGATGTCACGGACAAAGCTGTATGCCTTATCAAGAGCTGTTTTCAGGTTTTCTATTATCCCGGCAGACTTCCTGATCTCGGAATCCTTTTCGGCAATTATAGGCTTGAATTTTTCGGTTATTTCCTGCTCCTTCTTTTCCAGCTCGGTTTTGAGATGTTCTGTATGTATTTCCTCCCGATGCTGTATTTCTGACAGATGCTTTGCTTCGGTGTCGTTGATCTGCTGTTTAAGGTCGGATATTTCAGCGTACAGCATTTTGTTCTGATCGTGTGATCTGTCCAGCTCCTTGTGGAGCGTCATATTTTCATTGGACAGTTCGCTGCCCGAAGACCGCAGAGTATCTATATAAGAATTCATATTATCTATTTTTTTCAGATAATAGCCACACTGATCCTCGGCACGCTTGTCCAGCTCTTCCTCACGCTTTTTGCAGGTGTTCCACCAAGCTTTAGTGTATTCGGCATCACGGGCGTTCTGTTCGGCTGTTTCACGGTTTTTCTGTTCCTGCTGTCTTACTGCTTCTTCACGGCTTGATAACATGATCTCACGGATATCGGCTTTATCGGTTCGTTCGGCAAGCTCTGCCTGCTCCTTGGCTTTTGTCTTCTCCCAGTGAGACTTGTCATCGGCTATCTTCTGAGAGATTTTTGCAGCTTTCTTTTCTGCTTCTGACACGATAGAAAGAGCTTGATTTTCAGATTTGAAAATACATTTCTCGGATTTATTATAGTTATTATCTGTTTTTTCTGACTTTTCGGCTAACTGCTTATTTACAGCCTCTGCATTTGACATTATTATTGCTGCTTCTTCGGCAGCCTGATTAACTCTGTTAAGCTCAGACCGGCTGATAATAACCTTATCGTCTTTTATGATCGTTTTAACAATCTGCGGAAGCTCCGTCACCGGAACAGGCGTGACCTTGAATTCTTTCAGATTAGCGCTTTTCATACGGAGCTGTTTTATGGTCTGATTTCCTAAAGCGGTGGCATCGTTCTGAATACCTATATCTCTTCCGAACACTGCTGTCATGTGTTTTGTCAGGTCGGGATGGAATGTGTTCAGATCTTTTCGGGTGATACACTCCTTTGCGGAGAGCTTCGGTATTCCCTTTTTCTTGTCAATTACAACGGGGACGAAAGCGTAGTGTATGTGAGGTGAGGTTTCGTCCATGTGGACGTATGCGGAGATCACATTTTCTTTTCCGTAGCGTCCATTCAGGAATTTATAGGTTTCGTTAAAGAACAGCGGCAGTTCTTCGGGAGTAAGTTCCTTTGGAGCGGTGACTATCCAGTCGCACATCACGTTAATATCAGCTCTTTTCAAAACCTTTATCTCGCTCATTCTTTTGTGTAGGAAATCGAGCGGTGGCAGCGGCTGATCAATTTCTGCAAGATCATAGTTTAGTGCGGTTCGGCTTTCGTCGATACAGCTTGTACTGCTTGAATGTGTTCTGTCATAATGTGCAAGCATATGTCCTGTTGCGGCAGCGGTGTATTTTTCTAAGTGAGCCATTTGCATTTTTTCCTTTCGGTCGTATGATAGGCAACTTATGAATGCGTAGGGAGACGGGTTTCGTCCACCTAAACTGCGTTTTGGTGGAGCAAGTTATACCAAAATTCCGAGCCGTCAATTTCGCTTGGGGCGAACTTGACTGAATTTTGGTAAACTTGCTCTCAAACGCCGAGGGCTTCCGATATTTCCTGCGGAAATATCGCATTGGGGAAACGGGTGTGTAGCACCGATATGTAGGATAGTTAATATAAGTTATTCAGCGTCATTACCGCAGAATGCTTCTGCTGTTCAACGACGTGATGATAAGTGTTCAAAGTTGTTGAAACATCTTCGTGACCGAGAATTTCCGAAACCGCTTTTATGTCAACTCCATTGCGAATGAGCGTTGTGGCGAATGTGTGGCGGAGTGCGTGAACGAGATTTTCCTTATCTGTTATTCCACATTTTTCCAGAATACATTCCATGGTCTTGTAAACCTTTCGGGGAGAGGTGATGGTGTGATTCTTTGTTGCGATAACACGCTCCTTGTCACGGATAATGCTGCGGAGATGTTCGAGTGCATCGACAGCGTTATCATTCAGCGGAATGTAGCGAGTGGACTTGTCCGTCTTGGGAGTGTCCTGCTCAATTATCTTGTATTTGCTTTTTGCATCGTCCTCACGGTTTTTCACTTCCACAACATTTCCGTGAATGTAAATGCGGTGTTTTTCAAGATCAACGTCTTTCCATTTAAGATAGAGTGGCTCACCCTCTCTCATTCCCGTATTCAGAATGAGGACAATGAGATAGCCGTATCTGTAAACGGGTGCGCCGTTCTTGTAGGTGCGTTTGGCTTCTTCCACTATAGCGGCGATCTCTTCGGGAGAGTATGCGGTGATCTCCTTTCTCTCCTTGACCTTTGAGGACGGGAGCTTTACGCCCTTGACGGGATTCTTTACGATCTCGCCCCTTGCGACAGCAAGCTCCATACAGGCATTCAGATTGTTGTATGCTTTTTTCACTGTCGAAAAGGACAGCTTTTCAAGCAGATCGTTTATCATGTTCTGTATATCGTTTGCTGTCAGTGCGGAGATCTGTATATCGCCTATGTAGGGGATTATCTGATAGTTTACCGACTGTTCAACACGGTCATAGGAACCGGGCTTCAGGTCGGGCTTTTTTACTGTCAGGAGCCAGTTTGTCATATATGTACGCACGGTCATTCTGGAAACGTTTGATATATCAAAGCGGGCAGCTTCTTCACGAAGCTGTTTTGCCTTCCGTCTCACTTCCGTTTCGGTCTTGCCGTATACAGACCTGCGCTTACCGTTGCCGATAGTCAGCTTTATTTCATAGTACCCGTCATCACGCTTTTTGATCTCGGGGAGTTTCTTTCCCATAATATTGTCCTCCTTACATTGTGTAGGTCCTGCCCGAATAGGTATTGAGCCATTTCTCAAACTTGCTTTTCTCCACACGGAGAATGCCGCCCATCTTGATAGAGGGGAAGCCTTCGGAACTGAACAGCTTGTATACTGAAGAGCGTCCGATGTGGAGTATAGCCATGATGTCATCGGGTGTGTAGATCTCGGGTGCACCTGCGGGTGCGGTGGTAATAGTTGTTTCTTTCATTTGTATCATCCTTTCAATATTGTTTGTTTTTCCTTTTTATATAGTTGTTATCGGGATATTTTCTGCTCCCGGCAGTAACAGGTGGGGATTTATCTCATAGCTTTCCTTGCGGCGGTTGCCGGCTCGTCCGTCATGAACAACGGGTATTTCAGAAAGGTAGTTATTTTCGGTAAGTATATCCAGTGCGTAATATATCTGATCCTCAGATAATTTTCTGACTGTTCTCTTTATGTCACGCAGTGAAATGCGGCTGAAATTGTTTTTTCTTGCCTTGTCCAGTATCTTTTCTATCAGATACTGCGGTGTGGTGTCGTAGTTGTCGGCACACACTATGGATAAATACTGCTGACCGTAATATTTTGATATTTCGATAGCATTTTCCGTTGTTTCTGCTGAAACGCATTCTGCGGGCTCTTTTTCACAGAGATGGAGCAGACCTGCTATGCGGAGCGTTTTACCGGGTAGCTTGCTGAAATAGTCCCGGTGTTCTGCGAGCTGTTCCCTGTCTCCCATCTGGAACTCTATTTTTGCGGCAAAATCTCTGAAAATGTCTGTCGCTCTGCAGGTCAGTTCTATTACCGATCTGTCAGGTGGTTTCATTGCAAGAAGTCTGTATATGAGTTTTCTGTAATCCTCCATAATAGTCTGGCTGCCGGAGGGATAGTTTTCTATCAGCGTCCGGTGACCGATAAGGCTTTCAGGCTGGCAGTAGAGAAACCGCTGAGCAAGTCCTTTGCCTGTGAATTCGGTATTGCTGATCATGCTGTTTAGAACAATAGGTTGTGTGCATATCCCGAAAGTAAGCAGCGGACGCATTATGGTGTGTGAGCCACATTTTCTGTCTATCTGTACGGGATCGCCGTCATAGCCTGACAGGAAGATGTTGAGGTTTGTCATGTTTCCTTTATTGTACATTCCTGCCATAATATTGAACTGTCCGCCTTCATCGGAGAGAATTCCCATTTTGCCGTCATTCTCGCCCATAATGGCTGCAAGTGCTTCCGCTGTTGCGTCTGATGTTATGAGTCTCATAAAATGTTTCGGCTCAAGTGCATCAAGCTCGTTTTGTATAGCATTGACAGTCTCCATGCCCGAATTCTTTTCTATTTCTCTGGAGAGTCTTGATTCGAGCATTTTTTTCTCATTCAGGTATGATAGTATCTCCGTTCTGTACATTTCGTTATGGTCTGCTGTGAACTGGTGTACAGGTGCTGTCAGTGTACGGAATACGGGGGATTTACGTTCTCCGGGTGATGCGGAGATCAGTATGTACAGATTAAGTTCTTCTGACCAGAATGGACTGTAACATATCTTTGCCTTTCCTTGTATGCACAGGGACAAAATAGACAATGCTACAGATGCGGGCATTTCAGGCATTACCTGTACGGTATCAGAAATAAGCTCAACCATTTTTTTGAGTACCGGCGGCAGGCATCCTACGGGAAACGGCGGAGGAGCTTTGCTGCGTTTTAATGGTGTCGGGTAGGGAATGCTATCAGGAATATTGATTTTTGTTGTTTCGTTCATTTTTTCTCCTTTCACGGTTATTTCCGGCTCATTGTTGCAAGACTATTGACAAATGAGCTTTTGTGTGTTATAATTATTTATAAAAGCATTATCTGTCTTGCATGTTTATATTATATGCTACAATGTGTAGTATGTCAATAGAAAATAATACGATTTGTAGCATTAAACGAATCTGAAAGGATAGTTTTGTATGTTCTGGCAAAAATATGTTGAATTATGTGAAAAAAATAATGAGAAACCAAGAGCTGTTGCAACAGAGTATGGAATAGCACCGGCTACTGTTACCCGATGGAAAAACGGAAGTATCCCGGGAAAGGAGACGCTTCAGCTTATTGCAGACAGGTTTAATGTATCGGTCGACTATCTTGTGAATGATTCCGAGATCTCACTTGATATAAATGGGAAACGCAGCGTGCTGAAGAAGCTTACTGCTCTTCCACAGAGATGGACAAGTCTTCACGGCTGCTGTGAACTTAGCAAAATGCAGATCGTAGAGATCACGGAGTACGTAAATGCTTCATTATTCTTTATAAATAGTGAAAAGTGTGTGGAATATGTTCCGGAGAATGATGATTACGATAAGAAACAGATATTAAATATCGAGATACTTTTTACTATCCTGAATATAATGGACGGATGCGCAGATACTGATTTTTATCGTACGTTACAGATACAGCTTTCAAGAATAGTTCTTTCACATCTGAAAGATAAGGGATATACAAAGAAAAAACTTTCTGAATGTGTCAGTATTTCAAGTGATAAGCTGGAATTCCTTATTGAAGGTAAGGAAAAGACAGATGTCACCTTTAATTACGGTCTCAACTATTCTGATCTTGCAGCACTGTATGAATATACCGGATTGAGCTATATCTATATGTTTACGGGTGTTGACGGGAAGTTTGCGGATATAGTTGCAGAGCTGGCTGGCTGAAATTTCTTTTGTCCCTGATGTCCGTGGTTGTCCCGCTATTGTCCAATACCGAATAAAGCTCACAAATAGTGGTATACCGTTATTTGTGAACATAAATTCTTTCTATTGTCCCTTTGTCCGTTGTAATTACATTATATATTGATAGGAAGACAATTTTCATAAGCAATTATTTGCGAAAAAGAATTTGGTAGTGCCGGCAAGATGATGTTGCTGTACGGATTTTTACACAATATAAATGTTATAATATAGAAAAAATATTTTTTACCGAGGTAACTTTTATAGTCAGAGAGAATTTCAGGAGGCGTATATGAGCAGATACAAAGAAAACAAACCACAAGCTGCCGTGCTTATGAATTCTATGCGTTCTATGGGATATACCTTTGAAAGTGCGGTTGCTGATGTAATTGATAACAGTGTGAGCGCTCATGCATCAGAAGTTATTATAAGATTTCCCGTTGATCCGTCTGAGTGTTTTGTTGCTATCTGTGATAACGGAGACGGAATGTCAGAGTCGGAACTGTTTGATGCAATGAAGTACGGCAGTGAACAGAAAGCAGATAACCGTATGGCAGATGATCTCGGAAGATTCGGGCTTGGTCTTAAATCTGCTTCTCTTTCACAAGGTCGCAGATTATCTGTTGCAAGTAAGAAAGACGGTTGTATATCAGCATATATCTGGGATATGGATGTTGTCATAAAGAACAGAAGCTGGGATATGATTGAGTGTTCAGCGGAGCAGATAAAATCACTGAAATGTATTTCATATCTGGATGACAAAGACAGCGGTACTGTTGTTATCTGGGAAGATTTTGATGTTATCAGAAAAAACAGCGGAGATGTATATGCTGAACTGAGCACATTGGCAGAGAGTGTTTCAGAATATCTGTCACTTATTTTCCACAGGTTCCTTAATAAAGACAGCAAGAGCAGATTGAGAATAAAGGTTAATAACTATGAACTTAAAGGAAAGGATCCGTTTCTTGAGAATCATAAAAAGACCACAATAAGACGAAGAATTGAGTTACCTGTTATGGATTCACAGGGAATTGAGCGCATTGTTGTCGCACAGCCATTTGTTCTTCCATTCCAGAAAGATCTGACAGACGAAGATAAGAAGCTGTCCGGCGGACTTGAAAACTATCGTTCAAGCCAGGGATACTACATATACAGAAATGAGCGCCTTATTGTATGGGGAACATGGTTTAACAGACGAAAAGACGAGCTGACGAAGTATGCCCGTATCAAGGTGGATATTCCTAATACGCTTGATGATATATGGAGTATAGACATAAAGAAACAGAATGCAAAAATCCCGAAATCAATCCGGAAAAGGCTTACAAGAGCTGTTGATGAGGCTATGGACGTTGCAGTCAGGGCACAGAAATACCGAGGACGAGTTGATAATGCTGATGATAGTATTGATTATATATGGGATCGTATCAAAGAACGTGGAGATAACTTCACATACAGAATTAACCGCAATGCCCGTGTTTTTGATCTGATCAGGAACAAGGTCGACGAGAGCGTATGGAATCAGATTGATATGGTGCTGGAGGAAATAGAGCAGAGCGTGCCGTTCCAGCAGATATATGTTGATAAATCGCAGAACGCAATAAATGAGGAACCGGCAGACAGGGACGAGCGTCTTGCCGAGCTTGAAGAAAAAGCTGAAATCCTCATAAAGCAGGCAGTTTCATTGGGTAATAATGACAGGGCGACTGTAATATCATTATTGTTCAGTTCAGAGCCGTTTTGTCAGTATCCGGAATTAAAAAATAAGTTACTGGAGAAATGATTATGGAAAAAACAGATATGCTCAGGGTTGCAGAGCTTACCAGATTTGTATCCAATTTTATTGATGCAAGCGGAAAAAGTGACAGTCTTGATGAAGAAACTATCCGTGATTGTATTGATAAATCTATATTGTTTTTAGGTAAATCATATTCGGATGAAGAAAAAGCAGCTACTCTTCGTGATATTACATATAAGTATCAGGTTTATACTCCGCCAGGGCAGAGTATTGTCGCTGATTATGAACAGGGAAAGTGGTATGATGACCGTAAATCCGAAATAGAGCCGTTTTTCTGGTCAAGATACCGTAATTATCTGATAGATGAGAAGCACTTCAGCCCCAGTGTTGTGTCAATTCTTGGCGATGATACGCTGGACCAGAAGCTGATGAACTATATTCTTGACCCGGAAACGGAAACAACGCAGCCGTTACTCAGGCGAGGTCTGATTATTGGTGATGTTCAGTCAGGTAAGACATCAACATATATAGGCTTTATCTGCAAAGCTGCTGATGCGGGCTACAAGGTATTTATTCTGCTGACAGGTGTTATCGAATCACTTCGTAAACAGACACAGGAACGTGTTGAGGAAGGCTTTATCGGAATAGATCTGTCTTCAGACGAAACAGGAGGAAAAAGAGTAGGTGTAGGTCTTGATAACAAGGAAATCAAGGCAATGGCTCTCACTTCCCGCAAGACTGATTTTACCGGTAATAATGATAAGAATGTTATTTCTCTGCTTAATAGTAATAACGCAGTTGTATTTGTTATCAAGAAAAATACAACATCACTCACCAAACTTAAGAACTGGCTTGTAACTCTTAATGCCGATCCGGTTACAAAGAAGATAAATCTTCCTATGCTGCTCATAGACGACGAAGCAGATAATGCTTCAATAAATACAAGCAAGGACAAGGAAGATCCTACAAAGATAAACAGGCTGATACGGGAGCTTGCGAATGTATTTACAAAGTCTAATTATGTAGGTTTCACTGCTACGCCTTTTGCAAATGTGTTCATAGATCCGGAAACAACAGAAAAGATGGAAACACAGGATCTGTTCCCGGAAGATTTTATTGTGGCGCTTCCAACACCAAGTAATTATATTGGTGCGGAGAAGATATTTGAAAAGGGTGGAGAGTATCATTCGCAGCTCATTTATATAAATGATGCAGGTCGCGAGGAGGCAGACGGATTTCCGTTCTATTTCCTGCATAAAAAGGACTGGCATGACAAGCTACCTGAAAGTCTTACAGATGCTATATATACTTTCTACCTTGCCAATGCAATCCGTGATCTGCGTGGAGATAGCAGACAGCATCGTTCAATGCTGATAAACATTTCCAGATTTGTCAAGGTTCAGAAATATATCAAGGAAGAGGTTGAAGAGATTCATGCTGCAGCCTATCGTGCAGTTAAATTCAATCTCAGCAAGGATTTTAATGAATCTATGAAAGATCCGATATTAAAGCGGATTTATGATAACTGGGAAAATCAATACGCAGATGCCGGTGCCAGCTGGGACGAGATTGCCGGAGTGCTTTTCTCCTCGATTGAAAACATACAGATAAGAGTTGTAAACAGTTCAAAGTCTGCTGAAAAGCTGGAATACCCTAAGAATGAATCACTGAGGGTTATTGCAATCGGAGGTCTTGCACTTTCACGAGGTCTTACGCTTGAAGGTCTTGTAATCAGCTATTTCTATCGTAATACCAGCACCTATGATGTGCTTATGCAGATGGGCAGATGGTTCGGTTACAGAAAGGGTTACGAAGATCTTTTCAGGATATGGACGCATAAAGCATCTGCTGAATGGTATGCAGAGATTTCTGAGGCTACACGGGCTCTGAAAGATGATATGCAGATTATGAGGGAAAATGAGCTGAAGCCTAAGGATTTTGGTATCAGAGTAAGGAATAATTCAGCTGAGCTTAGTATTACTGCATATAACAAGATGAGAAACGCAACTGATGAGTATGAAATGTCAAGTTATTTCGGTGGCTTTATTGATACACCGTATCTTATGCTCAATACTGATGCACATAAGAGTAATTTCAGTTCCGTTAAGCAGCTCGTTGATGATTGTATTGCTTCCGGAATGTCATTTGACAGAGAAAATCCCGCAACAGGTAAAGGCAGGTATATTATCCGTGATATTCCAAAGTACAGTATTATTGAATTCCTTAAGAAACTTAAAATATCACGTTTCAGTTCAAAATTTGATATAAAGCAGATATGTACATCCCTTGCAGGCTGCAATGATAGTTCCATTGATTATTTTGATGTTGCATTTATTGAAGGAAAAACACAGTCTGATGATAATCTGAAGGTAGAAATCGGCGGAAAGCAGATCTGTACTGTTCTGAGAAATTTCTGTAAGCTGGATTCCCAGACAGACAGACTGGGTGTAGGTCGGAGAGGAAAACTGACCGGAACGTCTGACGGAAAAGCCGGTATAATTGATTTCAATGGCAGAAAAGCAGATGAAATAATTCAGGGTGCTATGGATGATTTCTGTGCATTGTATAAAAAAGAAAATAATGGTGAGGAATTTGACAGAAGCAGAAGCTTTCCGTCTGACACATGGTTCCGTTTTGTAAAGGATCGTAAGCCTGTTATTCTTATCTATCTTATCGAAATAGGAGTGGATCCCGATGATTCCACCCAGAAGAAGCAGATTGATGAATTCAGAAGTAAAATGGGAGATGTTCCGGCTGTCGGATTTGCAATGGGACTTCCCAGAAATGATACTCAGATGGCTATCGGTTCCACAAGATACAAGGCAAATAAGGTATATAACTGGTTTGAGCGTGATGAAATAATGGCGGAAGGTGAGGAAGAATGGGAGTAAAAGATGAATTCCCCCGTTTCACAAAGCCAAATTACTATTCAAGAATAGATAATAACCATATTCTTGAAATTCATATCGGACTTGATGAGAAGGGGCATCAGTCAATCGAGCTGCGTCATAACAACAAACAGCACAAGCTTAAAGGTACAGATGCTATTGAAATAAGTCAGTATTCCCGACCTGATTATAATACGCTCCGCTTCTCCCTTGCAGATGATGAAGTCAGCAGCCTGTTTTATATGTTCTGTGATGATATGATTGAACATACACGTGAGCTGAAAGATAAATCTGACGGATATACTGCTGTTGTAAACCGATATCATCTGTGGAAAAGAATGTTTCTTAACAATAAGAATCAGTGCCTTCCTGAGTCAGAGATTATGGGACTGATAGGAGAGTTGCTTTATCTCAGCGGTCCTCTTGCCGAACGTATCGGAATTCATGATGCTTTATACAGCTGGAGTGGTCAGGAACTCACACACAAGGATTTTTCCTTTGAAGATAACTGGGTTGAAGTAAAAACAATATCAAGAGGAAAATCAAGCGTTAAAATATCTTCAATGGAACAGCTTGAAAGCGACACTGATGGAGAACTTGCAGTATTTTCACTGGAGAAAATGAGTGAAAACTATTCCGGTATAACGCTTAATAATCTTGTTACCCGTATAAAGAACAGTTTTACTGATATTTCCGATGAAACAAAATTCATGGCTCAGCTTGCAATGAACGGTTTTGCAATTAACGATTATTATGATCACTTTGTCTATGAGCAGAGGGATTTCCACGGATCACACCGGATGATATGCCTGAAGCAATTACAAAAGTTTCGTATGAGATCTCACTTACAGAATTGTCAGAATATGAGATAAAATAACTGAAAGGACTGTTATTATGGATTACGCTGAATATAGGAGCGACCTGCTTAACAACCTGAGAAATGATGCCCAGATAAACGGAACAGATACTGAAGATGAGTTTATAAGACATGCTTTTGATGTTCTCAGCGATTTTGATGAGGTATCAGATCCACAGCTTGTTAATATGTGGGATAAAACTGTCGGTGGTAATCGTAAAATCAGATTGAATGGTTATGCTTTTGATGAAGCTGATAACAGTCTGATACTGTTTATTTCAGATTTTCAGGATTCACTTACGCCGGATAATCTGACTATGAGCCGTGTTGATGAGTTATACTGGAGACTATATTATTATCTTGATGAAGTATGCAATGGTAAAATAGAAGAATATTTTGATGAGTCCGATCCGGACGGAATACTGAAACTGTCACGGCTTATCAGAAAGCGCATTAACGGCACAGAAACAGAGGAACCGTTTCTGAAGATACGATTCTTTATTCTGACCAATAAGGAACTTGACAAAAAACTTCTTGATGCCAATCTGCTTGAAACAACGGTTCGCAGTTCAAAATCAAAATCCAGGAGAACAGTCAAGTCAACTAAAAAAATAAAGAAGCCCGATTTTGAAGGAGTACCGCTTGAAATTAATTTATGGTACCTGGAAAGATTTTATGAGATGGAAAGCTCCAATTCGGATGATCCTATATATATTGATATTCTGGCAGATTATGATAATCTTGGATACAAGGGTATTCCATGCATAAAGGGTAATATCGGTGATAATCTCGATTATGAGGCATATATAGCTATTATTCCCGGAAAGCTGCTTGCACAGATCTATATTGACTATGGAAGTAAGGTGCTTGAAGGAAATGTACGTGCTTTTCTTGGGACAAAAAGCAGCAAAGGGGTAAACAGCGGAATAAAGAAAACTATCAATAATGATGGGAAGAATTTCTTTACATACAATAATGGTATAGCAACAACAGCATCTGACGTTACTGTTGAAACTATTGACGGTGAACAGTATATAACTAACATAACAGATCTTCAGATAATAAATGGTGGTCAGACTACGGCAACACTGGCAGAAGCTGTTATCAGAAAGACTAATGAAAACCTTGAGGGGATTTTCGTACCTATGAAGCTGACTGTTATCAGGGACAGAGAGACAGAACTTGAAGATGGTACAAGATTCTATGATAAAATGGTTTCTGATATTGCCAGATATGCAAATAGTCAGAATAAAGTTACTGCTGCGGATTTCTTTTCCAATGATCCGTTCCATATCCGTATGGAGAAAATGTCTAAGCGTTATCTTGCTCCTCCCGTAAAATATAATGTTCCCACAGGCTGGTATTATGAGCGTTCACGTAAGAAGTATGAGCAGGAAGAGATGAAGCTGTCTGCAGCTGATAAAAAGAAATTTGAAATCAAGTTTCCGAAAAAACAGAAGATCACTAAGGAAGATCTGGGTAAATATATCACAACTGTTGACAGCTGCCGTCCTGATATTGTGTCAAGAGGTAAGAACTGGGTTATTAAACAGTTCGGAGAAACTATCAGGAATGAATATAACAAGGATAAGGCTGCTTTTAACGAATTCTACTTCCATAAGTGCATTGCCTATGCTATAATATATATAACTGTTGATAATTATCTTGAAGAAAATAAGAGCAGTATAAGAAAACCTACTGATTTCTGGTATAAGGCAGGAGGTTACAAAGGTAATATTGTTCCTTACTCCATATCAAAGATAATAACATCAATTCCCGAAGGCTATACTCTTGACTGGGAGAGAATCTGGCGTAATCAGTCTGTTTCGCCTGCTTTCATGGCTGAAATAGAGCGGATTACGAAGCTGACAAATGATTATATCTGCGACAGTCATGGTGTAATTGTAACAGAATACTGTAAAAAGGAATCCACATGGAATAATTTCAGGGACAATTATAAATATGATCTGTCAATAGAATTCATAAGAGAACTGGTGTCAGTATCGTCTGTTGAGTCACAGGAGAAGGCTGCCCGGAAAGAAGAAAAGTCAAATGAAGAATACGGTCAGATCATGCAGATGATTTCTCTTGGTACTGCTTATTGGACTAAGGTCAGAGCAGAGGCAGAATCAAGACATATGCTGTCATATCAGGAAAAGACTAATCTTGATAAAATGATAGCAATGGTAACCAAAGGTGCTATACCGTACTCACCTTCAGGCAGGCTGCCGAGAATTACCATTGAAATAATAAATACTGCTAAGTCGGTTGTTGAAAAATTAGAAACGGAAGGTATTCAGGTATAAAATGGAGCGTGAATATAAAGTTGTCGAACTGTTCAGTGGCATTGGCAGCCAGGCAAAAGCATTACAGAATATTGATATGAAAATCAATGTACAGGGTACCTGTGAATGGGATTACCATGCTTTTGTTGCATATGATGCCATACATAATTCTCCTGAACTGACACCCGAAGTTGAAGCAATGACTAAAGCTGAAATCCTTGAGAAACTTAAAAAATATACTATAAGCAGCGACGGAAAGACAGCAATGACTTTCTCTATTCTTAAAACATATACAGAGGATTCCCTGAAAAGAATGTATCAGGCAATAATCAGAAGCCATAATTTTGTTGATATTACATCACTTACAGGTGATAAACTTCCTAAAAATATTGATATACTTACATATTCGTTTCCCTGTCAGGATCTTTCAAATGTCGGAGCTTTTCATGGATATAATAAGGGTATTGATAAGGATTCAGGCAGCAGGTCGAGCCTGTTATGGCAGGTGGGCAGAATTCTTCAGGAACTGAAAGACAGTAACAGAAGATTGCCACGGTTTCTACTTATGGAGAATGTACCGACATTATTATCCAAGCGGCATTATGGGAACTTTTCTATGTGGAAGACCGATCTGGAGAATCTCGGATATGTGAATATTCATTATGAGGTGAATGCTCATGATTTCGGACTTCCTCAGAACAGACCTCGCCTTCTGATGTTGAGCGTTTTTGTAGGAAATAATAAAAAAAAGCGCAAAAAAATAAATAAATACTTCTCATCAAAACAGAAAAGTAGTGATATAGTCGACGATTATAAGAAATCTGAATTTTATCACAATATTAAAATGGAGGACCTTTTCAGAATTGATTATTCAGATAAGAAATTATTTGATGAAGCAATAGAATGTACTCCCAATGATACACCGTCAAGGCAGAAAATCTGGGAAGAAAATCCTCAGTTAGTACTGAAGGGTAATGATATTAATCCTGAATTTAGTATGATCCGTACGATAACTACAAAGCAGGATCGCAATCCTAATTCCGGTAATCTGTATATTGATACAGGTATAGCAGGAAAAAGCAGATTCAGGTATCTTACTCCCAGGGAATGTCTGCTTTTTATGGGATTTGAGGATAAGGATTATGAAAATATAAAAAAATATAATACGGAGATCCATAAAGGTTCAGATATGTTTCCGAGAGATAAAATTATCCGCATGGCGGGAAACAGCATACCTGTAAAACTACTTGAGGGAATATTTCTTCAGATAAAGATTATTGAAGAGCAGGTGTTTGGTAATGGATGTTCACAGTAAAGAAGTCCGTAGCTATAATATGTCTTGTATCAAAGGGAAAAATACTAAACCTGAGGAAATAGTCAGAAAATATCTGTTTTCTCAGGGGTTTCGTTATCGGAAGAATGATAAGAGGTATCCTGGTACACCGGATATAGTACTTCCTAAGTACAAAACAGCTATATTAATAAATGGCTGTTTCTGGCACGGGCATCAGGGCTGCAGATATTTTGTCGTTCCAAAATCAAATACTGAATTCTGGGTGAATAAAATAGAAAAAAATAAACAAAGAGACAATAAAAAAATTGAGGAATTACGGTCACTTGGATGGAAGGTTATTGTAATTTGGGAATGTCAACTTAAAAAGGATGTCATTAACGAGACTATGGCAGATTTGGTTAAGGAAATTGTCTGTTAAATAATTGACACAACATAAGATGTGAAAAAATATGGTAATTAATATGCTTATTGATATCAAAATAGAAAATATATTGACATAATAGGCTATGGATGACATAATTAAATTTATAAAAACTTTTTTTGAATAGTTGTATTGTTTTGGAGGTTAACATACATGGAGAATTATAATAAGCTCATAGAGGAATTGATTGTATTAGATAATGAAACTCCATGGGTGGAATTTAAACATAATAATTATGAGCCGACAATGATAGGAAAAGATATAAGTGCGTTAGCTAACAGTGCAACTCTTCATGATAGAAACTGTGCTTATATGGTTTGGGGAATACATGACAAAACACACGAGATTATAGGTACAGATTATAATCTACAAACATTGAAAAAAGGTAATCAGGAACTTGAAAACTGGCTTCGATCACTTCTTTCGGATAATGCAGATTTTGAATTTCATACAGTTCAAATGAATAATATTAATGTTGGTTTGCTCATAATATATAAAGCAATCAATCACACAGTAATGTTTGAGAAGATTGACTATATAAGGATAGGGAGCTATACTAAGAAATTGAGCGATTATCCAGTTATTCAAGGACAGGTGTGGGATAAAATACGTAGCCTTCGTTTTGAGAGCAGAATAGCATTATCGGATTTACAGAATGTGGATATAGTTAGATTGCTTGATACAGATTCATACTTTGAACTTAAAGAAGTACCAAGGCCATCTGATGTTGATGGAGTAGTACATTATATGATTCAAGAAGGTGCTGCACTAAAACAAGATAATGGTCTATATGCAATCACAAATCTTGGCGCAATGTTGTTTGCTAAGAATCTTGATGATTTTGGAAATATATCACGAAAGGCCGTAAGAGTTATTCAATATAAGAATAATAGCCGTATAGAAATGTTGAAAGAAGAAACTTTTGAAATGGGTTATGCAGCTGGGTTTATCAGGCTTATAAAATATATTGAAGCTTTAATCCCATCAGAAGAAACTATAACCTCTGTTTTGAGAGAAAAGAAAAGTACTTATCCGATTATTGCAATAAGAGAGATTATTGCAAATGCATTGATTCACCAGGATTTTACAGCTATTGGAACAAGTCCTTTAATTGAAATATTCAATAATAGAATAGAGGTTACCAATTCAGGTCGACCACTTGTTGATGTATTTAGGATTATTGACAATCCTCCAAAATCAAGAAACGAAAAGCTCGCTTCACTTATGAGACGTCTGAGAATATGTGAAGAACTTGGTACGGGATGGGATAAGGTTGTTACTGTGTGTGAACTAATGCAGCTTCCTGCTCCTAAAATAGAGATTTATGAGGACAGTACTAAGGTTACACTTTATTCGAGATGTAATTTTACGGATTTATCTCAGCATGATAAGCTATGGGCTTGTTATCTTCATGCGTGTATTAAATATGTTCAGGGTGAACAGTTGACAAATAGTTCACTTAGAGAACGATTTGCATTGAAGGATTCATCTTCTGGTACGATTTCGAGGCTTATTAAGGATGCGGTTGCTCAAGGTTTGATAAAGGCTGTTGATCCTAATACTGCTCCGAGATATATGAAGTATATTCCTGTTTGGGCATAACTAGCTATTGGTTTTTCTTTGTTGCAACTTGCTGGTAACTTGCTGGGGAAGAGCTTTTTTGAATAAAATCACGTATTAATGAGGATATTTAACTTGCTGGTAACTTGCTGATAAAGTGCTTTTTGGAGTGAAATGATGTATTAATGTATATATTTAACTTGCCGGTAACTTGCTGTGGAAGTGCTTTTGGGAGCGAAATGACGTATTAATGAGGATATTTAACTTGCTGGCAATTTGCAGAAGAATAGAACCTAGAATAATTAAGTATAGCAAAAGTGTCGTATTTCTGTCGTATTTTCAGTATCTCACAAGTAGAATGCATAGTAAATACGTCGATTACGAGCAACAAGGAGAAGCACCTCCAAAACCACGTGCCGAGGGTTCGAATCTTACTGCCCCTGCCATGATTAGTCTGTAAAAACGACGTACTAAAGCCGTTTTTACAGACTTTTTTTTATGAGGCAGTGATCTGTCCGTTGTTTGTCCGTTTTTTCTGAAATACTGAAAAACGATGGTTTCATCTGAATTTCTGACCGTCTGTATTGTCCGTTCCGAGAATGCAGTCTGCTACACTGTCCATTGCCATAGCTTGTGCTTTGCGGAACGAGTGAGCATAGATCTTCAAAGCCGTTGTAGCATCATTGTGTCCAAGGTATGCCTGCACAGTTTTTACATCAACACCTTTAAGGATCATGATCGAAGCATTAAAGTGACGGAACGAATGAATATTAACGAATCGTAATCCTGTTCTTTTGCAGAACTTTTCATAGAATTTGTAGGGTGACCGCAAGCCCATAGGCTCTCCATTGATTTTATTAAACAGACGGTCGTTTTCTATCCATTTGGAACCAATAGAAGCTTTGTAATCATTCTGCATTTTTCTGAAGTCACGCAGTTTTTCAATAATTACATCGGGAACCTTGATAATGCGTAAGCTGCTGTTGGTTTTAGGCGTATCTGTATATATACCCTTTTCCTTTGTCCATGCAGATGTCCTTTTGACAGATATCAGATGATTATCTCAGTCAATATCTTTCCATTCCAACCCAAGCAATTCTCCTCTGCGAAGCCCTGTGAAAAAAGAATATAACGTATTTCAGGTTGGCTTCGCTTTCCTTTTCAAAAAATGAAAGCATTGACTGCACCTCTTCCAAGGTGTAAACAGTACGTTCTTTAGCAATAAGTTTGGGCAAAGTAACATTGCGGCAAGGGTTGTTCTGTATCATCTGCATTTTGACCGCATAATCAAATACAGTTGAAATAAAAGTTACATAATTTCGTACTGTTTTCGGAGCAAGTCCTCCTTCCGGTATAGGCATATCTGCTTTGTCGTTGGCTGTTCCGTTTCCTGAAAGTACAGATACAAATTTCTGAATTGTTCTTATAGAGATCTTATCCAGTCTCATATGTCCCATATTGGCATATACACGCTTTTTCAATGCATTGTATGTACGGATAGTCTGTGTTTTCAGGTTAATAGATGCATAATCGCAGAACCATTGTTCAGCAAAATCTTCAAACTTTGTTGAAGCGGTAAGATAACCATTGTTGCACGCTTCCTCAAAGAGCACGGTCTGACGTTTCAGTTCCTTTTCAATCTGCTTTGCTGTCATCTTAGGGTCAGGCGTCCATGTCATGGAACGTTCTATTTGTTTGCCGTTAACATTATATCCTTGCGATGTTCTGATTTGATATGAGTTTCCTCTTTTTCTTATTGTTGCCATAATCTGAATCCTCCTATTTCAGATCTATGACACTTCTGTATTTATATATTATCGCTTTACTATCATAAAGCCAAGCTTGCTTACAGAAAAAGTCATATTATTGTTCTACAATTTTTCGTTCCCAATGCAGATATTGCACCGGGAACATTTTTATTTATCTGATGTTATTTATGTAATCAAAAAGCGTTGCTTTATTGATAAGTATCTTTCCACGCTTACCATTACCTGTTCGGATATACGGAATCTTTTTCTGCACTACAAGCTGACGTATGGTATGCTCCGATAAGCCGGTTATTGCTGCGGCACACTCTTTGATAGTCAGCATCTCAAAAGAACTTTCAGTATTTTTCTTAGCAGATGATTCCTGATGATTATCATTGTCATCAACAAGCTGTGACAACAGCGCAGCAATCTGCACAATAATTTCGTTTTTATTTTTCTCCATAAACTTCTCCATTTATCTCAGGCAGATATTCTGATTTTTCAATTTCGGCAATTTTTCTGATTTGTTTAAGTGAATCACCGCAGCAATAAAATGCTCTTGTGATTTTCCTCAGCTCATAAAGATCATATCTTTTCAGATTTCCCTGAACAGCAATTTTGCGAATGAACCTACCTTCAGGAATTTTCAGATATGCAGCTTTTTTGCAAATAGCCTCGTATTCACTTTTTGAAAATCTCAGATGACGCATGATATTTCTGCTCATGGAATTTCACACTCCTTGACAATTTCAGGAATCGGAATGCGGAACCTTTCTGTGAAACTTTTCAGAATGTCAAGCTGCGTACTCAGAGCGTTGATGTTTTTGACGCTTATTTTTCTGTAAATGTTTATTTCTTTGGCAATAGCGTTCAGTTTGTTCCCAACCATTCGGAAACTTATCAGATTGTCATGCAGCGACAAAAGGTCATACCGGAGAATATTGCCGTTCACAGCGGTTCGGCGTATGTATTCGCAGATGCTCACATTTGATTTTGCGGCTTTCCTTCTGAGAATATCATCTTTCTTTTCATTTAATCTTATATGCTTTTCTATATATCTTTTAGCCATAAATATAGCTGCTCCTTTCATAAATCATGGGGCTGGGGATATGCCTCAGAAACGATTTTGTGGGATACAAAATTTACGCTTGCTATCTTCCTGACCCGCCCTTTCATGCAGCAGAGTTGCATACCCCCTTTCAACAGGTTGCAAGCTACCCCTTCCCAAGTCCGAAAATATCCTTGTTGCCCTTTATCGCTGCAAGTGCTTCTTCCTGTTCCGAACACTTATCTTTAAGCTCTGCAATTTCCGATTTCTGGCTATCGCACATCTCCCTTAACGATGATATTTCACGTTCCAGATCTGAAATGCGGCTGTCCTTTTCATCAAGTAATGCAGTAATATCAGATATACGCTTTTCCAGCTCGCTTATGCGTTTATCCTTTTCTTGAGATAATTGAAAATACTTGCTTGAATCGGACCTGAAGCTCTCTGCAGCTGCCTTATCTTTCTGCACCTTGCTTTCAAGCTCATTTATTCGTTTCTGTAAATCTTCATTATCTGAAACAATCGAAATATTCTGAACACGCAGTTTGTCGTTTTCTTCGCAGATTGCTATGTATTTCTCCGGTGAAACATTCGTCGGTTTCAGAAATTCGACTGCATAATCATCAAGCAACTTAACTCCATTGCTATTTTTCGTAATGTGGTCTTTCAGCTCTTTATCGTGCCTACGGATTGTAAACAGCCTGATGGGATATATGATACATTTTACAAAATTCATTTATGGTCACTGCCTTCCTCCTTTCGGTACTTTTTATATGTGCGGTACTCTTATTCCGGTATCATATCGGTACATTTCATTTGTTTAGGATTTTATGACTTGCTTCTTTATTGGTATCACTTCTTTCATTTTGATGCGGAAAAATTTTTTTGTCCGCTGAAATTATTATATCATAATGAATTTTCAAAAATCGCAGCTCTCTTTCGTAGCGGAAACATCGCCAAAATGCGCCAAACGTTGCGAAACGTTCTCAAACGTCACCTGAAATGCAGAATATCTTATATTTGTTAATGACTTAGACTTAAAGTTTGCGTGCCTGAATATTTTGTAAACTGTTATGCGGTATTGTGTTATTTTGTATCAGGCGGTTTACTATAAAGTAGGATGCAGTTTATAAATTTTGCCTATAAACTAAAACAAAGCATTGAAGATTTACGACCTTCAATGCTTCGTTTTTATGGCTATTTGATTGTATTATCCAACCTTTGAGCGTTCTATAGGGAGATACTAAATTTTATTTACAGCTGAGCTAGTTTGTTTTTTATTATATCCAGACTCTTGAAACCACTATGTTCGGACGAAAAGTCAGAGATTATTTTTTGCATTGTCTCTGAACTCCAATAAATTGTTAATTTTCTTTTGGTGCGAGTTATCGCTGTGTAAAATACACCTTTTGTTATTTTTTCGGTATTAACGCTCGGAATAACAACTTTTACAGAATCATATTCTAAGCCTTGTGCTTTATGGATTGAAACAGCATATGCTAACTGGAAAGGTATGATAGTCTTCTTTGCGTCTTCCTCATTTTCAATTTCGTCCTCGTCAAAAGCATATACAATAAGTTTGATGCGAGTTCTTTCACCTATGGTATCAATATACTCAATTTGGTCTGATTTACACTGTTGTTCAGTAATTATAGTTTCAACATCAATAGTAAATGCTATTTGATCGTCTGTCTTTTCTATGTCTACAATAATTCCTTTAAGGTTATTATAGAGGTATGTGAAACGAGAGTTATCATTAAAAAGGATTTTGTCTCCCTTTTTAAACCTCCAGCCTTGCCATATTATAGCTTCACCATTTGGATTTGCATTTTGAAAATAACTGTTTATATTATTTAGCCCAAATTTCCCGTCATAGTTCAAGCATAAAACAACTTCATCTTTATCGTCAGAAGTAAAAATATCTGATCCTATTTCCTTTGAAAAGGGTCCGTCTATGACGAGTTTTTCGGTGGTCCTAACATCATTGTTCCTTACTTCTTCCCATAGGCTCAGTAAGTTTTCTTCCTGAGTCCGCCAAGTATCAAGTAATTCAACGTTAGCTCCCTGTGTAGTTATGATATCTTTAGCATAATAAAACCAGTTACCAAAATCAATTGATTCGATTTGATTGATGTCTCCCGCTAATACAATTAAGGAATTTTCACTAATCTTATTCACAAATTTAAGCATAGTAAAATTATCAATTATACTGCATTCATCTACAAATATTATATCATAATCCGGCAGCTCAACTTTTTTTGTAAAGCTGTCAAAGCTTATAAAATCTGAATTATTGCCAGGATTTTCAATACGCCTTCTAAGGTGTTGTATCGCATTATGTGTTTTGGTAAGAAAAAGTTTCTTAGACTTTGGCATAAGACTCGAAATATAGTTAATGAGGGTTGTTTTACCTGTTCCGGCTGCACCATATATAAGAAGTAGTTTGGAATTAACAAAAGCATACTTTATTGCTTTCTGCTTGGATACATCAACATTATCAAAAATCGACTTATTATCCCTAATGAATTTGGCATTTAATTCTTTTTGCCCTTTAATTCCGTTTTGGGAAAGTTCTAATAGCTTTCGCAGTATTTGTAATGTTGTGCTTTCATATGAAGCAATGGTAACATATTCTTGTTCATGCAGTATATTAAACCCTTGACGTGTTTCCCACGCATCTAAATACTCATTATATGTAGCTATATCCGTATCAGATGCGATTTCGCTGGAATTAAAATATATTTCGCCAGAATTCTTGATTTTGCTTTTTAAAACCAGATACGGCGATATAATTTTTAATTGTGCTGTTCCAGCTACACTCAAAATTTTTGCTATATTACCATTACTTGTCTTGCTTCCTGCATAATTAGCCAGATAAGGATTCTTTTCAAATGGGAAACACTTTTTGGCAAAATAAAATGGTGTTTTAGGCATAGGAGAATTAAATTGATTTGGTATAACATCAGATATTCGGTCTTCACGCATATTAATCAAAAGAAATCTTATGGTGTTTTTTCCAAATGTGTCACACTCACAAGAAAAATATTTTCTTAAAGCTTCAATTACCGTTTTGAAATAACAAGTATTAGTGCTTTTATAAATACTATCGATTACTTCATTAAAGCTTATTTCTTTTAAATCAATAAGATCCAGAAATGTCATGCCAGTGCTTGTTAGAAAAATCATCAATTTAGAGTATTCACCATAGTTCTTACTTATTTTTAAATTAATGTTTAGTATCCTTCCAAGTTTGATTAAACAAGCAGGTGCAATGGATACCCTCCAGTTTGTGATGATTTTTATATTTGAAGCAATACCCCATAAATCAATCGTTGTGTCGGTATAGCCAATATTAATTGAATAAGCAGTTGAAATATTCTGCTTTGAATAAACAGTTATTCTATTAAATTTAGTAGCATATTTATTGGCTAATTGCAAGGTGATTTCATAATAGCGTTCGGTGCCAACATAAAATGGTGTTTTCTTTTGAACATAAAAACGTGTGCTTTCCAAAGAATGAGGTGATAAATCTGTAGATTCAATTGCTTTTGCAACTATGTTATAGTACTCATTGTCAAGTTGGTCTGTGTTAAGTGGGAACTTTTCAAGATTTTGAAGAATAGATATTCTATTGTTATCCCAGAAGTATTTTCTGATCTGCCACATGAAGTTATAGTATTTTAACATTAAGCGTTCAGATTGACCTTCTTCCGGAATTCGGCAATCAATATACTTTAAGCATCGTAAGAAATTGGCAAGATATTTAGTCCTCAAATCGAGTTGAGCTTGTTCATATGCTAATTGAAGATTTGGCTTTGTGCATCTAAGATTATAAGAGTTTTGTAATAATGCAGCTCTGCATAGGTCATTTAATCTTGGTAGAATATCTTGAGATATTTCATCTCTGGTTGCGCCAAGGCTTTCTATTGTATCAATACTTCTGACTATCGACCTATCACAAGCCATTACAATTCTTTTGATATCGTCAAGATTAAGCTGAGTTGAACTAAGCTTATTTACAAATGAATGATGTTCAATTATACGATCAAGTTTTTTACAAAAATCAATAATACTTTCATCGGTATTAAAAATTTCCTCTTCTGCCTCAAAAGCAACAGTTGTACTACCTTTGGAAAAATCAATCGAATTAATATAGTCTACGGACATATATTTCCAGAAAACACGCTCAGAGCCTCTTTCATCAGGGTTAAGTACAATAAAGAGTATTCCGGGGTCTAAGGTGACATCCATAGCCATCGTTGCAGGGAAACCAAGACTTTGCAACAAATACTTGATTCTCCCATTATCCTCTTTGTATGAATGTGAACCTTTTATCTGAACAAAGAAATTTTGCTTAGGTCGTCTTGATACATCAGGGTCTGCAACATATTCAAACGTTCCATCGGTGTTAGGCCATTTATCGTTAGATGCAAATAATGGGTTGATGCGTCCATTTGAACGAAAAAAGAATTCTAATGTAGAGACAGCAGCTTTGTCTTCTGCTGATCTTTCCGTATGCGTTTTTATATGCTTTTCTATTAGTTCTTTGGGCTGATCTAACATTTTTTACTCCTTTCTCTGCCTAAGGCAAACAATCGCATCATTCAACCGTATTATAATAATCCAGTCTTAAATCATTAAGTTCTTTTCGTACAGCCCGCCAATCCTTCATGTACAAATCCATATATGAAATAAAAGCTGAGTTATGAGTACGCTCCTTTAAATGGAGAAGTTCATGCAATATTACATACTCTAAACACTCGATTGGTTTCTGTGCAAGCTGTAAATTAAACCATAGTTTTTTCTTCTCTGTATTACAAGTTCCCCAGCGAGTTAACATATATTTGGTTTGCCAAGAATCACAGTATAGCTCGGTAAGCCTTTCCCACTTCGGAAGTAATCTTTCAATTTCCGCTTTTAGTAAGATACGGTACTGCTCTCGCACATAGTTTTCTCTTTGCTTTACTGTACTTTCTTCACGCATAGAGAGTATTACCTTATCTCCTTTTATTTCAAATCCGTTCTTTTGTGAATTAGGCTGAAAGGATAGATAATATTGTTTTCCCCATATGAATAATGTTTCTCCGCTTACATACTGACGTTTAGTGCTTCTTGCCTGATGTTGAAACTTTTCAATCTGTTTTTTGATCCAAATAAGATTTGTTCGGGCATATATTTCTATTGCCTTATCATCAATAGATGCCGGAGCAGAGATAACGACGTGTCCATCAGGAGGCTTGACCTGAAGATGCATATTCTTGATATTCTTTTTATGGATATCAATAGGTATGCCAGAAATCATAATTGTCATATATTAGTATTCCTCCTGCTTTTCGATGATTTTAAATAATCTTTCGACTTCAGAATCATCATTAAGAATAATGAATAAAGCTTTCTTTATTCTGTTTTCTTTTATAGGATCACCACGGAATCCGCTCATTTTACTGCTAAGAACAGCATTATGAAGTTTGATTGCTAATATTTCATTACCGTCAGTATTATCGTATAGAGCTTGCAAAGCCTTACTTTTTCTTATGCTTTCAGGATAGTCTTCATTTTGTTCCGGATGTTCAACATTTTTAGCAAGTTTTATTTGTTCCTCAAGGAGTTCCTTATAAGAGATAACGCCTTGCTTTCTTTTTTGAATCAGCTCATCCAGTATTGCTGACATCTTTTCATAATACTTAGGGTTGACCGCAACTTTTTCTACCATTTTACGACGAATATTATTTTCAATCGCTTCAGCTGCTCCTTCTTTTTTATCTGAGGGAGCATTTTCATCAGTCATGGTTTCTCCCTGTTCTGCTACGAAATCAAGCAGTGTTAGATCATCGAACTCACCGATTTTAACGCTATCTGAAGCTGTAATATAGTTGTCGATCAATTTACGCATATCCGGCTCATAAGCTTTAAAATCCAAGAAGTCTCCGCTTTTATTTCCGATTGTCTGTTTCAGCTCAACATAGAATTTTACTTTTTCATCGTATGCAGATACTTCTTTGGCAGTATAAATATCAACCATGTATGGCTTGGCTTCTGCAAATGCACGAACTAAACCACTTACAAGCTTATACAGCCTTTCTCTGAGACGAGAATAGATCTCATCAGTTTCTTCGCTCATGCCGGATTCTCCGCAGAAATAATGCATATACTGTAAATCACCCTTTGGAGCTTCTACGCCTTCGCATAGTTCTTCCAACTGATCGTACACTTCATTGAAATGCTTGATTGCTTCAGCGCTTCTATCTTTGATAAGTCCATCGACATCTTCCGGATCATAGTTTTCAAATGCACCCGATGTATAGGTGTCCATCGCATTCTTTAAATCTCCGAAAAGCTGCTTATAATCAACAATATATCCAAATTCCTTTGTATCACCATCCAGTCTGTTAACACGGCAAATGGCTTGGAACAAACCGTGATCCTGCATACTCTTATCAATATACAGGTATGTACACGGCGGAGCATCAAATCCTGTGAGGAGCTTATCAACCACAATGAGCAGTTTCATATTTGCAGGCTGGTTGATAAATTTATCTTTTACATCCTTTTCAAAATCCTCAACCTTTTTCTGAATGGATAGCTTTTCGGGAAGATTATCAGGATCAAGTCCTAACATACGGAGATATATCTCGTATTTTTCAAAAGTTTCAGTTTCATCATCGGCACTTACAGTATCAGTTCTCAGATCACCGGCTTGCGGAGTGTAAGAGGATATGATGGCACACTTTTTGAAACCTCTCTGCTGGAAGATCTCATAATACTTGCAAGCAGTATAGATCGAATCTGCGACAAGAATTGCGTTTCCGTTGCCATCCATAAGGCGTGGCTTTAAATCAAAATCCTGAATTATATCCCAAGCGACACGTTCAAGCCTTGAACGGGAACTATAGATTTTCTGCATACTTGCCCATTTCTCTTTCAGCTTTGCTTTAGCTCTGCTTGAAAGAGAACGTGTTTTAACGTCAAACCATTGGTCAACTCTGTCATGTGCGCTGAGCTCCTGTGGGATATCTCTGTATTCATATCTCAGATCAAGTACAACACCGTCACGCACTGCTTCGTTATACTTATAGGTATGAATATAAGTGCCGAACACCTCTATACTTGTCTTCTTATCCTTTTTCAGGAGCGGTGTTCCTGTAAAACCGATGAATATCGCATCCGGCATGATTGCCTGCATTGCAGCATGAAGCTTGCCCGACTGCGTTCTGTGACACTCATCAACAAAGACAAAGATTTTTCCTTTCGCCTTAAAGTCAGCAGGGAGCGACCTCTTCAACTCATCAATATACTTGTCATAATCGGATTCAGTAGCTTCTCCGCCACGACGACCAAATTTATGCACCAATGAACATAAGAGTGAACTGTCATAGGAATTCAGCTTGCGAAGCAGATCATCACAGCTCTTGGTTCTGGTGATCTTTTCATCAACGCCAATGTATGTCTTTTCAATCTGCTCGTCCAGCTCATCACGGTCGGTGACGATAAGCACACGAGGATTTTCTTCTTTACAATTGGCAAGGATCCATTTTGACAGCCATACCATTGTCAGCGTTTTACCGCTGCCCTGAGTATGCCATAGAATACCGCCACGCTGTTTTGCTAATCTGTTCTGAGTACGTTTTATACCGAAATACTGATTATAACGGCACACCTTTTTGATGCCCTTATCAAAGACAACAAAGTTCTCAATGAGGTCAATAAAGCGTTTCTTATCGAACATCTGATACAGCTGCTGAAGCAGAAGATCATCTATATGATCGCAGTATTCCATAATACGTGCATCTTCAGGATCACGCTCGTCTTCGTTTTCATGGAATCCGTCAGGCTTCCATTCCATATAGTATTTTTCACCTGTCAGAATAGTGCCGTAACGCAGACCTTCTATTTCATTGCCTGCCATACAAAACTGCACTGTGGTAAAGAATGATGCAATAAAGCCGTCCTTCTGATTGGTAAGGTTCTGCCTGATACCGTTTGAAACGGACACACTGCTCTTTTTAAGTTCTATAACTGCCATAGCGATGCCGTTGACATAAATAACAAGGTCAGGTCTTTTCTCCTGACGGTCAATAACCGTTACTTCCTCGGCTATTGCAAAATCATTATTTGTAGGGTTATCAACATCAATGAAGTAAACCGTCTTTGGGGAGCTTTCGGGAGTTTCCTTGACCTTGGCACCGTATTTCAACAGCGTATAGACCTTATGGTTAGCATCATAAAGCCCATGTGTCATATCATCAGCAGCCTTTATAAGTTCGGAAACAGCACCGTCTATCAGCCTTTCACTATAACCGCTAAGGTGAAGGTACGCACGAAGTCGGTCTTCTCGGATATTTTTATTTGCTCTGTCTTTCAGGTTGCCAATATATTTATAATCGAGGATATTTCTGTTCTTAAAGAAATCAATTACACGATTTTGTGTTGTTCTCTCGGTATCACCGATACTCATACGTACATTCCTCCTTAATGTGTTTGTTATTTCATGGGAAAAGTTTTCTGATCAATCCTGCTTTTATGCTTTTATATTTATCACACTTACGCTGATGAAGGGTGATAAGGGTGTCGAGGTTGCGGAAATAGGTGCCGATTGCTTTTTGTTCTTCTAAATTTGGGACATAAAAATTATAGCCTTGATACTCTTGCGCATTTACACCAGGCTGACCAGAACGCTGTGATGTTATTCTTATAAAGCTATTGTAACTGTCTGTAAGTGTATTTTGAAACACAAATTCTGCATCATTTTCAGAATTGATTTTTGCTCTAATAAGGAAGCCAGCGTAATATACAAGACCGTCTTTTTCCCTATATAAATAGGTTTTTCCCACACTTGCACCAGTTCTTGCAAATAGAATATCACCCGCTTCGAGTTTGAATTTATCTGCTAATGTCAAGTCAGTATCAGGTGATGTAATATCATCTGATAAAAACATTCTTGACTCATCATCTATATCGGTAATACGAATATATTTATTTTTTCCGTCAAACTCTTTTGCAGAAGCATTTAAGCCATATTCAAAGTTGCTTGCAACCTCCCCCAACTCACGCTGTTCCCAAGCGTCAGTAAATCCTTTGAATCTTATTTCAGGCTTATCAGCACCATTTTGCGGGAACATTTTTTGCAGCATCGCCGCTTTGAATTGAATTAACTTGTCACACTTACGCTGATGAAGGGTGATAAGGGTGTCGAGGTTGCGGAAATAGGTGCCGATTTTCATTTCTTCCTCAGCAGAATTAGGATAAAATATAACATTTTTTGATAATTGCGGTACAGTTAATTGTGGAACACCTGTTGACTCTACTACAATTTTAATAGCGTTTATTGCATTTTCAAGAAAGTAAATATCGTGTTCTGACTTTACAGATAAAAGTCTAACAACTGGCGTAAAATCATCATTTCTTGCCTTTGCGTGTCCAACATCGCCACGACCTGTAACAGTTACAGCAGGAGCTTTTACTCGGTATTCATTTTTATAATATCCGATTATACCGTCGTTTGTTAATGCGTTAGCAATTACTGGACAATTACCTTCTTCGCACAAAAGAGATTTATCTACATCACTACCAGCAATTATTTCAGTAGCTATCTCCCCCAACTCACGCTGTTCCCAAGTGTCAGTAAATCCTTTGAATCTTATCGCCGGAGTTTTGTTATTATTCGACATCGTTTGAACCTCCGAGCAATTCTATTAACTCTGCAAAAGCTTTCATATCATAATCATTGCCTGTTAATTCACCAAGCATATCAGACAGTGATGATTCTGCTTCGTTTATCTGACTGTCAAGGTCTGTAAGTGTAAGCTCATATCTTTTTGAAAGCTCGGTGATACGCTCGGCAAGCTTATGAGAGATCGCTGTGTACAGATCAATAATTCCCTTGCCTATGGCATAGTACCACTTCTTGTTGACAAGCAGTTCCATGATCTCATCATCGGTAAGTGATGCATATCTCTCACGAGCCTTTTCATCAAGTGCCTTATCCATTTCTTTTATAAGCTTAGTCGATTCCTCAGACCTTTGTGCAAGCTCAAACG
>ENA-OPXC01000566-OPXC01000566.1-human-gut-metagenome-genome-assembly--contig:-NODE-566-length-32952-cov-3.374077_pt1 | contig 32952 bp, 33 predicted proteins | sample MGYA00241512_ERZ502016 | MGnify/ENA primary metagenome ERZ502016 (study PRJEB25962, sample SAMEA2043043) | human gut metagenome | biome: human gut; feature: human-associated habitat; material: faeces...
AGGCGTCTTCTTCCGATTGTCCGAGGCAAAGGGTGAAGCAGGAGAGCAGCTCTTTGCTGATAAAGTCAAATTGCTGCCAGCGTTTGAAGGTTTTGTTAGAAATTCGGCCGTTGATTAAAATCAGCGGAATATTTTTACGTTTGATTGACGACAGCATCGCCGGCCAGAATTCCGATTCAAACCAGAGGGCGACGTCGGGATGCCAGTATTTGACAAACCGGGTGGTGAAAGTGGGGTTGTCAATGGGTATAAACTGATGAAAGGCGCGCTCGGGAAGCCGTTTGCTCATTACGTCGGCGGAAGTGACGGTTCCGGTGGTGACCATAACGTGCGCCTGAGGGTAAGTGTCCAAGATTTTTTGAATCAGAGGCAGCATGGAAACGGACTCGCCTACTGAGGCACCGTGAAGCCAGATTAATTTTCCTTCGGGACGTTTGAGAGCGGGACGCCCGATACGCTCGTTGAATCTTTTGACGTCTTCCTTGCCGTTTTCTTTGCGCTTATTAATATACCGTTTGATAACCAGAGGATATAAAACGGTAATCAAGGCGTTGTAAATTTTCATAAACATCATCGCGGTTGTCCATTTTCTTCGGTTTGGTTTTTGCAGATGCCGGGTTCGTCAGGAATCAGTCCCATTTTGATATCGCATTCCCGGCTTATTCGGTTAAGCTGCTCTTCCAGACGGAGGCGGTAGGTTTCCAATTCGTTGTTGTCTGCGTCGGCGGGAACGGATATCGTTTCGCTCACGGTGCAAATGCCGCGGGAAAACGGGAGGGGGATCATCATGTGGTCCCAGGATTTTGTTATGCGGAAAGAGTTGGCGATGCTGTACGAAATACAGGCGATAGGTTTTCCGGTTTTTTGCGCATAATAAAGAGGAGAGCGTCCCATATGCATCCGGGGGCCCCGGGGGCCGTCGGGAATAATGCAGATGGCAGTATCATCTTTGAGCGAGTGCATCAGTTTTACCGCGGCGCCGCTGGCGTTTTCGTTGCTGGAACCGCCGATGGTGCCAAGACCGAATTTTTCAAGCAGGCCGGCTATCATTCTGCCGTCCCGGTGTAATGAAACCAGGGCATTAAGCGGTTTTTTGCGGTTCCAGAAATAAGGCAGCATAAGGGCTCGTCCGTGCCAGGCAACCAGAATGATGCCGCGATTGTCATCCCATTCGCGATAGAAGTTGTCTATGCCGCGAACCTCCCAGCTTGTGGTTTTGCCGACGAGACGGGCATACCAATATATAGCTGACGAAATCAGGTTTATGACAAAATCTGACTTGGTAATCCGGCGCAGGGATTTTTTCAGTGTTTTTTTCAGATTAAAGTTCATTGTTACGGTTGCTTATTTGGAATTTGTGTCAGTTACGCTGATGCCGATAGTTTCGTTTTCGGTGATGACGACTTCGCCATGACCGATAAGAACGTCATTGGCGTAAATATCTACGTTGTCGTTGATATCCCGGTCCAACTCGACAACGGCTCCGCGTCCCAACTTCAGCAGCTGGTTGACCCGGAGGTCCGCGGTTCCCAGCGTGACGGAAATTTCAACCATAATATCATCATTGGAAAGTGCGCTTTTCTTTGCGGCGGCCATCAAATTTCTCCATGGGGTTTTCTGGTGTTTGTTTTTTTATTGCATCATATATTATTATTTTAAATCTGCAAATTCTTTATTAATACTTATTCATGTTAAAGTTGGATTTCGCGGCCGGGGCTGTGGATTAAAAACTTAAGCATTGCCCAAAAAGTGCGTTTGTGGCAAAAAAGTTACTGTTCCGCATTGCATAAGCCGGAAAGTTTTCTTATATAAGAATACACAATGATGTTAATTTTTAAGGTGGTAAAATATGGTTGCTAAGAAAGAGAAATATCCTGTACTTCCGTTGCGCGATATTGTGGTATATCCGAAGATGATTGTTCCGTTGTTTGTGGGACGGGAGAAGTCGATCAACGCCTTGCAGGAAGTTGTCGATAAGGATCAGAACATTATCCTTACCACCCAAAAAGATGCCGCAATTGAAGACCCGACCAGCAATGACGTTTATCATGTCGGAACCATCGGCACGGTTTTACAGCTGTTGCGGCTGCCTGACGGTACGGTAAAGGTTCTGATTGAGGGGTTGGAGCGGGTTAAAATCGACAAGTTTTACAACACCAAATCCTTTATGGAAGCAAACGTAACCATTCTGCCGGAGATAGAAAACAACAATCAGGAGCTGGAAGCTTTGGTTCGCGCCGTTTTGTCGCAGTTTGAGGAATATGTCAAACTTTCCAAAAAGACTCCTCCCGAGGTTTTGGTGGCGGTCAACCAAATAGAAGATTACAGCAAACTGGCGGATACCATCGCTTCTCATCTGGCATTAAAGATTCCGGAAAAGCAGGCTTTGCTTGAAGGGACAACCTTAAGCGAACGTTTTGAACAGATTTTGGGCTTTATGGATGCGGAAATCACGATGCTTGAGGTGGAAAACAGAATCAAGAATCGCGTTAAAAAGCAGATGGAGAAAAGCCAAAAAGAATATTATCTGAACGAGCAGATGAAGGCTATTCAGAAAGAGCTCGGTGACGGAGACGACGATGCTGAAATCGCCGAATATATGAAAAAGATTGAGAACACCAAGCTGTCCAAGGAAGCAAAGGAAAAAGCCCTGGCTGAAGTTAAAAAGCTCAAATCTATGAGCTCAATGTCGGCAGAGGCAACGGTTGTCCGCAATTATCTGGACTGGATGCTGGACATTCCCTGGAAAAAACGCTCCAAAGTGAATAAAGACTTGAGCAAGGCTATGGAAATTCTGGAAGAAGACCATTACGGACTGGAAGAGGTTAAGGAACGCATTGTCGAATATTTGGCCGTGCAATCCCGGGCCGACAAAGTCAAAGGTCCGATTTTGTGTCTGGTCGGCCCTCCGGGCGTCGGTAAGACTTCTTTAGGAAAGTCGATAGCCAGAGCTACCGGGCGCAGTTTTGTACGCGCTTCTCTCGGCGGTATGCGCGATGAAGCGGAAATTCGCGGCCATCGTCGGACTTATATTGGTTCTATGCCGGGCAAAATAATTAAAGGAATGAAAAAAGCAGCAACGTCTAATCCGTTGTTTCTGCTCGATGAAATAGACAAACTCGGCAACGATTACCGCGGCGATCCGAGTTCGGCGCTGTTGGAAGTTTTGGATCCGGAGCAGAATTCAAGCTTTAACGACCACTATCTGGAAGTTGATTATGATTTGTCTGACGTTATGTTTGTGACGACGGCCAACTCTCTCGATATGCCGCGTCCACTGCTTGACCGTATGGAAATTATACGATTGTCAGGCTATACCGAAGATGAAAAAATACAGATTGCCGAACGTCATCTGATTCCCAAAACCTTTAAGGAAATGGCCATCAAGGAAAACGAGCTTAAGATAGAAGAAGACGCTATCAGAGACATCATCCGTTATTATACCCGTGAGGCCGGAGTTCGTAACTTGGAACGCGAATTGGCAAAAATAGCCCGCAAGGCGGTTAAGGAGATTCTGCTTTCCAAAGAAAAGAAGGTTACGGTTGCAGCGGCTAATCTTGACAAATATCTGGGAGTTAAGAAATTCCGTTATGGCGAAGCCGAAGAAGAAGACCATGTCGGCGTTACTACCGGATTGGCGTGGACGGAAGTCGGCGGAGATATTTTGTTTATCGAAGCCGTTGATATGCCGGGCAAGGGAAACATCAAACAAACGGGAAAGCTGGGAGATGTTATGAAAGAATCCATTGAGACGGCGTATTCCGTGGTTCGTTCCCATTCTATGGAATTGGGGATTGATCCTGATGTTTTCGGCAAAACGGACATTCACGTTCATGTTCCAGAGGGGGCTACGCCCAAAGACGGACCTTCCGCCGGCATAGCGATGTATACGACTCTCGTTTCGGTGCTGACGAAGATTCCGGTTCGCAAAGATGTTGCGATGACAGGGGAGATTACGTTGCAGGGCAGGGTGCTGCCCATCGGCGGACTGAAAGAAAAACTGCTTTCGGCTTTGCGCGGCGGAATTAAAACCGTTATTATCCCTAAAGATAATGAAAAGGATTTGAAGGAAATTCCGGAAAATGTGAGAAAAGGCCTGAAAATCATTCCGGTTTCAGAGGTCGGAGAGGTTTTGAAGATAGCGCTTAACGGAGAAGTGAAGCCGCTGACACAATTGTGCCGTTGCGAGCCGCTTAAAGCGGAGCAGGCTTCGGTCAACTGATAAAAAAATACCGTCGACATTTGGTCGGCGGTATTTTTTTGTGTCGGCAAAGGATGCACAGGCTGTTATCGGCAGCCTTTTTCTTTGCCGTTTGCTTTGATTTTAAAAGCGTCAGTTTTTATGCTTTTCTCAGCACCGGAGATGAGGGACGATGGCGACTGGACTTCGACCAGATGGGGCAGCGTTTCTTTTTCAAACCGCGTCCGGGCAGCGTCGGCCAGCTGTTCATAATTGCTTTTCTGCTTATTTACGAGCGTTTGCAGAGGCACGTCTTTGTAGTTGTCGCGAATGTCTCTGATTTCGCTGTCTTGCAAATCATAGGCGTTAAGCCAGTCCATTGAGGAAACGTATTCTTTGAGCGTTTGGGCTTCAAGTACCGTTAAGCCGGTTGCGTTAGCATATTCTCCGCAGATGTTGTCAAAATTCTGTTGTGCTGTGTGAAAATCGTATCCTTGTTTACGGTTTTCGAAATTGTCAACTTTGAAAACAGCGTATCCGGCCCAGCCTCCATGGTTGTTTTTTGCTTCACACCGATAGTCCGCGCGAACCGTTTTTCCATCCGGCATTTTGACATCCTTGCCCTCAGCCGTGGTCATAACGCCGATGGCGAGTGGACTTTGGGAGAGAATCTCCGCTGATGTAACAACTTGGTCGTTTAGGTCATGCAGAGCCCAGGTTTTATATTTCTTATCGCGGGAAACATAAAGGCTTCCGATATATTCCTGCCCGTTGATTTGCAACGGTTTGTAATGAGAAGAGCGTTCAAATCCCAGGTCGATTTTTTCCGGCGTTTTTTCTTCCGCTGTTTTGGCAATCAGAACAGAGCCGATGCGCTCTCCGGCGATTTCTCCGTAATGGTTGGAATAATAGGTGATTCTGTCGAGGTCCTTAAATTTTTGAATGGCATCCGTAATGGAAGTAAGTCTTTTTTCTGATTTAAGGCAGCAGATTTCTTCCATAATCTTAACACGGATACGATCTGATACTTTTAATATGCAGGAACCGTCGTGGAGCTTTTGACTGATGGGTGACAAAAGGCGATGCAGCTTTTCGTGAGCTTCAGTGTTGACTGAGTAATTCTGGTTGTTGACAGCGTCAATCAGACTGCGTTCGGATTTGTCTGCGTCAGACATTTTATATTGGGTGTAGATGATGGCGTCGGCGTACTGGTTGTAGCAGGCGGCTTGCCGGTTAAGGCTGTTCAGTTCCTCCAAAGACCCTATTTCTATAAAGTTGCAATATTGTTTTACCTGATTTTGTCGGGATGAGTCTTTTTCGGTAAAGGTATTGACTTTTGTTTCTTTGGCTGCGGGGAAAGCAGTGTTTTTTATGGAATCCTGCTGTTCTGCGGAGGAAGCGCTCATGGCGGCAATAGACAGTGCGGCAGTCAGTCCCAGCCTCTTTTTCAATTTTTGCAGTTTGCTTTGCACATCCATTTTATTCTCCCAAACCTTATGTAAATAAAAGTATAGCATCATTTGACTGGGGTGTCTATTAAATACAACAAGAATCGCAAACGGACGTTAAAATTCGGTTTTCGAATCTTCTAAAAGCGGGAATTTTCTAACCATAGCTGTGAATAACTGGGAAAAAAGGCTTTTTGCTAACAGAAAATGCACTTTTTTTGTTTGCAAGCGTTGATTTTGTTTGACTAATCATTTTTTTGGCGGTTAAATTTTCTTGTGGTTAGAGATTTATTCTCCACAATTGGTTTATAACTTATATTAGAGGGAGTCCTCACCGTGAATAAAAACGAATTGATTGCTAGCATCGCTAGCGAAACAGGCCTTACCAAAACTGATTCGGCTAAGGCTCTTGATGCATTTGTTGCTTCCATCACCAACGCTTTGAAGAAAGGTGATGAAGTTCGTTTGGTTGGTTTTGGTACTTTTGCCGTTTCTAAACGTGCAGCTACTACCGGCCGCAATCCGCGTACCGGCGCAGCTATCAAAATCCCGGCTCGCAAACAGGCTAAATTCAAAGCCGGTAAAGCTTTGCAAGATTCTGTAAACTAATATAAGCAAGGACTGGCTGCGCCAGTCCTTAAGTTTATAGAGCATTTTAAAACGGGTTTCTCATTGCGGAAGCCCGTTTTTATTGGCGCATTGGCAAAGTCCGCGGCTCTGTTTGCAAAAGAAATTGTCTAGCCTTTTGATAAAAGGCATTTTCTAAAAAAATATCAAATTTTTTTATTTTTTTGCTTGATTAATTATTTTTATAAGTGTATAAACTCTTTCGTAAACAAGATGGGCGCTTAGCTCAGCTGGAAGAGCATCTCGTTTACACCGAGAGGGTCGGGAGTTCGAACCTCTCAGCGCCCACCAATTTGAAACCACCTTAATTAGGTGGTTTTTTTTGTATTTGCATTTTTAATTTCATTTTTTCAGCCAAATTGTTATTTGGAATTTTTGGGTGAAGCTAAGCGTCCGGAAGTGTATCCCATGACAAAGTCAGTTAAATAAATTTAAGTCTGTATTGTGAATAGTTGGTTTTATTTATCCGTTATTAAAAACCAAAAATAGTTTGACTCATATCTTTGCGCTGTGATAGCTTTATTTCCATAAAGTTTTATTAGTAAAGGTGTCGGGCTGGTGTCTATTCAAAGTCAGGAATACAGTAAGCGTTTATATATTGCAGAAGAGGTAAAGTCGGTTTATGAAGGAGTGACGAGCCGGAATTACTATGATGTTTGTTCTGTAGAATGCGAAGAAGTGGAGGAGGGTTTTGTATTACCGCTGAAGAAGAGTATTGACGATTCCGGGACATCCTATTTCAGAGGCGGGGTAACGGACAGCCGCGGTGTTTTTGTCGAAATGTCGAGGCATTGGCGCGGAAGCAAAGGCGGTTCATTAACAGAGGGGTATGATTTTTCCCTAAAAGATGCCGAGATTGTTCCTAAGGAAGTATTGTACGGCGGGATATTCGTCAACCATTTTGGTCATTTTTTGATGGAAAGTACGAATAGGCTCTGGTATTTAATTGAAAATAAAGAAAAAAATCTGGACATTGTTTTTTTGAACGCCAAGAGGCAGAAGGTTATTCCCCAGTTTTGGGAATTTATGGATTTGTTGGGGATTTCCAGGGAAAAGGTTCATTTTATCAGCCAACCGACAAGGTTTAGCAAAGTTTATGTTCCCGGTGAAAGTCATATAATCAATCATTCGTTTAATAAAAAGTTTTTGCATCCTTTTCGGTATGCGGCGGACCAGGTAACGGCGCAGCCATCAGAAAAGATATATCTTTCGCGCACAAAGTTTCGTGGAGGGACGCTTTGTTTGGGGGAGGCTTATATCGAAGATGTGTTTCGTAAGAACGGCTTTAAGATTTTGCATCCTGAAAGTATGAGTTTGAGGGAGCAGATAGCTTATCTGAAGGGGGCGAAAACGGTTGCCGGGGTTATCGGTACGGCGACGCATATGGAGGTTTTTGCGCGGCAAGGTGTCAAGTCGATTATTTTGGAGCGGAGCGACACGCCAATAGAGGAACAGGCGTTGATACATCAGGCGATAGAAGCAGAGTGGTACTGTATCGGAACGAATATGAATCCGTTTCCGATAGAGCATTCTGCGGGTCCAGCGTTGCTGGGGGTTACGGATAATCTTGCGCAATTCGGCCGTGCGCATGGTTTGCAGGTTGACGAAGGCAAAATCGGGTATGTGAAAAAATCTGACGGCAAGACGTTTATTAAAGAATATTTGAAGCTTTATACGCAGGAGAGCTATAACAGAAGATTGGCGAAAACGGCACCGTTGACGGCAGAAAGACTACTAAAGATTGCCGCTTCTTTTATTCCCTGGCGGAAAAAATTAAAACAATTTTTTAAGGCGAAATCCTATCCTTCAGATGTATCAGTGATATTTGTCAGTGTTGTTCGCGATTATGATATGTATGATAAATGTGTCGGACAAAATAAATTCTGCCGTAATGTTCGGTTAAATCCGATTGATAACAGAGTTGAAAATAAAGGTATATCGCAGAGATATAACGAATTTTTGGATGATTATGAATATTCAAGGGAAGCTTGGTTTGTTTTTTGTCATGAAGATTGGCAAATTCTGGAAGAACCCGAAAAGAAGCTGCAGGGTTTAGATAAAAATTGTTTGTACGGTTGCATCGGAGTGAGATATGAGGAAAGTACCCCAAATGATTTGATACATCCTGTCGGCCGTATTGTTCAATGTGACAAAACAGGAAAGAATAGAATTGTAGTCGGGCGTCAGGTGTGTATCGGAGGTGAGTTTGCCGATACCGTTGATTGTCAATGTTTAATTGTTCATTCTTCTTTAATTCAAAGGCATAAGCTTCGTTTTGATGAAAATTTGACTTTTGATTTTTATGTAGAGGAATTTTGCATTAACGCTAGTGAGAGATATGATGTGAAATTAAAAGTTATTCCGCTTAAATGTGTTCATTATTCGGGAGGAAATATTACAGAAAGATTTTATAATTCTGTAAAATATGTTCAAGAAAAGTACAAAACGATTTCCAAATGCTATGCCTCCACAGTTGCACATACGGTTATAGGAAGAGACAAGAGTACTAAAAAGATAAAAACAGCCAGACATTTTGATTGGCGGACATTCTTGTTTCAGAAAAAAATAACTAATTCAGGAAAATTGTTGATTAAAATTTGTAAAATCCCTATTTTTTCGAAGAAAGTCGGGAATAAGTTTTTGGGGGAAATGGAAGAAAATGAAAATCTGGACTAGAAAACTTAAGAAGAATGGGCGGGTAAATTTATATTTTTGCGGAATACTTGTTTTTTCTTATAAAATGAAGTTAGGTGTTTCCTATAACGTGTTTGATGGACAAGAATTACTTGAAAGTTCAATCAAATCTATAAGGGAAAATGTTGATTATATAAATGTGATTTATCAGAATGTGTCTTATTCAGGGGAAAAGGCAGATAACTCTCTGGAACCGCTTCTGTTCAACTTGTTAAGCAGGCATTTGGTGGATGAAATATTCTTGTATGAAGCTAAGTATGAGGATCCGCATATGAATGAGAAGGCTAAAAGAGATAAGGGGCTTTCTTTGGCAAAAAAAGCGGGATGTACTCATTTTATGAGTATGGATGTTGATGAGTATTATGTTTCAGACCAGTTAAAAACAGCAAAAGAAAAGATAATAAAAAATGGGATAAAAGCCTCAGCGGCATGTATCATTGAATACTTAAAAGAGCCAGTATATCAGATGGTAAATGGCTATTCATTCAATATGAATAAAGATTTTTATACGTTTTATGTTCCGTTTATTATGAAGATTAATAAGTTTTTTCTTCAAAAACATGGATCAAGCTCTTTTCCATGTTTGGTCGATCCAACAAGAGGGCTTAATTGTTCTAAAAAATTTTATTTGTTTCCGGCCCATGAATTAGCAATGCATCATATGTCGAGTATTAGGAAAAATTTGGATAAAAAATATAAAAATTCTAATTTAATGAATTCTTCTGATGAAGTGCAAAAATATGTGAGGAATATTCAACAGCAAGTATTAGATTTTGATTTTGAAAAAAATAAGAAATTTTTAGAGACATATTCAATGTTTAATCAGAGTCTTATTCGAAAGGTTGATAATGTATTTGGAATTGAATTTGATGATGAGAGGATAAATGATTTTCAAAAAGATTAAAAATCAGGATAAGAGTCGAGACATTTACTTTTGCGGGATGAAATGTTTTTCCTATGGTAGGAAAAACAAATTATGTACGCAAGGATCTAATAATTTAATTTCAATTGCTCCTAACGTGAGTATTAGTGGAAATATTTGTGGTAACGATAATAGCGTTTTTATTGACAAACAATGTCAGCGTAGTTTTTGTACTATAAATATTAATGGAAATCATAATAGGATTTTTATCAAGGGAAATTCTTATATAAATAATCTTGAAATTAAAATAGGCAACCATTTCTCTATTAATAATTCAATAATAGAAATAGGTGAAGGAGGATGGATTGGTGGTTTGAAGTGTGTTGTGGAATCTGATAAATCTCAACTATATATTGGTGGCGATTTTGTGATTTCTTCAGACGTCTTTATTAGAATGGGGGAGTATCCTCACTTGATCTTTGACAAAATAACAGGCAAATATTTGGATACATCTACAATATTGACTATTGGTAATCATGTTTGGTTGGGTGAAAAAGTAACGATTCTTAAAAAGGCAAAGATTCCGGATGGCTGTATTGTCGGTACGTGTTCCGTCGTTACAAGGCGTTTTGAGGAAGATAATGTTTTAATTGCCGGGAATCCTGCTGAGATAAGGAAGAAGAATGTTTTTTGGGAAAGAGATCTGAATTCGTTGGATAAAGACAGCAAGTATTACACAAGTTTAAAGATGTATCAAAATAAAGTGGATTAATCAGAGGATGAAATATGATAAAGGTAGATTATAAAAATTGTAGCGGATGTGGAGCTTGTGAAAATATTTGCGCTGTAGATGCGATAAAGATGGTTAAAAATAGCGAAGGTTTTTTATATCCTGAGGTTAATGTTGATATTTGTGTAAATTGCGGAAAATGTGAACAGGTTTGTCAGATACAAACGGAATATATGTTTGATTCGGAAAAAAGAAGATTTTTTGCTGTTTGGCAAATTAATGAAAATGAACGACAGAAAAGTGCAACAGGAGGTATGTGTGCTCTTGTTGCAAAATACGTTATTGAAAAGGGAGGATATTTTTGTTCAGCTGCTTTTGTTAATGGTAAATTGAAGCATGTTTTGACGAATGAATGGAATTTTTTTGATAAACATATGAGAGGTTCAAAATATTTTCAAAGTGAAATAGGAAATGTTTATTTTAAGGTTCTGCAGAAATTAAAAGAAGGTAGAATGGTTGCATTTGTGGGTACGCCTTGTCAGGTAAGTGGTTTGAAGCTTTTTTTGGGTAAGGATTATGAAAATTTGTATTTAATCGACCTTATTTGCCACGGTGTGCCGTCAGCTAAAGTTTTTGAACAGTTTGTAAAAAGTAATGGTTTGTCCGAATGTCTAAATGAAATTTCCCTTAATTTCAGGGATAAGGAGGAAGGCTGGCATAATTCTCATTTAACGTTAAAGAATGGCGATAATGTCTTTTATAATAAAGAGATAAAAGAAGATCCGTTTTGTAAAGCGTTTTTGAATGATATTTGTTTGAGAGAAAGTTGTTATTACTGTAAATATACTGACATTAGAAGAGTGTCAGACATGATGGTGGGCGATTTTTGGGGTGCTCCGAAAAGTATTGATGATAATAAAGGAATTAATTTAATTTCTGTTAATAAAAAAGGATTGTTTTTACTTGATGAGATTAAAAAAGAATTGTATGTGAAGGAGTTTTCTTCGCGCAATGTTTTGCAACCGCAATTAAAAAAGCCGACGAAAAAGCATTTTAATCGTGATAACTTTTTTTCGAAGTTAGATTCCTCTGATTTTAACTCATTAGTTGAAAAAATGCTTAGTAAAGAAAATAACGTAGGATTATTAAATTTTCATTGGGAAAATAATAATTACGGCGCTCTTTTAACGGCATATGCATTAAACAAATATATAAATTCTTTAGGGTACAATGCTTATAACATAGATTATGTTCCGAGTTGGGGGAAAAATAGTATTTCAACCTCCAATTTTTCTGATTTTAGGGCTAAATATTTGCCCTTGACGTCTAGATGCGAAACAATAGATGAATTAAAAGCGCTTAATAAGAATTTTGGTATTTTTATTGTAGGCTCGGATCAAGTATTTAACTGGGATTTTATTTCTAAGGATTTTGGTGTTTATTTTTTTTCTTTTGTGAATGATGAGAACAAAAAAATAGCTTATTCTGCGTCGTTTGGTGAAAAAGATTTTAAAGCTCCGAGTTCAAAACTTGATCAAGTGGGGCTTCTGTTGTCACGTTTTAATGACATTGGGGTTAGGGAAAAAAGCGGTGTTGGTATTTGTCGTAATGTTTTCAAGATAAAAGCTAAGCATGTTTTAGATCCTGTATTTCTTTTGTCTCCGGAAGAATGGAAGCGTATTGCCAATGTTTCGATAAAGTCTTGTGATAATATTTATTATATTGTTAATGCTGAACTCAATAAAGAAGCTGATGAATATTTAAAGGATTTTACTAGTATCAGATATGATTTGAACATTGAGGATTGGTTAGGAAAAATTATAAATTCATCGTTTGTCATAACAGATTCATTTCATGCGCTTTGCTTTTGTCTGATATTTAATAAGCAGTTTGTATATGTTGGAAAGAATAATGGACGACAAGAAAGAGTAAAATCTTTATTTGAAATGTTTGATTTGCCGAAATCATTGTTCTTTTTGGATAAAAAGTTAGAAAATTTTAAATTGCCGGATATGGTTAAGGTGAATTATGATACTTGGCAAAAGAACTTAGATGTATATTTACGTGAGTCAAAGGAATTTTTATTGCGGGCTTTAGAAAAAGAAAATGAAAAGATGTACGATCCTTATTATTTTTTGTTTAAAAAATTAGAAAAAAAATCAAACTTGAGTAATTTTAAATATTGGAAATATAAAATATTATCAAAAATTACATTTGGAAAAAAGCGTAAAAAATATAAAGCCAAGTATAGAGATTTAAAATAATAATTCTGTGGGGGTAGAATATATGTGTGGTATTTTTGGTACGAAAAATATAAATGTTGATCCTGAAATTGTAAAAAAAAGTCTTTCCCATCGAGGGCCTGATGCATTTGGTTTGAAAGCTTTTTCTGATTGGACTTTTTATCATACCCGGTTGTCCATTTTGGATTTATCAGATGCAGGTTTACAACCAATGGAATATGAAGGTAATTATTTGTGTTTTAATGGTGAAATATATAATTATAAAGAATTGCAAAAACAATATTTGTCGGATGTACGGCTTATTTCTTCTTCAGATACAGAAGTTTTGTTACATTTGTTGATAAGATATGGCCTTTCTATTTTGAATAAACTTAATGGTATGTTTGCTTTTGCGTATTTTGATGGAAAAACGCGAAACACATACCTTGTGAGGGATAGATATGGTGTAAAGCCTTTATATTATTGGAAAAGTGGTAATACATTTGCATTTTCTTCTGTTGATTTCAGCCTTGTTAACGTTCTAAATCTACCATATGAGTTTAATGATGAATATAAACAATGTTTAATTGAAAATGCATATTCGGATAATTCCGAATATTCTCTTGTGAAAAATGTTTTCCAAGTCGTTGCAGGAAGTTATGTTAAAATAACGCCAAATAATTTATTGACCAAGCATCAATGGTATTTATTTTCTGATGTCCAATGTGCCATTACTAATTATAGTGAAAAAAATACTGTTGTTGAATATTTTGAGGAATTGTTGACAGATTCTATAAGATTGCGCAATCGTTCTGATGTGCCGGTCGGAATTACGCTTTCAGGAGGTTTGGATTCATCAATTATTTATACATTGGCTAAGGAAAAATTGAATGCAAAGTATAAAATATTTACTTACTCAAATGCGAAGAAGGAACTTGATGAATTTGATAAGGTAAAACGTTTAACGTCTGATTATGGCGATGAGGTTATTAAAATTGACCAAACGAAAGATACTTTAGATATATTTAAAAAGTCATTGTTTTACTTGAATGGTCCTATTTGGGCACCTTCGCATATCGGATATTTTAATGTTTATAAAGCGATAAAAGATCAGGGCATAAAGGTTATTTTAGAAGGGCATGGTGCTGATGAGTTATTAGGTGGATGGCCTTGGACTTTGACCAATGCTGTTAAGGAAGCGTTTGGGAGAGGGAAGTTTTATCTTGCTTATGATGTATTTAAAGTTCAACAGAGGACATATAATCAAGATTTGAATCAGAAAAGCAACGGTGGTTTTAAAAATTTTTTAAAGATTATCAGAAAAACTAAGATTAAGGATAGAAATTGTTTTTCAGAATTATTAGATACGCTTTTTTCTAAAACTATTTTACCGATAAATTTGAGGTGTTGGGATCGTTTGTCTATGGCTAACAGCGTTGAATCCAGATGTCCTTTTCTTGATTATCGAATTGTGGAATTTTTAAAACGATTGCCGATACAATATAAAGTTAACAAAATTGGAAATAAGGCAATTTTGAGAGACATACTGCTAAAATATCATAAAGATTATATTGTCGAAAATAAAGTTAAACTTGGATATTTGTCTTCGGAAATAAATTTTTTGAATGAAAATAGCGATTATCTGTTGAAATATTATGATGAACGTAAGTTCGATTTGGATGTTAGCAGTTGGAAAACAGGATCGTTGGATTATAGCTATAATTCCAAAGTTTACAGGATTATTGCATTAAATATTTTGCAAGAAATTTATAGAAAGGGTCAACTTGATTACCTCTGATTTGTGAATATTTAAGAAGGGAGATATTTACAAAGGAGAGAGGTTATGAAAGTTATTTTATTGATTATCACGGTGATGACGCTGGTTATCGGCGCTTCAATCAACAGTATGGCACTGACGCTGGCCGAACAGATATATGCCGCAATGTTTTACATAATGGCTTTATTGTCGTTTTGTACATTTGCCCTGTTGTTTAAGGGAAGAGTCAACTGGAAATGCAATTGGCTTCTCAAGGAATGCGGACTTGAAGAAGAAGCCGAGAGGAACAAACCGTTACCGCCGGAAGAAACAACCGAGATGCTGGTTTTTGAAGAAGAGGAGGCATTGCCTCCCCACCGGAACCGCGGTATTGTCAAACGTCGTCGTTAGTTTTGCTTCGGATGTGAAAAGCTCTGCATTGCAGAGCTTTTTTTATGGTTGGCATAAAAAGTTTGGGTTTTGCTCTATGTATCAGGCTTGCTTATTTCGGGGCAGGGAGAATGCGGTTCGGAACGGTTGACATACCTATGTGGGCAAGTGGAGGTTTATTGGAATAAACAAGGAAAAATTTATGCGCTTGCATATTAATGAATTTCATTTAAGATACCTGTATTGTTGAAATTTAAACCTTATACGGGAGCTATACAGTGAAGATATTACTGGTTCGGGACAGGAACGTATTAAACACCAACTGGCTGGTTTTTTATGCCAATTTGCTGGCCGAGAGAGGTCATGACGTGGTCATTGCCTGCGATACTTACGGCAAGCTTGGCGTTTTGGCCGAGGGCAATAAGCTGAATGACCATATTAAGCTGGTTAATCTTAACGCCAAGACGACGTCTTGGGTAAAAAACATATATCGGAAAATAAGAGGGAAACTGTTTCCGCGCTGTTTTCGGTTCAAAAAACTGATTGAAAAAGAACGTCCGGATGTAATTGTCTGTTATTTTCCGGTAGATTTGTTTAACGTAACCAGATTTCAGAATCACAATATTCCGATTATTCAGATGGTGCATCATTTTCCGCCAATTATTTTAGACAAGTATTTGCGCAAGCCGTGGTTTATTCGCTGGTATTATAAAAAGAGTTTCAAGAAAGTGCATACTTTTCAGGTGTTGATGGATTCATATATGGATAAGATCAATCCTTATTTTGAGCCCAAAAACGTGGTTCGGATAGCCAATGCCGTTTATCAGTTCAAAGATGAAGAAAAGGTTGATTTGACGCACGAGAAAAAGAAAATTATTTATGTTACCAGAATAGAAAAGCATATTAAGCGTCCTCATCTTTTGGTGGAAGCTTTTGCCAAAATCGGCCGGGAGTTTCCTGATTGGAAGGTTGAAATTTGGGGATTGCAGAAATACCCCGATTATGACAAGGAAATTCAGGATTTGATAAAAGCCAACGGTTTGGAGAACAATGTCTTTCTTATGGGATATACCCGGGATGTCAATGAACTCTACCGCAGTGCTGATATTCACGCTTTTCCGAGCAGCGCCGAGGGATTCAGTTTGGCGATTGCCGACGGTATGGCCATCGGTCTGCCGACGCTCGGTTTTGCCGACGCTTTGTCTGTCAACGAAGTGATTGTGGACGGACATAACGGTTTTCTGGCAAAGAATTTGGATGATTTTGCTGAAAAACTGAAACAGCTGATGTCTGACAAAGAGTTGCGCATTCGTATGGGGCAGAACGCGATTGCGGATATGAAAGCTTATGCTCCGGAAGTCATTATCGGAAAATGGGAAAAGCTGTTTGACGCGGTTGTTTCCGACAATTAAATAAAAAAAGGCTCCTTCGGGAGCTTTTTTTAACGGAGCTGACTGTCTTTGGAACCTCGGCGGTTGTACAGACTGACGGCTTTTTGTTCTTTATCGGCTTCTTCCTGGCAATGGATGCACAGCCGCACGCCGGGAACCGCCTGTCGGCGCGCTTCGGGGATTTCTTCTCCGCATTCCTCGCAATAAAGCAGGCTTTCGCCGCAGGGAACATTTCGGCGAGCCCGTTTAATCTCGTCGTTGATGCTGTCTTGAATTTGCTCGTTTACCGCGCCGTCGCCGGCCCATCCGACTGCCATGAATCCTCCTTTTTTATATATTATAGGAAAAGCGGTGCTTATTTTCAAGTCTCGTCAATGCGGAAGCCAGGTCATCGTTTTGTCATTTTTCATTTGAATAAAACGGCATTGTTGTTCTAATACTTTGTCTTCACGGAAGTTTGCGGTGCCGCGGGTTATCAGATTGATGACTTTCGGATTGCGGTCATAATTGACATGAGCTTCCACCGGGCTGACGACGCCGATGCCGAATGCGGAGATTTCCGGAGCGACGTTAACCGAAACATTGGTAACCAACGGACACATTCGGGAATCAATATATTTGTCGGCAAAATTCTGTGGTATGGCATAGCTTAAGATGTCATTGGGGTCTGAGAAGGCGACAATGTTGACGTGTTTAAACACCCGTTGCCTATAGTGGGCGCCTTGGGGTTGGCAGTAGGCGGAAATCTGGTTGTGGACACGGGGAAGGGGCTGGTCCAAATGGAGAATGGGAAGCTGATTTGCCAGCATAAATATGGTAATTTCTTTGTTTTGCAGTTTGGAGACAGCTTGTCTGAACGAAGCGGTGTTTTCGTGCAAGGCGATGTTATCGGCGATTTGGGTTATGGCGTCCATCAGGATTTTGCTGCCCAAACTGTGGGTGATGAAGATAACGTTTTCGTCGGCCAATCCGTTGATTTCCTGTTCAAGCGACATATTGCAGACTTTTGCCTGGTTATTGGGAATGTCATCCCAGTTTGTATTTATCATCCAGCAAATGGCTTGTTTTCCGGAGTTTACAATCAGGTCGTGCTTGTCGGCGATATATATCAGCGGATCGGGCAAAGCATTGTCGAGAAACACTTTCATGGAATTGTTGAATGGTACGCGAAATTCGGAATATTGTTCACTGGTGTCAAAAGAAAGGATTTTTTTGTAGGGAGCGGTGATTTCCGACCAGGTAAGCTCGTAGAAGAGCATATTTTTGCTTCGGTCGTGATTTTGCCAAAAGGTAATACGCAGGTTGCCTATGGGGGCATGATTGTCGGAAGGGTCTAACAGGGAAATGTTTTTGGGCTGTCTGGAGATGACGTTTAATCCGAGGCTGTCAGCCAGATTTTGCTGAATCAGGCGGGAATAACCGGGATGATGGGTGCCGATGCCGTGAATCATCAGAACTTTGAGCAGTTTTCCTTTGGTCAGATAGCTGTCGATTCCGGAGTAGTCAAAACCTTCGACTTCACAGCGGTTGAGCTTAATCTGGCCTGATTTTACGAGGTCATCGGCGAGGCGGCGTTCAAAGTTGGCGCAAGAAACTGTCAGCAGGAGCAGGAACACGGTGCAAATTTTTAACATTGTTTTTTTCCGTATAATTGATTTTATTCATATATAATCAAGTCATGAGCAAATTAAAGCCGCAAAAACAAGGTTTAGCGGCGTAACGGGGAATTATTGGAAACTTTGGGAAAAAATTTAAACATCTGTTTACCTCTGATATAATATAATGCCCCAATGGGTGTGAGTTGAATTATCAGGGGAAGAAAAAATGGGATTAATAAATGAAGTAAAATTTTCTGATCTTTATATTACACCGGATAAAACTTGTTATATCTGGAGCGGAAAAACCGATTGCGGTTTGATGACGATAACTTTTGACGATTTTCCCGAGTTTTTAGCCGGTTTGGAAACTGAGTATGACGGCAAAAACTGCAGCTATTTGCTTAATTATAAGGGGCGCAACTATCGTGTGGAAAGAACCGTTGCCTTACAGGGGCCGCAATACTGTGCGCGCAAAATGCCGACAACCGTACCGGATTTGAAAGATTTGGGAATTGACGCAGGCGTATATAAGCATTTGGTTTCATTGAGCGGCGCTTATGGTTTGATTCTTTTGGCCGGGGCAACGGGTTCCGGTAAAAGTACAACGGTGTCCGCGCTTTTGAAGGAATATCTGAGTCTCAAAGGCGGCTATGCATTTACGATTGAAGATCCGATTGAAATGCCGCTGGACGGCGAATATCATTCACAAGACGGCGAGCTGGGTTTGTGCAAGCAGACTGTGCCTCCCGAAGGAAAATGGGAAGAGGGGCTGAAATCGGCGCTTCGTTCAAAGCCGCGTTATATTCTTTTGGGCGAAATCCGTACGCCGGAAGTTGCCAGCGAAGCTTTGCGTGCAGCCACGTCGGGACACTTGGTGTTGTCTACGATTCACGCCAACAACGTCAGCGATGCGGTGAATTCTCTGGTTAAGTATGCCGCCTCGAGCGGAATCAGCGAAGAAATGGCGTATGATTTGGTTGCCAACGGCTTTTTAGCCTGTATTCATCAGATTTTGGAGGGCGTGCCCAAGCGTGCAAAACAAACATATTTGTTTGCCAATCCCAACACGCAAAAGAGCTGTCAGGTTCGCGGCATCCTGCGAAGCGGCAAGCTGAATCTGGGTACGGTTCTGGAACAGCAGAAAATTAAGCTTCAGCGCGGTTTGCCGCTGTTCTCCGATATGATATAAAAAAGGTTGTTGCTTATGGGTGGAAAAGAACTTTTGGCTCCTGCCGGCGATCTTGAAGCCGGCTATGCTGCGCTTTATTATGGTGCTGATGCGGTTTATCTCGGCCTTCAGCAATTTTCCGCCAGAGCAACGGCCGCCAATTTTGACGAGCCGGCATTGAATGAATTTGCCGGATATGCACATTCCTTAGGGCGCAAGGTTTTTGTCGCCCTTAATACGTTGTTGCAGGAATGTGAACTTTCTGATTTGTTGAAGCAGCTTGACATATGCGTGCGCTGCAAGGCGGATGCTCTGATTATCCAGGATTTGGGCGTTGCCCGCGTGGTAAGGGAGCGCTATCCGGAATTGGAAATGCACGCCAGTACACAAATGGCGGTGCATAATAAAGAAGGTGCGCTCGCTTTGCAAAAGCTGGGATTTAAACGGGTTGTTTTGGCCAGAGAGCTGACTTTGTCCGAGATTAAGGAAATTGCTTCGGTGCCGGGATTGGATACGGAGGCTTTTGTACACGGCGCATTGTGTTATTCATACAGCGGGTTGTGTATGTTTTCTTCAATGGAGAACGGCCGCAGTGCAAACCGCGGCAAATGTATGTATCCGTGTCGTTCTGCTTTTAAGGGCGAGGAAGGTGAAAAGCATTTCTTTTCAATGAAAGATATGGCCCTGGAAGAAGAAGTCTTGAAAATGCCGGTGACTTCGTTGAAAATCGAAGGGCGCAAGAAAACCGCTTTGTATGTGGCTGCCGTTACCGACTATTATCGCCAGATTTTGGACGGGAAGGGATGTTGCGGCGAGAAATCCGAAAATATCAAACAAATTTTTTCCAGGCCTTGGTGCCGTTTTCATGTTAATGGAAAAGACAAAAGGGTTATCGACCGGGATTTTGTCGGCCACCGCGGGTTGGAAATAGGCAAGATAAGCCGAATTCAGGGACGGAAAATAACGTTTGTTCCCCAGCACGGCATCGCCCGTTTTGACGGTATACAAATTGATGTGCCGGGGCAGGAGAAACCTTTTGGCTTTTCCTTGCAGGAAATCAGAGTTAACGGGAAAAGCGTTTTTGAAGCCAAGGCCGGAGAGACGGTTGAAATATTGTTGCCGCCGCAGATGCCTAATTTGCAAAAAGGAATGGATATTTATCTGGCGTCTTCTAGCAAGGTCAAAGGCGCATATCGGTATGAAAAGCCCAAGCCCGGAGCGTATAAGCAGAGATATTCCGTTAATGTAAAACTGACGGTGACGTCTGAGAACGTGTTTGCGGTTTCCGGAACGAGCCGTGCAGACATAGCGGGACATTTTGTTGCGGCGGAAAATCCGGACAAGATGAACGATGCCGTATTTAAGGCTTTTGACAAGACCGGCAATACGGAGTTTTGTTTGGGAAAACTGGAGGTTGACAATCCTTCCGGCCTGTTTGTTCCGGTTTCTGTCCTGAATGAGCTGCGGCGGTGTTTGTATGCAGAGATTCATCCCGAAAATGCAGAACGCAAGCTGCCGCCGGTTAGTTCTAAAAAGCCGCAAAATGAGCCTTTATGGACAGTTAAAACCGATAATCCGGAATGTTTGAGAGATTTTGACTTTTCCGAGGTTGCCGAGGTTATCGTGGAAATAAATCCGAAGACTGATTTCAGAGCATTGTCCGCATTTCCCAAAAACAAGCTGCGGTTGTCACTCCCGGCTGTATGCCGAAAAGTGTCTGAATACCGTTTAAGAGTTGATGAGCTTTTGAGTCAAGGGTATCGGAAATGGGAAATCGGTAATTACTGGGGTTTGTCGGTTTTGCCGGAAAAGGGCATTGACCTGTGTTATAATGCTTCGTTGTATATGTTGAACTCTCAGGCTATTGAAGAGGCCAGACAGACGGGCGCGTCAAGGGTGACTTTGTCGTGGGAGGACACTTTTGACAATATGCGTTGTCTGGCGGAAAAATCTTCGCTGCCGGTTTGTCTGCCGGTTTATGAAGACGTACCGTTGTTTACCAGCGCGGCCTGTATTCGTTCCAACCCTTGCAAAGGCTGTGTCCGGGGCGAAAAATGGATGCGTTTGAGCAAGGGCGGAGATGTTTACGATGTTCTTTCCAAAGATTGTCAGACGATGTTGTTTAACGACAAGCCGCTGTGTTTGGCTGCCGAAGCGCCTAAAGTCGGTGCGGATTATTTTCGTGTTTCGTTTATGCATAAAAAATATACACCGGAAGACGTACGAAAAATTTGGAATAAAATTAAGCGTTTTCAGGATGTTGGGGGTTGTTTGAAGGGAAACTTCCATCGTCCGGCTTTATAAAAAAAGAGAAAATTTTTTAAAAATATCTGAACTTTTTTGAAAACGGCCTCGTTATAGGTTATGTAAAGGAGGTAAACAATGGACGATATTTCGGCATTACTTAAAGAAGCCAAGCCGCTGTACTTTGCCAGAAAAAAGCGCAACAACCGGATTAAGGCCGTTTTGGCGACCTTGGTGTGCGTATTGATGCTGGGAATGTATTATCCGCAGAATAATAACGGAAGCTATGAATATGACTTTATTTCGTCTTACTACGGTTATGACAAAGTCTATGTCAGCGAAAACGATACATCCGTTATTGAAGAATGGGGGCTGCCGACCGACGAGTACGGTCTGCTGATGGTTGGTTAATGAAAGAAATAATCAGTGCCCATAAGGAACGTATTAAGGCGATTATCAAAAAGCTGACCGGTTCTTATAATGATGACATCGAGCAAGAGGTTTATATTAAAACCTGGAAGAACCTTGACAATTATCGTGAAGAAGGCAAGTTCAGCCAATGGATAAGCGCCCTTACGGCCAATGTCTGCCGCGACTATTTCAAATCCAGACAATACAAAATGGAGGCTCGGCAGGTAAACGGCGACGGGATATTGGAGCAGGTCAGGGTAGGCGGCCGGCAGGAGGAAATTCTGGATGCCAAAGCCAGGCAAAAGGTAATCCTCAAGGCGGTTGACAGTCTTCCCCGAAAGCTGAGACAGATTGTCGTCTGGTATGAGTTTGAGGAACTGAGTTATGACGAAATTGCACGGAAAACCGGTTTGCCGGCAGGAACCGTCAAGTCCCGTTTGTTTAACGCCCGTAAAATTTTGAGTGAAAAATTACAATTTTTGAAGGAGAATAGAAATGAATAAGATGTTTTTGTCACTGCTTTGCGCTTCTGTCGTCAGCATGGGGGCCACGGCCGTTTATGCCCAGCCGGCAGAGGAAGGAATGCTGCCGCCGCCACCGCCGGCGCATGAAATGCCTCACAAGGTGCGTAAAGACATGGCCGACAAGTTTGCCAAAGACTTGGGATTGACGGAAGAACAGAAAGCTCAGGCCGACAAAATTCGCAAAGACGGGCGTGAAAAAATGGAACCGCTGATGAAGGAGATGAAAACCTTACGCGAAAAAATGGATAAATTGCGGGAAGATAATATGAAGGATTTTGAGAAAATTCTGACGCCGGAACAGAAAGACAAGTTGGACAAGATTAAAGCCGAGCATAAGAAAAAATTTGAGGAAGGGCGCAAAAACCGTAAAATGATGAAAAAGCACAAAGGACCGCGTCCGGGACCGGAACCTCGTGATTAGTTCAAACGGCAAAGGCAATGCCTATGAAAAAACTATGGATAGTTCTGACGTTGCTGCTGTTGAGCGTTTCCAGTGCTCAGGCTCATACCGGGCACTTCGGACATCGGCCGTTTCATCCTCACTTTGGAGCCCATGCTTATGTTCCGCCGCATTATCGACCGCATTATCGACCGCATTATCCGCATCGTTATTATACGCCGTTGCCGGAAGTGCTGGCCGGAATAGTGGGAACGACGGTCGGGAGTTATTTTATCGGCAGTCAGTATCAGCCTTCGCATGACAGCAGCACTTATTGCTTTACACTGATATCCGACAACGGTAAAAAGAGCGTTGAACGTTGTGTGCATTTGGAAAACGGCTGGAGCCGGGATGATGTTTACCGCGTGCTCTACATTGATTAAAAAAATAACCGGAGAATTATTTTCTCCGGTTATTTGTATGTAAAATTTTAATATTTCGCGGCGATAATTTACAGCAAAACGGCAGGGAGAAAAAAATGAAAAAACTGGGAATAAAAATCTGGACGCGCGACGTGGTTAAAAACCGAAACTTTTTTGAGCAAGCGGTTGCCGCCGTCAAAAACAAGGACTTTGACTATCTGGAGCTGTTTGTTTTTCCGAACTCCTACAATGATACGGCCGAGGTTATCCGCCGGGAACTGAAGGGGTGCCCGACGATAATTCATAACTCTCACAGCGCTTACGGTTTTGATGCCGGGGATGCCGACTGTCTGGCCGGAAATCTGCGTGATGTCGGGGATTCTCAAAAGTTTGCCGATATGCTGAATGCTGAAATTATCATCGTGCATGCCGGGTGTGGCTGTGAAGAGAGGCATTTGGAAGAAACTATCCGCCAGTTCAAGCGCTTTGACGATAAACGGATTGCCGTCGAGAATATGCCGGCAAGCTGTTCCGTCAGCGGTAAAGCGCTTCACGGCGTTTTTCCCGAGCAGATTGAACGAATAATGAGTGAAACCGGATGCAAGTTTTGCCTTGATTTTTCTCATGCAACCTGTGCCGCCAATTATTACGGCCGGCGGGTAGGGAAGATTTTGGAAGATTTTGCGGCGTTGAAGCCCGATATGTACCATCTTTGCGACGGTATGGCCGACGAAGTTCAGGACAAGCATCTGCATTTCGGAGAAGGAAATTATGATTTGGCGCATATGGTCAATGACATTGTGGCTGAAGATGCTTATGTTACAATGGAAACCGGCTATAAGCCTCCGGTTGACATCAAGCCATGGCTTGACGACAGGGATTATTTCAGAAAACTTTGCGGTTAGGAGAACAAAATGTATTTGATTGCCGTTGTTTTAGTTGTTTATATTGTTTTTGCGGAGTGGCGGGGGATTAACCAGCAGCGCAAAATCGGCGAGCTGCAGCGCACCGTGAGCAAACTCAGGGAGGACAAGACAGTCTGGTATGAGGCTGTGTTGCCGGAAGCGGCGGAAGAGTGTCTGTTTGAGGAGAAAAACGGCACTCTGGTTTTAGCCCGGCTCAGTGACAAGCGTTGGCAGAAAAAAGACGGTTCCGTTGATTTTGAGGCCATTAAACGCTGGGCTTATTTGAAGGATATTAAAAATCTTTAACCCAATAGTTACTTTTGACGAATAAAATATTGTGTCGAAAAAGGTTTATTAAAAAAGGAGCTTGCCATGGCGTATCGTTTTATTTTGAATGAAACCAGCTATCACGGTCACGGTGCCGTAAATGAAATTGTTGCAGAGGTTAAATCCCGCGGTTTTAAAAAAGCGTTAATCGTAACGGATGCCGATTTGATGAAATTCGGCGTTGTTAAAAAAGTTACGGATATTCTAGACCGTAACGATTTTGCCTATGAAATCTTCGATAAGGTTAAGGCTAATCCGAGCGTGGCGGTTGTACAGGCAGGAGTAGACGCTTTTAAAAAAGCCGGAGCAGACTATATGATTGCCATTGGTGGCGGTTCTCCGCAGGATACGGCCAAAGGCATCGGAATCATTATCAACAATCCGGAATTTTCTGACGTGGTTTCATTGGAGGGCGTTGCTCCGACCAAGAATAAAAGCGTGCCGGTTATCGCCGTTGCAACGACGGCCGGTACCGCCGCAGAAACGACGATAAACTATGTAATTACCGATGAGGAAAAACGCCGCAAGTTTGTCTGCGTCGATCCGCATGATATTCCGGTCGTTGCCATTGTCGATCCGGATATGATGTCTTCAATGCCCAAAGGACTGACTGCGGCAACGGGAATGGATGCGCTGACGCATGCGATTGAAGGTTATACGACGCTTGCAGCCTGGGAGCTGGCGGATACCTTAAATCTGAAGGCCATTGAGCTGATTGCAAAGAATTTGCGCAAGGCGGTTGCCAATGATCCTGACGGGCGGGAAGGAATGGCTCTCGGCCAGTATGTGACCGGAATGGCTTTTTCCAATGTCGGTTTGGGCGTTGTTCACGGCATGGCTCATCCTTTGTCGGCTTTTTATGATACGCCGCACGGTGTGGCAAATGCTGTTTTGCTGCCTTATGTGATGGCGTTTAATGCTCCGTATACCGGCGAAAAATTTAGAGAAATCGCTCGGGCTATGGGGGTTAAGGGTGTGGATGAGATGTCCGAAGAGGAATATCGCAAAGCAGCCATTGATGCGGTTAAACAACTTTCCATGGATGTAGGCATTCCGCAGACACTCAAAGAAATCGGCGTGAAAGAGGAAGACTTGGACGCTTTGGCCGATGCGGCCATGGCTGACGTTTGCACCGGAGGCAACCCGCGTCCGTGCAAAAAAGAGCTGGTGTTAGAAGTTTATAAAACCGCCTATAACGGCAAATAGGGTTTGTCGACCGTGTATAAAAAAGGCCTCATCTGCTGAGGCTTTTTTTAGTTGGGCGGAAAGGGGAATATGCACCTTGATTTTATGGATGGTTTGTTATACATATAGGTTTCAGTTTATTTTATTTATAAATTATAAAAAACTTATTATGAAAAAAAATTTTATAATCTTTCGTCATGAAAAAACAGATCGTCCGGAACAACAGACGCTCAGCGAATGGTTAAAATCGGGTTTGAACGAGGAAGGAAGCGAACGTTCATTGGTTTTGTCCGACAATTTGAAACAGTATGGTATTGAGCTGATATACAGCAGTCCTCGGTTGAGGGCATATCAGACTGCCGAATTGGCCGGATTTAAACTTGGCATTCCGGTTTATACCGACAAACGATTGGATGAAATAAACCTGGGTTTGCTTGGGGATATGACTTATGATGAAATATCCCGCTATTATCCTGAGTTGTGGGCTAATCGTTATGATTGCGCCTCTTTTATTCATGATGCCGCTCCCGGCGGAGAAAGCAAGTATGCCGTTCGGGAACGCATATTCGATTTTCTCTACAGTTTGTTGAGAACTCCCGAACAGGCTGTCGGAATCGCTTCACATGAGCTTAATATGGTTTATTTTCTGACGGCGTTAGGTTACAGCGGCGATTCAATTGATTTCGGACGTTGCTTTGTGGTTGAATATGATTATGGCGGTGAGTGCTTTCGTCTGAAATGACTCACAGGTAAAAAGTAAAGCATCTGTACTTCTGAAGGGAGTGAGATGCTTTATTTTTTTACTGCTTGGGAACTTCGGCAAGGAGGGTGTCAACAAATTGGGGGACGGTCTCACCGGCTTTGCCGTAAATGTGGTGATCAAAATAGCGGTTGTTAGACGTTGTTTCCAAATTGAACTCATATGTTTCGGCACCGTTTAGCTTGGCTATCTGGACAAAGCTGGCTGCCGGAAACACTACGCCGGAAGTGCCGATTGACACAAACAGGTCGCATTGTTCCAGCAGTCTGTCAACTTTATCCATGCAAAGCAGATTTTCTCCGAAAAAGACAATGTTGGGTTTCATCATTGCGGGAACGCCGCATTGTCGACAAACGGTTTCGGTATTTACATCGCCCCAGGTTTCCAAGACATGTCCGCAGTTGAGGCAGACGGCTTGGTTGATTTGTCCGTGAATATGTAAAACGCCGGTGCTTTGAGCTTTTTCGTGAAGGGTATCGACGTTTTGCGTAACAATGGTGACGGGAGCCGGGTAGTTCTGCTGCAATTTGGCCAATGCCAAGTGAGCCGGATTAGGCACAGCGCGAATCAGTTCCTGTTTCAGTTCGTTATAAAACTCATGTACATATTCCGGATTACGGGCAAAAGCTTCAACGGTTGCAACGTCTTCCACCCGATGATTGTTCCACAGGCCGTTAGCCGCACGAAACGTTGCCAATCCGGATTCAGCGGAGATTCCGGCGCCGGTAAGGATAACGATATTTTGGTATTTTTGCATTTTTTTACCTCAGACAAGTCATTTTGCGGTTGATTATAAAACTCTTCGGCTGAAAAGCCAAGCGCTTAGTTATCCTCTCCGTTTGAATAAACAGTTGCCAATCCGGGAATGAGAAGCTATGGTTTTAGAAGAAGCAACATCAACGGTGATGAAACAGGAACGGACGATGAGGTGTCTGGTAACTTTCGGAAGCAAAAAATACGGCAAAGCCGTTTATCTTTTGGCAAAGTCGGCTCTGGCAACCAAAAGTGTTGACAAAGTGGTGGCCTGGAATGAAAAACAGCTGCGTAAAACCTCTTTCTACAAGGAAAATCGTTCGGTTTTGAATCAGAAGCAGGGAGCCGGCTATTGGCTGTGGCGTCCGTATGTAATTCTGAATGAGCTTAAAAAGCTGAAAGACGGCGACTTTCTTATCTACAGCGATGCCAGTGTGTTTGCGCTCAGTCCGATGACCCGTTTATATGAGCTATGTGCCGAAAATGACGGGATTTTGCTGTTTGCCAATGTTCCGCAGACAATTGAATGCTGGTGCAAGCGGGACGCTTTGGTTTTGATGCGGGCAGACCGTCCGGCGATATACAAGGACTATGAAACCTCCACCGTTTTGTCAGTATGGCAAAAGACGCCCCGGGTATTGGCCTTTTTGGACGAATGGCTGAAATATTGCTGTGATGACTCCGTTTTGGGAGATATGCCGAATACGCAAGGGTTGGAAAATCATCCGATGTTTGTAGAACATAAGCATGACCGGGCGGTTTTGTCGGTTTTGGCTGCATTGTCCGGGATAAAACGCCATCGTTTGCCGCTTGAGGCCGGTGAACCGTATAAAAATTGCAGCGAATTTTGCAAAGACGATTACGGTCAGCTTTTTTGCACATATGATTCGTTAGGAGCGCTTATCAGAAAAAAAGGCGTTTTGGTGCGTTTGGCGGCATTGTTTTTGACAGAGGAGGTCAGGGACAGTGTCTTTCAGGTTTCGGAAAAGCTTTGAAACAAAGAGGGTGAGTTTTTTTGTTATGAAATAATAAATATTTAGCGAGGTCAGGTAAATCATCAAGGTTTTTTTAATCTATTTAGGATATAAAAATACAAGATTTATTTGCAATCCGATTTTTTCGGCAGGGCCGTGTTTGTGAGGTCAGGATGACAAACTCGAAATTAAAGATTGTTTTTGTGGACTGGTATAAAACGCTGAGTTCATCAAAGTTTTTTGTGAATAAAAAAGACCCTCAGCCCGAATTATGCAAAATCTGTCGTCATCGTACGTTTGTTGAAAATGAGCCGCTTCTTGTGCCTTGGAAGAGCGGCAAAATTTTTAAACAAGATATTCTAAACGCTATTTCCCGCAACCGGAAAGAATATGACGCTTTTTATAGCTTATTGAAAGCGAGCTGCGAGAACATGGAGTTTGACAGCGATGCTTTTTTGCCAAAGATAGAACGTTTACGTTCCAAGGGGGTGAAAGTCGTGGTCGCTACCGACAATTTTGACGTTTTTTGCGACTATTCGGTTCCGTCGCTGCGGTTGCGTGAGTTGTTTGACGACGTGGTGTCGTCTCATCAGGTCGGATATGTTAAAAGCGATGTCAGGAACGGCCGGCTTAAGTTTTTTGAAGATACTTTGAAGAAGTATCGTTTGGGGTACGAAAACGCCGTTATGCTTGATGACCAGTTGGAGGTGGTTAACGCCTGCAACCAAAACGGTTTGTCCGCAATGCGCATTGAGCGGCCGCAGGATTTGGAAAAAGCGTTAGAAAAACTTGCAGCCTCCTGAATATGATGTTACACTTTCGGCAAATGTGAAACCGGCAAGGAGACAGACAGCATGGGATGGCTGAGCAAATGGTTTGAGCCCAAGCCTTATAATTGCGGATATTTACCGCCCAAAGACGGGCATGAGGTCTTTTTTATGGAATTTGGAAATCCGCAGGGGCTGCCTGTTATCGTTTTTCACGGGGGACCGGGAGGCGGGTGCAGTCCGAAACATGCCGCCATATTCAATCTTAAGCGTTATCGGGTAATCTTGTTTGATCAGCGGGGATGCAAAAGGTCTTTGCCATTGGGCGAATTGAAAAACAACACTACCCAGGCGCTGCTCGAGGATACGACAAGACTTCTCAATCATTTGAAAATAAAAGATAAAGTTATTCTAAGGGGAGGGTCGTGGGGTTCCACCCTGGCTTTGTTATGGGCCATTCAAAACCCTCAAAGAGTTGAACGCTTGCTGCTGTCGCAGATTTTTTTGGCAGACCAGGAGGCGTTACGGTGGGAAAACAGTGAAGCGGCATGGTTTTATCCCGAGTTTGTCGAACAATTAAAGAATAAGTCATATCCTTTTGATATTCCAGAATATTTTGATAAATTGATAAACAGCGGCGAGGCGGAAAAGCAGTTGGAGGCAGCTAATACTTACGGGTTTTGGGAGAGAGTGCGCAGTTCACTGAATCCAAGGTGGAATTCTGCAGAAGAACTGTCTGATTGTGAGTTAGCCGAGCAGAGGATTTATATTCGTTACGCCGCCCGAAAGTTTTGGCTTGAAGATGAAGAAATATTGGGTAATTTGAGTAAAATCAAAGATATACCTGCGGTTATCGTGCATAATCGGCTTGATTTTGTTTGTCCGTTAAAGGGGGCATATGAAGTGCATAAGGCTCTGCCCAGGTCACGCTTAGTTGTCGTTCCTGACAGTGGCCATGTAAGTCCGCTGCTTTATAAGACGATAAAAAGGGAGTTCCGCAAAGAGCTCGTATAAAGGAAAGGGTTTGAAATGGATGATAACGATTTGAAACTTAAAGATAATCCGGTTATTGCAGACTTTCAGGACTATGTGCAAAAGATGAAGGAACAGCGAGGTTTGAACCTGTCCGATCCTAAGCTGGATTGTATGATGCTGGCAGAAGAATGCGGTGAGTTAATATCCGCTATCCGAAAACATATGAAAGGCGGTTCCATCGGCAGCGGTTCTCATATAGGGGATATAAAGCTGGAGATGGCAGACGTCTTTATTATTTTGCTGGGAATGGCCAATATGCACGGTGTGGATTTGGAAAAAGCGTTTCGAGATAAAGAAGAGATTAACAAGCAAAGAATTTGGAAACGGATATAAGCGAAATGGGATTTTATTTAAAAAAAGGTATTAATTTTGGGCCATTGCGGTTGAACGTATCTAAATCCGGTTTGGGAATGTCGTTTGGCGCTAAAGGGCTGCGTTTGGGCTATGGAACGAAAGGTTCGTATATTCATGCCGGTCGTCAGGGTTTGTATTACAGAAAAAATTTAAGCCTGAAATTATGGTTGATATTGATTGGTTGCGGGATTGTCGGTTATGTAATATATCTGGCCGTCGATAAAGGCATTATTACAATCAATTTATAAAGAGCTGACGGATAAATCTTCGGTAAAAATAATTTTGCTCGTCGTGAGAGCGCAATAAATGAAAGTTTCCGGGTAAATAAAATATGACGTTTTTTATTAATACTTCTTTTTATTGTGCCTTTACTATTCATAATTAACATTGTATATCAACTTTAGGTAGCTATAAAAGATTAGTAAATTGTTTGAAAACAATAATGTAGCCGCAAAACATCCTATCATTTTTGACAAGCGTTGCCAGATTTTTTGAACTTCAGGTTTATCTTTTGAACGCCACAAATTAAGGTCAATTAATGCTTCTTCTTTCGGCATACCGGATAGTTCAACAATTTTTAAAAATGTTTCTTCAGAGGGGGTGGCTTTTTCATTTCTAAACTGAGACATGACGCATTTTGTTACGCCTATTTCACGAGCAAGGTTATTGTATCCACTTAACCCATATCTGCTTATAGCTTTTTCGGCGTAATCGGTAAATTTTCTCATTTTTTCCCTCTATGTATATGTAAGAAGCAAGTTATTCATAGCATTTAAATTTTATTTTGACAACGTTTTTTTAACGTTTTAGCGTATAGGTTAGATTTGTATTTAACCTGATACTATTTTTTTTACTTCGTAGGTTAGATAATTATAAAACCCAACAGAAAAGGACATCCGCCAATGTCATATATAGCGATTCCAGAAGAACTTTTAGATGTCGAGTTATCGGCAGCGCAGTTTCGCGCTTTAATTCATATCATCAAGAACACATATTCAAGAGGCAAATATGCCGGATGTTGCTGTCTGGGATATAGAATCCTAGCGGAAAGATGTTTTACAAGTAAAGCGGCGATGATACAAACTGTTCGCCAACTTGAAAATCTTGGCTTTGTTGAAATAGATAAACGTGAAAGGTTCAACCGTTCCAATGCACTCAAATTGACACTTGAGAACGGTTTGAAGTGCTGCAGCACCGGAATGGCGGTTCCGGGCTGCAGTTCATTTTATGGGTATGAAAAGAATACCGATGATAGGTATGAAAACAATACCGATGATGGGTATGAAAACAATACCCTGGGGTATTTAAAAGATACCGACGGGTATTTAAAAGATACCCCACATAAGGATTTAAAATTTAAAAACCAAGATTTAAAAACCAAAAACGCGCGCGTACGCGTGAAAGAAGGGTCTTTAAATCGAACACTTGAGGACAACCAAATAGCACCGACGGACGTTGCCGTCGGCCGGTCAATGCCGGATGGCGGGCAAGCCGCCAAAAGCTCGGCAGGAAATGAGGAGGTTTCGGCCGGGGCGGCTAAAACTAAAAATCAAATCTTGGTTGATGATATGAGGGCGGCGTTTACCGATATATTTGCTGATTTAAGCCTGTCTATGGCTGGAAATACATACATTTTGAGGAAAAAAGGCAAATATGCGTTGATTGAAGATGTGCGGCTTCGTGAGGTGCTTTATTGGATGATGCGCCGGGGATTGGATGCGCGCATTTTAGACCCAAACACCCGGGTTTTGGGTGAAACTTTACTTGAGGAGGTGGCTTAAAAAGTGAAAAAAAATGATGTAGTTGAGGCAGTGCAACTTATTGTGAATTCGGCGGACAATCTGGAGAAAGTAATTAAATTGACTTCACAGCCTGAAGTTACTGTTTTATGCACATTGGTTGGTTTAAATCTTGTTAAAATAATGGGTGTTTTAGAAAAAGAGGTGAAAAATGCCGGAAATAATAGCACGGACTAGCTGCCCAATTTGTGGGGAACCAGAGCAAAATATAAAAATTAACAAAAACGGAAATCTTTATATGTACTGCGACAACCGCTGCAGCGTTCGCTTTAATCCGAGAGAGAGCAGACAAGCGATTGACCAGCTCCGGACGGGCGCAGTGGCAAAGGTAAAAAATATGGTTTTAGTTCCGGTTTACGGGCAAAATTCAGAGAAAAACGCGTCAAAAAACGCAAAAAATGGGCAAAAAACACAAAAAAACAACATATTTGAGGTGAAAAATGATGAACAATCAAGAGATTACGGAAGAAATACAATTATCGGACGGGCAGACGAACAGCATTCCGGAGTTGCAGCAAACAAACCAGCCCGAGGACTGCTCGACTGGCTGCTTGACGATGACAACGACAACTGATGACGGTTGTTATAGCCAGGGCGAGTTTGAAAGCGCATTTAATGAATTTTTAACTTTTTTGAAGTCTCCGGATGTTTCGCTTGATGCTTTTGAGGCGTTAAGAGCGCAAGGACAGCAGTTAGCAGCCGGAAAAATCTATAATATGGCTCAAAAATACCGTTTTTTGCGGTTTTTAATCGACCGAAAGACACAGTTACTGCATGATTGCGCTTTAATCAGCATATTTGCAGCCTGTGAAACAAATGCAATCGTTATGAATTGGACTGGTATATCTTTGGCAGAAAAGGGAAAAATATGGCTAAGAAGCAAAATAAAGGCACGAGCAGAAGCAGCACAAGCATCGGGCAAGCGCAGCGTCTGGGGATTTTTGGGGCGTCGGGCAGCGGCAAAACAACGTTGCTTCGCTGCATTAACTTTCTCGATTTTGCCGACGGCGGTACAATAACCGTAAACGGGAAAACGGTTTTTAACGG
>ENA-OPXC01000574-OPXC01000574.1-human-gut-metagenome-genome-assembly--contig:-NODE-574-length-32674-cov-14.111714_pt1 | contig 32674 bp, 31 predicted proteins | sample MGYA00241512_ERZ502016 | MGnify/ENA primary metagenome ERZ502016 (study PRJEB25962, sample SAMEA2043043) | human gut metagenome | biome: human gut; feature: human-associated habitat; material: faeces...
AAAAAAAAAAAAAAAAGCCCTATATTTGCACAAATGTGCAATTTAGGGCTTTTTTGTATATATTATTCTTCTCTTAATTTAGCTCCGCATCTTTTATATAATGAAGAAAGTATTCTTTCCATTTTATCATTTATTTCTTCCATAGTCATTGTACTACCTTCATTAATCATACGCACTTTAAATGTAACAGATTTTTTACCTTCAGGAATTTGATTTCCACGATATACATCCACAAATTCAACTTCTTTAACTTTTCCTTTTACAGTTTGTTCAATTATTGCCCAACTTACAGATTCATCAACTAAGATTGACAAGTCTTTTTCAACTAAAGGTAGTTCAGGTAAATGTTCAAACTTATTATCTCTAGAAGCAAATGGAATTAATTCTTCCATATTTAATTCAAATATAGCTACATTAGTTCTTTTGATTTTTACATCATTCATAGCTTTAATTGATAATAATCCTAGAGAACCAATTACATTACCATTTAATGTTATATTTAAATTTGCGTTAACATCAGCCCAGCTTGGTTTATCTCCCACTTCTAATTTTAATGCATCCATATGGGTATATCTAGACATTTCTTCTAAAACACCTTTTAATTCAAAGAATATTTCTTTAGCATTTTTACCAATGATTGCACCAGCTAGATGTTTATTTTGAACAGGTAATATTTCATCATCACTTGATGGTCTATAATCACCTTTTTTAAAAGTTTCGGCACATTCAAAGATATTAAATGAGTCATAATATCTTAGGTTTTTAACAGTTGCCTCAAGTAATCCAGGGATAAGAGATGTTCTTAAATTTGCAAGTTCAGGTGCCGGAGGCGTTGCAAGTCTAATTGCATCATCAGTTGAAATCCCTGCTGCATTAATATATTTTTCATCTATCCAAGGATATGTAAATATTTCATAAAAACCACATCTATTAGCTAAATATTCCATTATTCTTTTTTCTAATAATACTTTTCTTTGATTAATAGAGTGTTCAATGGTTATATCAATAGGTTTTGCTTCGAATGAATCAAAGCTTAATATTCTAGCAATATCCCCCATTACATCATCTTTTAAAGATACATCTCCGGTTGACCTAAATGTTGGTACTACTACATGGTATACACCATCATTTAAAGTAACCTCATATCCTAAAGCAGTAAGAATTCTTTTAATAACTGCATCATCTATTTTCTTACCTAATCTAGTAGTTAAGAAATTCTTACTTACATCTATTTCTTGTTTTTTGGTTTCTACTGGGTAAACATCAGCAAATTTGACAATTTTACTTTCAGGAAATATTTCCTTAATTAAAGATAAAGCTAAATTTAGTCCTTCATCAACCCTATTCGTATCTATTCCCTTTTCATATCTAATAGATGCATCAGTTTTTTCTGCAAATCTTTTGCCTGTTTTTCTAATTGATGTAGCTGGAAAATTTGCAACTTCTAAAACAATACCTTTAGTATCAGGTAATATTGAGTCTTTACTACCACCTCGAATACCTGCTAGAGCCATTGCATTTTCAGTATCACAAATAACTAAATCATCAGTAGTTAACTTAATAGAATTATGGTCAAGTAACAATAATTCTTCACCAACTTTAGCGTTTCTAACAACTATTTTTTCTCCGCTAACATGAGTTTTATCAAAAGCATGAAGAGGTTGTCCAACAGCAAACATAACATAATTTGTAATATCTACGATTGCATTAATTGGTCTGCCACCACATTTAACAAGCAAAGATTGCATCCACATTGGTGATTTTTTTTCATAAATTCCATCAATTTCAACTGCCGCATATCTATAACATTTTGATGGTTCTTTTATTTCTACATCATATTTTGGCAAATTTTTATCAATTTCATATGTTTCTTGTGCTTTTAATGGAACATCGTATATTGCAGATAATTCACGAGCTATTCCATAATGCCCCCATAAATCTGGTCTATTTGATAATGATTTATTATCTATTTCTAATACTGTATCGTTCATATCAACAACATCAGCAATATTATCTCCAGGTTTACAATCAATTCCACTTAAATCGATTATTTCAGTTTCATCTTTCGCTGGAAAGAAATCACTTAGGAAAACTTCTTCGGATGCACAAATCATACCATAAGAAGATACTCCACGCATTTTAGTTTCTTTAATTACTACGGGATCCCCTACACCATGCCAAATAACTTCAGCTCCAGGTTTACAAACAACCACTAATTCATCTTTGTAAAGGTTAGAGCCTCCACATACAATTTGAACATTTTTATCTTCACCAATATCAACCATACATACTTTTAATTTATCAGCATCTGGATGATTATTTACTTCAACTATTTTACCTACAATAATATCATGAAACTTTTTAGCAGTTTCTTCAACACTTTCAACTTCAACAGTTCTAAGAGTTAAATCATATGCTATTTGTTCATTTGTTAAATTATCTGGTAAATTTATATATTTTTTTACTAAATTTAATGATACTCTCATTTTATCCTCCTTATTTAAATTGTTTTAAGAAACGTAAATCACTACTATGGAAAAGTCTTACATCATCTACTCCATAACGCATCATTACTAATCTATCTAAACCAATATTAATATAAAATCCTGTCCATTCATCTGGGTCAAGTTTGGCAGATTTAAGGACATTGGGATGAATTACTCCACCAGGCATAACTTCTATCCAACCATTATGATTACATACCTTACAACCTACCCCTCCACAAACAAGACATTCCATATCAATTTCATAACCAGGTTCTGTAAATGGGAAGAAACCTTCTCTCATTCTGGTATTTATTTTTCTTCCAAAAACTTTTTCTAAAATAGTTTGTATCATTACCATACCAGATGAAAATGATATATCTTTATCCACAATTAAGGCTTCATATTGATAAAAAGCTCTTTCATGTCTAGCATCAGTTGTTTCATTTCTAAAAACTTTACCAGGATACACAAATCTAGCTGGTGCTCCATGCTTTAGTAAATATCTTACTGAACCACCCGTTAAATGAGGTTTTAAACAAAGTCTTTGTGCACCCTCTTTATCTTCAGTTCCTTCAATCCAATATGTATCCATAGATTGACGAGCTGGATGATCCTTAGCAAAGTTCAAATTATCAAATGCATATTCTTCACTACTTATATCATCTTCAGTATAAACTTCAAAACCAAGTGATAAAAAAGCTTCATTTAAATCATTACGCATTTGTGTAATTGGATGTAGAGCCCCAGCACTAACTTTTTTTCCAGGTACTGTTAAATCAATTGGTTCATCTAAAACACTCATTGATGCAATAATTTCTTCTTCCTTACTTGCTAATTTTTCTTGAAATACATTTTTAATTTCTGTAGTCATCATTCCTACACTTTTTTTGTCTTCTGGAGCTAGACTTCCCATGTTTTTTAAGACTTCAGCAAGTTCACTTTTCTTACCCATCAAATCTTTTCTAACATCTTCAAGTTCTTGAATAGTTTTAGTAGCATCAATTTTTTCTAAACCTAACTCTCTTATTTTTTCTAACTTTTCCTTCATATTATCCTTCCTTTTCATCGGTACAAAAATATAAAAACGAGCAAACATCCTAAAAGGACGAATTGCTCGTGGTACCACCTTTTTTTATAGTATTTCTACTACCTCAAATAGATTAACGCTCTTACACGATTTGACTCCATTATTGAAATTCATTAATTCATCTTTTTGTTGTAGCTCTCAGTCAATGACTACAATTTCCTGTACAAAGGCTTGAACTAACTACTTAGATAACTTCTTCGTCAATTACTCCTTGATTATATTACTTTTTTTGATGTTTGTCAAATTATTTTTAATCAAAAAAATGTTTACTTGTGATAGCAACTATCTAGGTAAACATCCAAATAAACAAAAGGTAACATTCAACGTCCAAATCAAATGTTTCCTTTTTTAATATATGAAGAATTGCTTCATATATACTTATAATACCATAATTTAATAATAATTTCAAGTACGCGATGTTTTTATTTTAATTCGTACATTTTTTCTTTTGTTAAGGCTCCAGTTGATTTAGAAACATGATATCTATATACATATGTTTTACCTTCAGCATCTGGTGTTCCATATACATCTTCTACTCTTGAAGTATATTCATTTCCATTATCAACAGTATCATAAATATAGGCCATTTCTCTTTTGGTAACCCCTAAATCTTTCATGATTATACATTGATGTTCTCCCTCAGTTATATTTTTATGAGTACAATTACTACTTAGTACTTCACCATTTTCCATAGAAATATAATAAACACATTTATTTGTCATATATTCAAATGAAACTTTATAAGCACAAGTGCCATTTGATGATAATGCCAAGACTGATTCTGGAGGTAAAATATCACAATAACTACCTGTTCCAACTGTTGCACCTTGAAGGCTTGCAGCTTTTTTACCAGCTTCTTCATTATTTAAGGCTTTAGCTTTTTTTTCACATTTTTGTAATGAATTTCCTCCACTTGGTTTATTATTATTATTATTATTATTTGTTGTTGTTGTATTATTTGTTGCATCTTCATTTTTATCTGTATTTTCTTTTGTTACTTCTTCTATTTCTCTAACACTTTTATCTTTTATATCTTCAATTTTTACATCTGGATTTTTACTTATTACCTCTTCTAAATAAGACGCTTTTGCAGGAGTAATTCCTAAATCTTCTGCTATTTTTTTCAAATTAAATCACCTTCTTTTTCTTAAAAAACAAATACACTCAACATGATACGTATAAGAAAACAAATCACAAATATATGAATCAATTATCTCATAACTATCTAGTAATTTCAAATCTCTTGCTTGTGTATGATAATCACATGAAATATACATTATTTCATCTGGCAACTTAAACTTAATAAAATCTATTACTTCCCTACTTAAACCAGCTCGTGGTGGGTCAACAATTAATTTATTAAATGCTACATCAATATTTTTGATATTACTTGCATCACTATATATAAATTTAGCATTATTTAATTTATTTATTACAGCATTTTGATTGGCATTATCTACAGCATCATTATTTATTTCAACGCCTAAAACATTTTTAGCTTTTTTGGATGCACTTAAACCTAAGGTGCCCACTCCAGAATACAAATCTAAAACACAATCATTATTATTAGTAAAATCTTCAACTAACTTAAACATTTTAATGGCAACATTTCTATTAACTTGAAAAAACGCTTTATATGATACTTTATATTTAATATTATTTATTTCTTCATAAAAATAATTATCGCCATATATTACTTTATCATTTATTATAATACCTTTTATGTTTTCATTTATATTTGGAATATTTATTTTATCTTTACTATTTATTATAATTAGTATTTCACTTTTATAATTACATCTAATTATTACCTCTCCATTTATAATTTTCATGTTAGAAATAATATTAATTACATCATTTATACAATCTTCGGCGAGTATACACTTTTTTATTTCTACAACACTATGACTATTTAATTTAAAATAACCAATTACTCCATTTACAACTTTTAGAGTAATTTTATTTCTATAATTATATGGCGCGTCATTTGTAATAAGGCTTGGATTTATAATTAACCCCATTTTCTTAAAATAATTAATTACTTTTTCCTTTTTATAATCAATACCTTTTTCATAGGATAAAGTTTGTAAAGTACAGCCACCGCAGATACCAAAATAAGGACATAAGGCATCTATTCTATCACTTGATGGGTTAACTAAATCCACCAAAATTGCTTCATTATATTTTTTATGTTCCTTTATAATCTTGATATTGGCAATATCACCTGGGACTGTATTTGGTACAAAAGTAACTTTATCATTTACAAAACAAATACCACGACCAAAGTCATCTAATTTAACAATTTCAACTTTCATAAACATCACTATCAATATTTTAGCATAAATACCATTATTTGGTAAATATTAATAATGGTGATTCTATGAACAAAATAGTAAAAAGATTAGAAACTGAATTTAGTAAAAGTCCAGATTTTGTGATAAAAGAAATAAATTTATCTATTTTTAAAACTATGTATTTAATATACCTCGAAACAGTTTCAAGTAGTAATAAAGTAAATGACTACATATTAAAAAATATTATTTTAAAAAAAGATGAAATTAATAAAAATAATGTTTCTTCATTTCTAGCAGCTCCGAATACGTTAGAAATTAAAAATGCTGATGAGTGTGAATTTTACTTAACAAATGGTTTTTCTTTAGTAATTATTCAAGATAAAATTTATGCTATAGAAACTAGAGCAGATATTTCTAGAGCAGTTTCAAACAGTGAGGTTGAGTCATCAATTAATGGACCTAAAGATGCGTTTACGGAAAATATTCAAATAAATATTGGATTAATTAAAAGAAGAATTAAATCTAGTACGTTAAAAACAGAAAGTAGAACTATTGGCAGAAAAACACTTACAAATATTAGCATTCTTTATTTTGAAGATATTGCTGATGCTAACCTTGTAAATAATCTACTAAAAAAAATCGATACTATAGATATTGATGGAATTGTGGACTCATCGTCTTTAGGTTTTCTTTTAGGTGATGAAGAAAATAGTGTTTATCCAACATTCATTGAAACAGAGAGACCAGATAATGTTGCTACATTCCTAATGGAAGGAAAAATAGCTATTGTTGTAGATACCTCACCTTTTGTTTTAATAATACCGGCCTTTTTTATCGACTTTGTAAATCCTGTTATTGATAATTACAATAAAAGTAAAAATGTTAATTTTATAAAAATTTTAAGAATAAGCGCCTTTTTAATATCAATGATGGCTCCGGCGATATACATTGCAATCATGAATTATAATCAAGAGACCATACCTACAAATCTTCTTCTTAACTTTGCTATTCAGCGAGGTGGTGTTCCATTTCCCACAATTATTGAGACTTTACTTATGCTAATTGTCTGTGAAATTCTAAGAGAAAGTGATTTAAGGTTTCCTTTAAGTTATGGTTCAGCTATTTCCATACTAGGTGCCATAGTTTTAGGTGAAGCATCTGTTTCTGCAGGTATAGCATCTCCGATTACAATTATTGTAATAGCTATAACATTTATATCTAGTCTTACATTTACAACCATCGAAATAAATAATGCTTTAAGATTTTTTAGATTTGTCTTCATCCTTTTAAGTGGCTTATTTGGTTTATATGGCATTACTCTTGGATTATTTTACTTTTTAATTTATACAACAACTACAAACTCCTTTGGTAAACCTTACTTTGCTCCGATATCACCATTTAACAAAGAATATTTCAATAATACAGTTTTGAAAAAAACACTCAGAAAAGATACCAGAAGAAGTACATTATTTACTCATAAAAATATTGTCAAACAAAAGGAGGACTTATGAAAAAAATATTAATTATTATACTTACACTACTTCTTTGTACGGGTTGTTTTGATTATAAAGAAATAAATGACTTAGCCATAATTAATGCAATCGGAGTTGATTATGAAAATGATGAATACGTTATTACTTTAGAAATATTAAATGACCAAATAGATAAAGATTCTTCTAAAATAACTTCATATACAAAAGTTGGGCACGGCAAAACTTTAACTTCAGCAATTGAAAACGCAGCCGATAAATTATCAAAACAACTAATATTTAATCATATAAAATTAATGATCTTAAGTAAAAGTGTTGTTGAAAATAAATTTGATAATATTATTGATTTATTTTTAAGAAATACATATTTTAGAGAAAACTTTTATGTTATATCCTCAACAGATACTAGACCAGAAGATTTACTTAATCATACAACTAATGAAGCCCCGATTGCAAGTACAGCTATTATAGATACATTAGAAAGTATTAGCTATTCATCAAATACAAATATATTAAAAATGTTTGATGAAATAATTGAAGAAGTCATAACTTATGGAATTGATACATGTTTTTCAAATATTACTCTAAAAGATGATGAATTTATAATTGATGGTATGTCTATTTTTAATAACTATAATTATAAAGGTAATTTAAATAGTGAATATGTAAAAATTTATAAGTTATTAACTGATAATTTTGATAGGCCATCATATACAATTAACTATGATAATTTAAGTTTTACTGTTGCTATAAATAATGGTAAATTAAATACAGAAATAAATAATGGTAGTATAAATGTAAATGGAAATTTAATGGGAAGAATATTAGATAATGACCCAGCATTTAATATTAGAGACCCTAAAAACTTAGAAAGAATAGATAATGATTTTACTAATCTTTTAAATAAAAAAATTTCTGAATTTATTAAAGTATTACAAGATAATAATAGTGATATTTTAGGTATAACTAAAAATTATTATAAAAAAACTAGAACTAAAGATAAAGATTATTGGTTAAAACTAGATATTAAATCAAATATTAAATTTAATATTAATAAAAAAGGTTTAATATATGATGTGGAGCGTGAATCATGAAAAAGAATAATTGTTTATTTATATATTTCTTATCACACTTTCTTTTTCTAGGTGGTGGTTTTGCAAGAATTTGTGAACTAAGTAATACTGATACTTGTATAGCTTTTATTCTTGGAACATTACTAGGAATAATTATAATTTACTTAATAAATAAAGTGTCTTGTAATATACCTTTAAAAGATTACATAAAGAAAAATACATTTCTAAATATTTTATTTAAATTAATATATTTTTTATTCATATCATTTAATTTACTTATTTTATTTGTTATACTATCAGGCTTTTTATATTCTTACTTTCTTCCTTTTACACCATCTATTATATCTTGTTTACCATTCATTATTCTAGCAACTTATTTAAGTGGTAAAAAAATAAAAGATATTTACAATGTTGCATTTGTTTTACTTTTCTTAAGTTTATTTATAATTATTCTTAAAACTACTCTTCTTACTAATGAATTTCATTATTCAAACCTTTTTCCTATTTTATCTGTAAAAACTACAAGTGTTTTTAAAGCATCACTTATTTATGCTGTTATTTCTACTAGTCCATTACTAATTTTACTAAATGAAAATATTGAATTTAAAGCATCACTAAAATATTATTTACTTGCTGCACTTACTAATATTATAGTTGGTCTTACAATTACTTTAATATTGGGAGAATTGATTAATGTATATAGTTATCCCGAATATACTATTTTAAGAAGAATTAAATTTTTTAAATTTATTGAAAACATAGAAAATTTTATTTGCATTAATTGGTTCTTTGATTTATTTATATCTTTAACATTATTTATAACAAAAATAAAAGATACTTTAAATATTAAAAATAATATTGTACCATTTTTAGTATCTCTTAGTATTCTTTATATTGTAAATAAATATTTTGCTAATAATTTTTATAATACAATGTTTCTTTATAAGTTTTTTCCATATATATGTGGTGGTTTTATAATTGTATTATTAGTACTTACTTCAATAAAAAAATTGTTTAAATCAAAAGTTTAATTAATGATTTACACTAAAAAAGATAGCGTTTTTTTCAAACTCTATCTTTATTTAGTTATTGGTTAACTTTCAACTTTTTAATTTCAGAAATCGATAAGTTTGTTACTCTACTTATAAACTCTGGATTGCAGTTTTCTTTTAACATATTTTTAGCAGTTTTTAAAAGACTGTTTTTAGCACCTCTTTCTTCACCTCGTTGTTCTGCTGAAACTACTTTCCATGAGTCATCATGAAATATGCTTATCACTTCTGGGTCATTTATAAAGCTATCTACCATTTCAACCGTACTCATCATCAATTCATCTCCTTTGGCTATTTCCATTATCTCTTCACGTGTCTTAGCATTTATCAATCTGCACCATCTTATAAATCTCTCTTCACTTTTAGAATAAGATATTTTATCTAAAATGTCAAGCCTTATTAGCAACATTTCTATGCCTTTATTTAATATTTTTTCATGGCTTATAACATTTATTAATTCGTACTTATTTATAATTTCGTTATTACTTAATTTGTAATTGCCATTCATAATATTAAAGCTTGTTACCTTTTTAAGTCTTTTATAAGGATTATTTTTTCTTAGTTGATGCGAATAAATATAAGATGCATATGCTAAACTTTTTTTACATTCAGTTTCACCGAAGTTGTTATACATTTCAATATTTACTAGTTCTCCATCAGATAATAATATAACTATATCCAAGTAATAATCATGTAATTTTATGTTATTGTTCTGAATATATTTTTGTTTAGTAACTCTAATATTTGAAATAGTTAAATCTGAGTTAATGTATTTTAAATATGAGTAATAAAAGTCTTTAATAATCCTTTTATTACTAAATATGTGTTTAAATACGAAATCACTGGTTAGCCAGATAAACTCTTTTGTTTCTGTCATGAAAATCACCTCCCCATGAAACAAACAAGTTCTATCCTAACACAGTTGTCTTAAGATATTTGTTGGTTTTTGTCGAAGAGGTTAAATTTCTATTAAAAATTGATGATTTTTACATAAAAATGACTGTCTAGAAGGATTTTTGGAGTAAAAAAGTTAAAAAAAAGACACAATAAAAGTTGCAAAATCTGCAACTTTTTATTGTGTTTATTTAACAACATCTAGGTCCAAAAACGTTTTCACAAACATTTTCTTCACAGCAAGTATATTCTGGTGTAAATGTATGTCTATAAACATGATGGTTTATTATTCTTGTATTACAAGGCATAATGTGAGGTACTTCATGACAAATATATCTATGACATATTCTTTCTTGAGGACATTCATAAATTGGATTTTGAACACATCCAGGCATAGCGTTCATCATGCCATAATCTCCAGCTCCCCCAGCTACATATGCTTCAGTCCCCATTTTAGTTTTATCATAACTTTTTTTCATTTCTGTTTCTTCTTTGAAACTTTCATTAAAATAATTCATTTAAAACATTCCTTTCTAATGTATCTTATGAATTATCTTTCTTAATGGCTAGTCAAATACACAGATTATTTTTATAATATTTCAAGTAAATTTAGGATACTTGCAAATAATAACCATATTAAATATGGTATTTGTAAATATGCTGCAAGTTTATTAACTTTGAAAAATTTATATATCATATAAATCACAATTACAATTAATAATAAAATCCATAAAAATGCTAAAATCTTCATATTAAATGTAAAAAATATAAATGTCCAAGCTAAGTTTACAACTAAATTTGTTTTATAAATATTTATGTCTTCTTCATTATCCTTAACTAAATAACTTGAAATTCCCATTAAAATATAAAGAATACTCCATACAACAGGAAATATCCAACCTGGAACAAATCCATGATAAGACTTCATGTCACCACTAGTTATAATTCCTACAACTGCTCCACTTATTAAAGGAATTAAAATATAAAATAATAATTTTTTAATATCTATCTTTTTCATATTATATTTGTATGTAGTTATTGAAATTTTATGCAAAATTCCAAAGAAAAAAGAGCTTATGCTCTTCCAGAATATTTTCCATCTTTAGTTGAAATAATAATTTTTTCTCCTTCATTAATAAATAACGGAACTTTTACTACATAACCAGTTTCAATTTTAGCATCTTTACTTGCATTAGTTGCAGTATTACCTTTAACTGCTGGTTCTGTTTCTATAACTTCATATTCAACTTTTTCAGGTAATGTAATACCAATTATTTCTCCATCATAATTGTCAATATCAATTTCTAATCCTTCTTTAATGAAATTAACATTGTCACCTAGAACTGATGCAGGAAGTTCAATTTGTTCATATGTAGAATTATTCATGAACACATAAGTGTCTCCCATTTGATATAAATAACCAGCTTTTACTTTTTCAATATGAGCTTTAGTTATTTTAATATTGGTATTAAATGTATCTTCAGTAACTGCTCCAGTTTTTAAATTTCTTCTTTTAATTCTAACAAAAGCAGGTCCTTTTCCAGGTTTTACGTGTTGAAATTCAACAATAGTATATAAATTACCATCCATGATAATTGTCATACCATTTTTGATATCATTAATATTAATATCCATATTTAATCCTCTTTTCTATTATTTTTTTTCTTTAGCAGTTACTGTCTTTCTACATTTTGGGCAGTATCTATTTAATTCAAGACGGTCTGGAGTATTCTTTTTATTTTTACTAACTGGGCGTAATTCAAAACCACAAACAGAACATCTCATAGTAACTTCACTACGATTTTCTTTTTTTGCCATAATTTTTCCTCCTCACTTAAATAATCTCTATTAATTATACCAAAAATCTAGCATTTTTCAACTAATTTAGATAATTTTTTTATTATTTGTTTAAAATTTCCTACTTTTATTACAATATTATAAAACCCAGTAGGATTTTTGCAACTGTAATTTTTGTGTTCTTCTTGAAATTTGTATATTTACTTAGCCTATTCGTATATCCGTTTAGTTGTACTTATATTATATTAACAATAATCCAACTCGTATCGTGTATTTATTATATATACCTAGTTTATTCTCACAGGGTCACTCATACTTCCTGACCCTGATACATAGGTTGTGGAAGACAAAAGACTAAAGGACGGACGCGCCCCACTGAAGCCGCTGACACCGAAGTTGCCCACGCGGCCAATGTCGCTCACACCGAACGCAGCGTCAAAAAGGTCCGAACGGCGCGAAATAGTCCAATCCCAGCCTCCTCCGTACAACCAGTTTTCTCCCTTCGAAAATCTATAATCTTTTGTTGCATCACTTGAATTATTACCAACTAATGTCCATGCACTAGGACTTGCACTATAATAATAATCAGTTACATACATTAATCCTATTTTTGCATCATATGTAGTTGTTGATGCACTACTTCCTACTTCGTATTGATATGCTGTTTTTGGTACTGAAGTTCCTATATTAGCCCATGAACCTCCACCAACTTTCCATGTTGTTGTTGCTATTTTATCAGACCATGTGCTTCCTATATTATTAACAAAATTAGTATTTAAATTTACTTTATTTAAATTACTTTCACTCCATGTGTTTGTTCCTGCATTATTCCAGTAATACACCGAATTACTTGATGGACTTTCTCCTTGTTCTCCACTAAAGTAATATGAATATTCTTGAGAAAAGTCTCCATCTGTTCCGAGTAGACTTGATTTTGCATAATCATATTTTATTAATTTTACTTGATTATTAAATACACCAATAATTCTATATAAATTTTCTGTTGGACAAGTGCTTGCTTCACTTCCAAAGCATACAAAATTTTTTACATTATCCTTTGTTAAATATCCTTTTTCTACTGATGCACTTAATGCTTCATTATAACTTTGATATTGCGTTGTATCTCCTTTTATTAAATAATAATGTGTTTGAGATGAACTACATACATAACCTACAAATTGTTTGGTTCCATTACAATAAAAATCTATTAATGCTGTTGTTACTGTATTATTATATCCTATCATCATTGTTGCTCCGGTTGCTTTTCCTGCATCTGTTAAGACATAATCTCCTCCAGCATATCTGTAAGAGTTATCTCCTGCTCCATTGGTTAAAGTGGAGTTATGATAATATAGTGCATTGTCCCCTTGGGTTCCTGTGTATTGAGATATAACGTATTCTGCAAGAGTAATTGGAGGAATTAAATCAAAATACACATAACACTTATCTGATAAATTACCTGATACAATAACTGCTTTCTTCGTATCATCCCAGCTTAAAGTTGAACCATTTTCACATCTAGATAATTCCGTATTAAACTTATATCCATCTGTAGGCCATCCACTCTGAGTTACTGTTTTATAATCTCCTGCTCCAGCTGTTTGTTCTAGGTTCATAGAAATACCCTTAGTTATTTTTGTTGGTTTAATACTTTCTTCTTTATAAATATTATTCTGTTTTAAAGTACTAAAATATGTAAAAGTTGTAACCAGTAATATAAATATTATTAATGTAAATATAACGTATTTTTTCTTCATTTTTATCCATCTCCATAACAATATCACACACAGATATTTTATTTTACATACTCATTTTAACCGAAAAAAAAAAAAAAAAAAAGCACTATTTTAACACATTTGTGTAAATAGTGCTTTTTTAATTGTAATTCTCGTTTAAATATGTAACTATATCTTTAGTTATCTTACTGGCTCCAAAATAAAAAGCATCAGTCTTTCCTTCTTTATGTGAAACATTCGGAGTAATAACTACCAAACTAAATTTAGGGTCTTCAGCTGGATAAAAACCTGTGAATGTTGATGAAATAGTAGCAGTATCAACTTTACCGTCATTATTTGTATCTAAGAAAGACTCACTAGTTCCAGTTTTACCTGCAAAATCAAGCCCTTGAGGGACATAAAACTTACCAGTACCTTCACTTAAAACAAGCCTCATACCTTCCTTAATTCTATTTAAACTTTCAGAATTTAAATCAACATTATTTAAAACATTTATCTCATTTTTTAAAATAGTTTTATCTTTATTCCTTATTTCTTTCATTAAACTTAAAGACATTCTTTTACCACTAGCAACACTATTTATATATTGCATAACTTCTACTGGAGTGTAAGTATCATATTGACCAATTGCAAGGTTCAAAAGTAAATCATCTGCTATAGTTTTACCAATAATACCAGTTTGTTCTCCAGGTAAATCAATTTCTGTTTTAACTCCTAAGCCAAAGCTTGCAAGCATATTTCTATAAATATCAAAATGTTCTTTCGTAGCATTTAATTTCATATTTGGTTTATAAGTATTTCCTGTAAGTTTAATAGCAATCATATATTGATAATAATTTGATGAATTAGCTAAAGAGGTTAAATCATTTACTTTACCTAATCTTTTAAAACTACATTTTTCAGGTACAAAATAAAGTTTAACACAAGAATCATTAATATAAGCCCCTGGAGTAATTAAGTTATATTTATAACCCACCCCAATAGTTGCTCCTTTTACAGCACTTCCTATAGTGTAAGACTTATTAATTGTATTTAAGCTTATATCACTAAAAGTATTATCATTATTAAGTCTAATGCCCCCAATTGCAAGAATACTTCCATTTAAAGGATTACTAACTATAGCATAACTATCTTTATAATATTCTGTATTTCCATATTTTTTACCTAACTTAATCTTATCTTTTAATATTTCTTCAATTCTTTCTTGCATATCTATATCAATTGATAAAACTAAATCATTACCTTTTTCTTCTTCCTCTATTTTACTTAAAGTATAATCTTTATTAACTTTATATCTTGCTTTTTTACCTTTTAAATATTCTTCATATTCTTTTTCTAAATAACTTATACCCACTAAATCAGTTAGTTCATAACCATTATTTAAATAATTATCTTTTTCTTCTTTTGTAATACTTCCTACACTTCCAAAAATATTTTTTAATGTATCCCCATATAAATAAACTCTATCCCAAGATAATTCTCCCGTTACACCAGGAATATTACTTTCAACTATTTTAGCATATTCTTCTTCACTTACATTTTTAGCTATTTCTTTTTTGCCATAAACATAACCATTATTCATTAAATAATAAATGTGAGCTACTCTTTTTGTTTTAGTATCATAATCTATTAAATCATCAGTTATTCTTTCTAATTTCATTTTATTTATGTCATCTTTATTTAATTTTCTTTCTTCAAGCAATCGGTATTCTTCTTTAGTTATTAGATTTTTTCCATTATCATTAGTTATTAAATAATATTTTTTTAATTCATCAACACTTGCTTCTTTTACCTCTAATATGTCTTCTAAAAATTCTGCTATTTTTAACTCTTCACTTATTTTTATACCTTTTATTTTATTATAATAAATTGTTTTTACTCCGATATTATCTACTAAAACTTTTCCATTTGTATCAAGAATTCTTCCTCTTGGTGCACTAATACCATTTACATATATATTTGTTTTTTCTATTAACTTTTTTTCATAAAAAGAATTATTAGATAAAATTATACTTAATCTAATACCAAATATTATAAATAATACAATAATTAATGCAAAACTTATATACTTTTTCATAGTATTTAGTATTCCTTTTTTAATAAATTTCATACAATATATTAAGGTGATTGCAATGTTTAATATAATCGGAGCTTATATAAATAGATTAACTAGGGAAGATGTAAGAAATTTTTCTTTAAATAAGGGTGCTAACTTTAGTGAAGAAGAAGTAAATTTTACTTATGATTTTATTAAGAAGAATTGGAAAGATATTTTGAAAAATCCAAGTATATTTGATATTGATAGATATAAAAATCATTATAAAGCAGAAAACTTCATAAAAGTTAAACAAGTATTTAATGAATATTATCAAAAGTTTAATACATTAAGATAGAAGAACCAAAGTTCTTCTATTTTATATAATATTTACTTACATCTTCTTGTAAATGTTCATTAAATACTTTATTTTTAATCATTTCTATTTCAAATTTATATGGAGGATTACCTTCAATATATGGAGTTTCTAATATCTTAGGAATATTTTTAAAACATTCTAAATATGCAACATTTATTAAAGTTTCAAATCCAATTGTGCCATAACCAATATTTTCATGTCTATCTTTATTGGAACCTAAAATATTCTTACTATCATTTAAATGAATACATTTTATTTTATCCAAACCAATTTTTTCATTAAATTCATCTAAATAAGTATTGAATTTACTTATATCAACACCAGAGTCATTTAAATGACACGTATCTAAACATACTCCAACTTTTTCTTTTAAAATAATTTTATCTAACATTTCTTTTATTTCATCAATATTTATACCACATTCTGTTCCTTTTCCTGCCATTGTTTCAAGTAAAATCATAGGTTTTGTATCCTCATCAATTATCAAATTAATAGCACTGGCAATATTATCTAAAGCTACATTTCTATCCATTTTTAAACTATTTCCAGGATGAACCACAATATAATTTACATGCATTTTACTTATTCTAGAAATTTCTTGTTTTAAAAATGAACAGGAAAAGTTCCAAGCTGCTTCATTTTCGCGATTAGCTAAATTAATTATATAAGGTGCATGACAGACAACATTTTCAATGTTTATGCCACTAGCTTGCATGTATTTTAATGCTTCATTAGTTAAATTTTCATCAATTTCTTTTCTTATAGTATTTTGAGGTGCTCCGGTGTAAAACATAAATGTACTAGCACCATAACTTGCAGCTTCTTTAGCACTACCTAAAAGTTGATTACTTCCAAAAGAAACATGTGAACCAATTATCATATTTCTTCACCACCATTACTTATTTTATCAATTGTCTTTTCCCAAGTTTTTTCCATTTCATACTTAAAAAACTCCATCATTGATTTTATATCTTCTTCTCTATCATATTTTTCTAAGGCCATATAATAGTATTTTTTGTCTTCATCATAAATAATTATCGGTGGTAAGTTATTTATCATAAGTATATAATTTACTAAAGTTCTACCTACTCTGCCATTTCCATCTGCAAAAGGATGAATACTCTCAAAAACATTATGAAAATATGTTGCGATTTTAATAATAGTTTCTTCATCTTTATTGTTGATATTATTTACTTCTTCAATTAATGATTTAATTTCTCTAGATACATCTTCACTTTTAGCTCCGACTTCATGAATACCTGTTATATAATCATGTTTTTTATATTCTCCAGGCCTTTCATTATTTATATTATATCTTCTTTCATCATATGTTCCTTTAGTTAATAGCTCATGAATTTTTTTAATTAAATTTTCACTTAATGGTTCTTTATTAACTATTTTATCTAATAAATAATTATAACAATCTTTTTGATTACTTATTTCAAAAAGGGTTCTTAAGTTTCCTGTAAAACCAATTATTTTACCGTTTTCAAATATTTCTCTAGTATCATGATATGTTATTTCTTCATTTTCAATTGCTCCAGAGTTATAAGCAAATAAAATTTTAAAATTGTCTAATACGTTTTCTAGCTTTTCTTTAGAATTAATATCTTGTTTTTGCCAACAATTTATGACATCTGTGTATTTGTACTTCATAATTTCCTCCACCAATATAAATTAATTATACCACAAAAACCTTAATTTTGATTATTAATAATTGATATAGATATATTTTTATTTTATAATAAAATTACCAAATTTAGGAATTGATTAATTAATCATAATGATCTATAATATATTTAGAAACAAATGTTTGGAGGTGTACTATGGAAGAATTATATATAAAAAGAAATATAATGTGTATTGATTTAAAGAGTTTTTTTGCATCATGTGAATGTATAGATCGTGGACTTGACCCATTTAAAGTACCCCTTGTGGTAGCTAATAAAAAGCAAGGAAATGGAGCAATAACTTTAGCGGTAACTCCAGCATTAAAAAAGCAAGGTGTTCCTTCTAGAGTAAGACTTTTTGATATTCCTCCGAATATAAAGTATGAAATTGTACCACCAAGGATGAAGTTATATATTGAAAAAAGTAAAGAAGTTGTTAATATTTATCTTGATTATGTAGCACCGGAAGATTTACATATTTATTCTGTTGATGAATGTTTTTTAGATGTAACTGATTACTTAAAATTATATAAAAAAACTGATTATGAACTAGCAGAAGAAATACTTAAAACAATAGAAAGAAAGACAGGTCTTACTGCTACATGTGGGATTGGTCCTAACCTACTTCTTGCTAAAGTAGCGATGGATACAGAAGCTAAAAAATATAAAAATGGTATTGCTAAATGGACATATGAAGATATACCTGAAAAACTATGGCCGATTACACCATTATCTAAAATGTGGGGAATTGGGCCTAGGATGGAAAAGAATTTAAATAATTTAAATATTTATACTATTCGTGAACTTGCTCATTATAATAAAAATGTTTTAAAAGATAAATTCGGTGTTATGGGGCTTGAACTTTGGAACCATGCGAATGGAATTGATACAAGCAGAATAAGTGATTTTAAAGTAAGTCCTAAAGATAAATCATATAGTCATTCACAAGTTTTATTTAAAGATTATAATGAAACAAATGTAAAACTCATCATAGCAGAAATGGTTGATGTTTTAACAGCAAGAATGCGTGCAAGTGGTAAAGAATCTCGTGTTATTGGTTTTGGAATTGGGTATTCTAAAGATGTTCACGGAGGTTTTTATCATTCTATAAAACTTGATACACCGACAGATTCATCTAAAGAAATTACTAATATTTGTTTTTTAATATTTGATAGATATTATAATAATTTACCAATTAGAAAAGTAAGTATTTCTTGTGGGGGGCTTACTAAAAAAAGTGGCGTTCAACTTAATTTATTTGATTCAATTGAAGAAAAGAATAATGAAGTAAAAGTAAATACTGCAATTGATGAGATAAAAGCAAGATTTGGTAAAAATAGTATTGTTAAAGCAAGTAGTCTTTTACCAGACTCCACTGCTATTGAGAGAAATAAGAAAATTGGAGGTCATCATGAATAAAGATAGAGGTATGATAAAATGGATGCCATTTAATTCTGTTGTTGCTAGTAAAGATATTCTTTATTCTTTAATGAAAGAAAAAACAAAAGTAACTAGACCAATAATGAGTGATGATGAAATTAAAACAATTGAAGATGCAATAATTGATGCTTATTATACAGAACAAAAAGTTTATATTACTTATTTTAAAAATGGTTATAATTATGAATATTATGGTAAAATAAAAAAAATAGATAGTTCTAATAAACTAATCTATTTAAATAATCTTAAACTTTTATTTAATCAAATAACTGGAGTAACTGATACAAAATAATAATTGTTATCACTACTCTTTTTAAATGTCCATTTAAATTGTTTTAACTTTTCAAATTGATTAAATTCTTTGTTACCTGCTTCATCAATAAATTCACCGATTTGATTTGTTTTTAATGCACTATCATAAACAAAATATTTATTTTCTGGCCCCTTTACAAAATATCCAAATGCTTGATAAATATATATTTCATCATCTGTACTCGTAGCTTTAACTACACTTTTAACTATAAAATCTTCACTGGCAGGGCAACTATTTAATTTAATTGTATAATTATTATTTATTTCATTATATGTAATACTATATCCATCTAAAGAAATATTTAAGTCTTCAGCAAATGTATCATCATTAAATATTTTTCTAGCTTCACTTTTAATTTCTTCTAAACCTTTAATTACTTCATTACCACTACATGTAATCCCAAGGGATTTAAAGACAACCATTAGTTTTTGTTCAGAAGATACAGCATTACTAGTTATTTCATTACTACTATAAATAGCTAAAAGATTTGATAATTCATTATCATTTGTAACATCAAAATAACTTATTAATTCATTTACAAGTGCAGAATTAGCATTTATTTCCTCTTCATTTTTTACTACTTCTTTAGTTTTATGTCCTTCATCATAGTTTACAAAACCTACATAAAATGGATATAAACAATACCACATTAACCATAAAACGATAGCACTGACAATAGAAGTAACAATTATTTCTATCTTATTTTTATTCTTTTTTGGTTTTTCTTCATTTACAAAATAAAATTTATCTTCTTTTTCTTTCAACAATGGTTCTAAATTTTCCATCACTAATCACCCTATCTTTATAATATAATACCACAAAATACATAATTTAAAAAGTAAAATTTAACTTTTTATAAAAATTTTAATATTTATTAATTAACATGAACCTTTTTCGCTATATTCTGTTGGCTCATAAACTGTTCCTGCAAACCATACTTCTTTAGTGTTTTTATCGCGAATTAAGAACATAAATGGTTTATTAAAAGTTATATCTATTTCTTTAATTGGAACTTTGTAAATATAATCAAATCCACAGTTTGTGTCTCCAGCTCCACCACCTTCAGTTGCTGCAGCTGCTTTTATTCCTTCATTAGAAAATTCAATATTTGCTTTATGCATTACTTCACTAATGGATGCTCCTTTATTACTTGTTAAATTTATTAAAGAAGCATGAGATGGTTCAAAAACATTTTTGATACCTAAACTTTTTAAATCATTTTGTAAATCTAGAGCATATTCAAACTTATAAAGAGGTATTAAACCACGAATACTAGTAATTACACCTTTTTCAAAATTATTAAGTTCAATTGTTCTTAACTTAGAAATATAATCTTTTAATTTATCAGTATTAGTATTTTTTATAAAATTATCTAACGTTTCTTTTTCAGGCATAAAAGCAATATATTCTAATGATAATTCATTATAATCTTTTAATTCTTTTTGAAAAACTTTAATATCTTCATCAACATAAAATGTGTAATCTGTAGATGTTGCTACATCTTTATAGTTACTATCTATTTCTTTTATGTACCTATCTATAAATGATTTTGTATCTTCATATGTTCCTTCATTGCAGTAATCTTTACTAACCCATTCTTCATATTTTTCGCCGACAAAGTTCCTAATATTTGCTTCCCCTAGTTCACCAACAATATCATAATTATTTATAGTAGTACCAATTTCAACAGCTTTAACATCTTTATTATTAAAATCTAATTTACTATAAATATCACACATAATTGGCCCAACATACATACCATATTCTTCATGGGCATAACTTACGGAAAAATCAGAACCATCATAAGTGTGTTCTTTATCAAAAAATTCTTTACCATTAATAGGTTGAATTGGATTTTTCCATTCCATATCAATTGCTAAAGCATTAATAAGTAAGAAATCTAGACCTGATATATCTTCAAGTAGATTAGGTATTAAACCTAAAGTTTTATCTTTAACCCAATTATTTATATTAGAAGGATTTTTAAAAGCATCATAAATAATCTCAGCATTATAATTTTCTTTTAATAATTTTATATATGAGTCTTTAACACTCTTTTTAAAATTATCTTTAATAAACATAGAATTTGCTAAAGACATATTTTTAGTATTTTGATACTTTTTAGCTTTAAAATTACCAAGAACATTTTCTATTTCTGTGTGGGTATCACCAGTTGTAGCATCACTAAGCATACTTAAAGCATATTTAATAGAAAGCGGACTATAAATGATATTTTTGTTTTTGCCACCAACTTTCATAAAATATAAATCAAAAGCACTTAAGGTATTATCACTTATTTTATATTCTGAATTATTATTAACAACTGATGTATCAAATTTATTATTCTTATTTTTAGTAAGTAATAAATATGTAACTAAAATAATTAGTAAAACTACTAAAATACTTATTATAATTATTATTTTCTTTTTATTCTTTTTCATATATTCTCCTTATTTTTGACATTTTGGACAGAAATAAGTACTTCTTCCACCAATTTTTATATTTTCAATTAATGTATGACATTTTTTACATGGTTCTTTTTCTTTTTTATGAACCATTAAATGACTTTGAAATCTTCCCGTTACACCGAGTGATGAAGTATAACTTTTAATAGTTGTTCCTCCATTTTTGATAGCTTCATTTATTATTTTTATGGATGATGCTACAATATTTTTACATTCATCTAAAGAAATATCACAACCTAATCTTGTGGGATTTATACCTGATGCAAATAATACTTCATTTGCATAAATATTTCCTAGACCACTTATTATTGTTTGGTCTAACAATAACGTTTTTATAGGTATTTTTTTATTATGTATATGTTCATATAAGTAATGTTCATTTAAATCTTTGCTATTAGCTTCAATACCTTGTTTTTTTATAGCTTCAACTTTATCTATTTCACTTTTTTTAACTAAGTTCATTCTTCCAAACTTCCTAGTATCATGATATCTTAAATCTGTAAAATCTTCAAAAGTAATAATTATATGTTCATGTTTTACGATTTCCTCACTACTATTTTTAACAAAATATTTTCCTTCCATCCTTAAGTGACTAAGTAGATAGTAATCTCCAAGGTCAAACATTAACCATTTACCAATTCTATCAATATCTATAAATTTTCTTCCTACAAGTATTTTTTTAAAATCATTTATATCACTTTCAATTATTTTAGGATAAATAATTTTTACATCAACTATTTTTTTATTTAAAATCATTCTTTTTAAAGTATTTCTTACTGTTTCTACTTCTGCTATTTCTGGCATTTTACTTACCTCACTTTGCCTCATACCAATTTATGCCTGTATCTATTTCAACTTTTAGTGGCACATCTAATTTATATACTCCTTCCATTTCTTCTTTAACAATTTGTTTTATTTTTTCAAGTTCACTATTTTTACAATCAACAATTATTTCATCATGAACTTGAAGAAGAATTTTACTAGTTATACCATCTTTAATAAATCTATTATAAACATTAATCATAGCCATTTTCATAATGTCTGCACTCGTACCTTGAATTGGAGTATTCATAGCCATACGTTCACCCATTTGGCGAATTAAATAATTTGGATTATTTATTTCTTCAATAACTCTTTTGCGACCAAATAGCGTTGTAACACATCCAGTTTCTTTGGCTTCAGCAATTTTTGTATCAGTATAAGCTTTGACCTCTGGATAAAGAATATGGAACTTATTAATGAATTCATCCGCATCTTTTTTAGAAATATGAAGATTTTCTCCAAGACCAAAACCACTTATACCATAGATGATACCAAAAATTACAGCTTTGGCACAACGGCGCATTGTTTTTGTTACAGCTTCTTCAGGTACCCCGAATACTTCACCAGCTACATGGGTATGAATATCTTCATCATTATTGAAAGCATCAATTAAACTTGGACATTTAGATAAAGATGCCATAACCCTTAGTTCAACTTGACTATAATCAGCACTTAAAAGGACATCATTACTAGGCAAGAAAGCTTTTCTTATTTTTCTTCCAAGTTCTTCACGCACAGGTATATTTTGTAAATTCGGTTCTGTTGATGATAACCTTCCTGTTCTTGTTAAAGTTTGTTTATAAATTGTATGAATTTTACCATCACTTAAAATGTAGTTACCTAATCCTTCAATATATGTACTTTTTAACTTAGCAAGGTTACGATATTCTAAAATTTTTTCCACAATTGGATGCTTATCAACTAGCTTTTCTAAAACTTTAACATCAGTTTTATATCCTGTTTTATTTTTCTTACCCTTAGCTATTTCTAGTTTTTCAAATAATATTTCTCCCAGTTGTTTTGGACTACCAATATTAAAAGTTTCTCCAGCTAAATTATAAATTTCATTTGTAAGCAAATCTAATTTTACTTCAAGTTCTAAAGACATATCTTTTAAAACATCATTATTACATATAATACCAGTTGTTTCCATGTCTGCCAAAACATATAACAAAGGCATTTCAATATTTCGATATAAACTATATGAATTTGTTTCTTCTAACTTTTTAGTATAACTATTTTTAATATCAAATATAAATCTACTTCTTTTAACTAAGTCTTGTTCTATATTTATAAACTTTTCTTTTTTCATATTATCATAATATTTATAGTCTTCACTATTTTGATTAGCTAAATAAGCTAGGTCATCTTTAATATTTAAATTAAGTAAATAAGCCATAATCATAATATCATCAATACAATTAATTTTTATTTTTGTATTACATATTATTTTTTTTGCATCATAACAAATTATCTTTTTATCTTTAATTTTATCAAGTATTTTTAATACATTTTCTTTTTCTACATAATAATTTTTTGTAGTATCACTAATAGACATGGCAATAATATTAGCAATATGATAGTTTTCATTATCAAGTATTAGCTCTATAGCAACTTCATCACTTAAAGTAGATGGATTAATATCAGAAATAGTTTCATATTCTAATGTTTCTTCTTTTTTAGTAATTGTCATATTTTTTAAGAATGAGAAAAATTCTAAATCTTTAAAAAGATTTATTAAATCATCAGTTATTTTATTTTCATATTTTAAATCTTCAAGAATAATATTTAAAGGAACATCTCTATAAATAGTTGCTATTTTTTTGCTTATAAATGCCATTTCTTTATCTGCCACTAGCTTTTCTTTTGTTTTTCCTGTTACACTATCTATATTATCATATAAATTTTCTAGTGATTTATATTCTTGTAAAAGTTTTAATGCAGTTTTTTCTCCGATACCTTTAACTCCAGGGATATTGTCTGATGAATCTCCCATTAAAGCTTTTAAATCAATCATTCTTATCGGTTCAATTCCATAATCAGCCACAAATGTTTCATGATTATATCTAATAAATCCAGTTTGTTTTAATAATTTTACTTCTGTTTCATCACTGATAAGTTGAAGTAAATCTTTATCACTAGATACTATAACTGAAGCAAAATCTTTGTTGCTTTCAGTCATTTTTACAATTGTACCCACAATATCATCAGCTTCATATGGAGCAAGTTCAAAATGCTTAATACCCATTTTATCTAAAATATCACGAGCTATAGGCATTTGTATTTTTAATTCTTCCGGTGTATCTATTCTTCCTTCTTTATAAAAATCATATTCTTCTTTACGAAAGTTTTTTCCAATATCAAAAGCAACAGCCATATATGATGGTTTTTCTTCTGCAATTATTTTATTAATCATAGAAACAAATCCAAATAAGGCATTCGTTGGAACACCTTTTGAATTTTTCATCATATTTCCTGTATAAGCTGTTGCATAATAACTTCTAAACATTAAATTATTACCATCTACTAAAATTAATTTTTTTACCATAAATGTATCACCTTATATATAGTATATCATGAATTTATCTTAAACGCTTTAAAATTTCTTCTGTTCTTACAAAATTTTCATCAAAATTATTTTCATATGTTTTTAAAATATCTTTTACAAAATTTATTCCTTCTTGAATTTTCATTTTTACTTTACAAAGATTACAATTTAATTTTAATGCTATATCTTCAACCTTATATCTATCGCCATCTATCAAACCAAAGTATAACATAAATGGTTCTTTTACATCATCTGACATCATGTTAGCAATATTTATTAACAATATTTCTTCTGGACTTACAACTTTTTCTGGTTCTTCTTTAGTTATTTTGGTTGATTTATATTTTGTTTGTATTTCTTTTAATAAAACTGTTAATTTTCTTGTATCTGATACATTAAGTGTATTTAGATATGGTTCATCTAGATTAGGACCAAAAGTCTTTGCTAGTAAGTAATCTTCTTTTAGAGCATATGGTACTTCAAAACCTAATATTTCTTTTAAAGTTTTACGTAAGTATGGTGTTGGTTCATTTATTTTCTTACGCATTTTAGGTATATTAGCATATAAAAGCTTTAAATCATTTTCACTAATATCCTTTAGCTTTATTGCATCTTCAAAAGTTGGTCCAAAACATTTAACTAGCACTTGATAAAATTTAGCATTTCTATTTAAAGATTTGGCAATTATAAATAACTCTTCTTTGGTGACATGTAATAATTCCCAAAGGTATTTACCTTCATAACTATTAGCATTACTTTTTTCTTTTGGCCAGAAATTTGCTTTTAATAATTTGGTTGACCAATTATTTAATCTATTATCTAATGCATTTCTTTCTCTAGATGTTAATTTTTCGGCATTATATTTACCTTTTCCATCAATACCGAAGGCTTTTATCATAATAGAATAAATTAAAGTTGTTTTATCTTGTTCTTGCCAAAGATAAGCTATTCTTTTATTTATTTCATCATGTTCTTCTTTATTAGGGGCTTTATTTAATAAATCTTCTAATGTTTTAGAATTATCTACATGTTTTGGCCAGCATCTTAAATTAAATCTAAATCTTTCAATTTTATTAAATATCAAATTATTTTCCCCAGGAGTAAAGTCATCTTTATTATAAAGCTTTGTTCCATCAAAACCAAAAGCTCTGAACATTAATTTATATATAAATGTATCTTTATCTTGTTCTTCCCAGAGAATTTTAATTCTTTTGTTAGTTTCATCATACTCCATACTTCCCTTTGGATAACCATTTAATAATTCTTCTAAAGTAAATAGTATTGGACTTTTTCTTTCATTTTGACTTTTTCGATATTCTTCCATTATTTCATCTAATATTTTTCTAATTTCTGGTTCACTGAACTTCTTTTGGACTACTTTTTTATTTAACCCATAACCAAATTCTTTATGAAGAAGAACTTTAGAATGATTATCTAATGTAGCTACTATTTTAAATATTTCAGTGTTTGAAATATTTAAATATTCTAATAATGATTTTTTAGTAGTTTTAGATATTTCATACATTTTACTTAATATTTTCTTTTCTTTTTGACGTATTCTTTCTCTGGTTACCCCAAGTATATCTCCGACTTGTTCTAATGTATAATTATTAAAATATCTTAGTGTTATTATATATCTTTCTTTTTCTGTTAAACCTGATAATAAATGATTTAAAGTTATGCTATCAACCACTCTATCTTCAAATTCACCACTTTTTAAGAAGTTAAACATATTTTCTTGGTCTTTTTCATTTTCATCTTTTGGGGTAGCATCTAAAGAAGGATTTTCTGAAAAACTTACAACTAGATGAGTTAATTTTTTTAAATCCATTTCTAGATAATCTGCAAGTTCTTCTAAAGATGGTTCACGATTTAATTTTAAAGATAAAGTTTTTACTGCAGTTAAATATTTATTATAAACTTGATATTGAGCAGATGGAATTCTAATAGTTCTTCCCTTTTCTTCAATAGCTCTACTAATACTTTGTCTAAGCCAACAAGTAGCATAAGTAGAAAACGCAAAGCCTAAAGATGCATCAAATCTTTCCATAGCTTTAATCATTCCAAATGTTCCTTCATTAATTAATTCATTTAATTCTAAACCATAGCGTGTTTTCTTATTTGCTATGCTTATGATAAGGCGTATATTTCCTTCAATAACTTGATTTTGATAAAAGATATATTTTCTTTCATATATAGCTTTTTCTTCTGGATTTTTGCTTTCTTCATATAACTTTTTATATTTTTGAAAATTAGCTATATAATTATTTGTTACATTTTTATCCATAATAGGAATATCTCTGATTTCACTGAAAAATAAGGCTTCAGAATAAAGGTCTTTTGAATCTCCATAAGAATAGTCTAAGTCATCTTCAACTATTAAATTTTTTAGTGATGCATAACAAAATAAGATATCTCCATTTGTTTCTCCGAAAGTATTATAAATATCATCTTCATTATATTTAGTTTTACCTTGTAAAAACTTAGATAAGTAATTACTTATTATAGTACTTTTATCTATTAAAGTTTTTATAAATGTAAACGTATCTTCAATTTTATTTTCTTTTAAAACTTGATTAATATATTCAAGTTTCATTGTACCTGTCTCTATTTTTTGTTCAATATTTTTTATAATAGTATCAAAATCCATAAAACATTCCCCCGATTAGCTTATTATAACATAAAATCATTAAATTTTGTATATAATTTTTATAAAGAAGGAATTATTATGTTTTTAAATTTTTTAAATATTTTAAAAGATATGTTATTTTTTACAGGTTCTTACTCAAATAATGTTTTTCCTGAGCCTTTATCAAGTGAGGAAGAAGAAAAATGTATTAACAAAATGTTAGAAGGAGATATTGATGCTAGAAATAAATTAATTGAACATAATTTAAGATTAGTTGCTCATATTGTAAAACGATTTGATGTTAAAGATGTTGATACTGATGACTTAATAAGTATTGGTACAATTGGGTTAATTAAAGGAATTGATACATATAAAAATAACAAAAAAACTAAAATTACCACTTATGCAGCAAGATGTATTCAAAATGAAATTTTAATGTACTTTAGAAGTCAAAAGAAGATTGGACCTACAGTATCTTTAAACGATGCTATTGGACATGATAAAGAAGGAAATGAAATTAATTTAATTGATGTTATAAAAGATAAAGATGTTGATTTATTTTTAGAACTTGATTTAAAAAACAATATTTCTTTATTAGAAAAATATTTGAAATTATTAAATAAAAGAGAAAAAGAAATTATTATTAAAAGATATGGACTTAATAATATTAAAGATATGACTCAAAAAGAAATTGCTGATGATCTTAAAATTTCAAGAAGCTATGTTTCTAGAATAGAAAAAAGAGCACTAACTAAAATGCTCACAGAATTTATAAAAAATAAAAATATAGATTAATTTTCTTTAATAACTAAGTTACATAATGGTATTATAAAACTACCTAAAGAGTTACCTAGAACCATTATTCCAGTGTATCCTAGAGTTTTAAGTGACCAGATGTCCGCAACAGAAAAATAATACATATTAGCAATACAGTGTTCAAATCCACAAAGAATGAATACTGCAACACCTAAATAAACCACTAAATATTTACCAAAATCTGTTTGTTTTTTAAAACCATTTACAGCATAGTACATTAATAATCCACAGAAAATTGATAATATAAATATACTTAAAATATTATCATTTAATTTAGTATTTGCTAATATTAAAGATTTTTCATAAATATTATCATAAATTCTTGTATATCTTAAAATAAAACCAACACTACAAGCACCAATAAAGTTACCTATTAATGTAATTATCAATTCTTTTATATATTTTAAATTAAAATTAGTTATTAAATAACCTATTTTTCCAGTATAAAGATTTAAATTATAAATAAGTACTCCGAATAAACCAATAGAAAATAGTGATGCACCGATAACTTTATTTTCTATTGATAAAAATACTGTTCCACCTATAGCAATCATAATTCCTGCTAAAAAACTTTTAAATAATATTTTCAACTCTATCTACCTCTTTTTAATAAATCTACATAGCAAATGTAAATTGTTTCATATTCATTATTTTCATTTTTTTCTGATACTTGTTTAATCATGTCAACATTATGTCCTTCACTTTTTAATGATAGCTTTAATAAACTCATATAATCTAAAAGTTTTATTTCTCTTAATCTTTTAAAGCTTTTACCATGACAATCAAGGGTATCAGTTATAGTGTATCCGTACATATTAGAATTTAATTTTGCATCAACTATGTTTGAAATTGTTCTTAAATATTTTGCAATTATTTCATTTGCTTCATTTTCATTTAGTTTAATTGCATTAACCATTTGACCCTCCATTTTGTAGAAAAAAACTAAGTATTTCTACTTAATTTAAAATGCCTCAATATTTAATTTAATTTTATGCATTTTATGAATGTAAGCATAGGCATAAACCAAAGTTCTTAGGGCATGTGCATTTTTACCGCCCTTACCTATTACATATTTCATTTGATTTTCTGGAACCATTACTTCGATTATTTTAGTTTCATCTTCCATAAATTCTTCAACTTTAATCATTTCAGAGTCTTCCACAAGACTTTTAACTAAATATTCAGTATATTCTACTATATTCATAATTATTTACCTTTTTTTGCATCATTAAATGCTTTTAATATACCTTCATTTTTGAAGATTGCTTTTACTGTATCAGTTGGTTGTGCTCCATTTGCTAACCATTTTAATGCTACTTCTTTATTAATAGAAATTTCAGCTGGATTTGCAATTGGGTTGTATGTACCTACTGTTTCAATAAATCTTCCATCTCTTGGAAATCTTGCATCAGCAGCAACAATACGATAGAATGGTCTTTGTTTTGAACCCATTCTTTTAAGTCTTAATTTAACAGCCATTTTTCTTTCCTCCTTTAAATAACTAAAACTATATTACCATATAAAAATATATGTGTCAACTCTTTTTTGTTGACACATTTAATCAAGTGATTAAATTGTACATGCTTAATTTATTCTCTTACCTACGGACAGTTTTTATAAATTAAAAATATAACTATCATGTTATACCCAATCCTTCTAAAACTCTTTAAAAATGGCAACTCTAATGTTAAAATAATAATATCAAAATAAAATAAAAAGGAGTTGCCATGACTAAATTATATAACACTCAAGAAGAAATTGCAAATAAAATTCGTGAATTTTAAAAAAATAATGTTCCAGGTTTAAGAAAAACACAACTAAAAATTATTCCGGAAATTATTTTGGAATGATTTCTTCTGAATCTGTTGTATCCACAGATATTGCAAAGTGTTTATAAAATGAATTTTCTTATGTTAAATTAGAATCTGTTCAAAAAGAATTCGCAGATTTTTTAATAACGATTTATTTGACTCAGAAGATTTTTTTAACGCCTTAATTATTTATGTTATTTCTAAATACAAGCTAAAACACAAAGACAAAAGAATTCATATTACTTTTGACCATATGTTTTCTCATGATAATTGTGTTACTCTCATGTTTACCATGAGAGTTGGTAAACAAGGTATTCCTATTTGGTTCAAGCCCTTTAAACAAGAATACATTAATAAAGAAGTCTCAATTGAAAAAGGAGGTACCATTGCCTTTAATGAATCTTTAATCATTGAAGGAATTAATCATGTTTCTGCTCTGTTCGGAGAAAAATTTGATTTAATTTTCTTAGCTGACCGCTGGTTTAATTCTGAAAAAATTTTAAGTACAATTGCGTCTTTAGGTCACACTTATTGTATAAGATTAAAGAAAAATATTAAACTCTTTATTTATGATAAAAAAGAAGGACTTAAAATTTGGAAATGGCTTTCTGACTTACCTTCTCACAAATATCATGCCATCGTTCATAAAGATATTGAATTATATGAGACAAAATATAAAACCAATATTGTTATTAGTAAATATCTAAATACTAAAGACCCGTGGATTATTGTAACTAATAAAGATGTTGAACATGCTATCCAAAATTATTCTCATCGTTTTGGTTCTATTGAATGTGTTTTTTATATTTAGAAGCTATTAATAATGCTAGTGAAAAAGCTTATAATACTATGTACACAATGGCTTGTACTGTTGTGCTTTTTCTAACAATTATTGGTGCTGATTATTCTAAAAATACCAAATGTTATAAAAATGAAAAAATAGTTACTCATAAAGTATACAAAAATAAAGGTAAAGTTAGGGTTATGTCATTATTTAGAATTGGTTTAACACTATTTCATCGAGCCGTAAATTCAACAAAATATATCAGATTACCAATAAGATTTATTTTGTATGACATATAATTATTTTTCAACTATGACATTTTAATAATAAAATATTTATAAAAAATAACCTTGACATTTTTATCAGTTTTTTATTTCAACATTTTTAATAAAAAATCTTTTTTGCTTGAAATAAATTACTTTTAGTTTTAAATCATGTGTTAAAATGTGGTTTATCAATCACTTTTGCACACAATGTAGCCACACCATAATGAAAAAAAATGAGGTAAATCGTTCATTATTGGTCGGACTTTTTACCTCATTTCTCCTATGTTTCATCGGGGTTTATTCAAAACTGTCCGTCAATCAGTTACTCGCACAGGGTCACTCATACTTCCTGACCCTGATACATATACCGAAGACTCAAGATTGAAGGACGGGCGAACCGCATAGCTATCAGTCACATTGCTGTGGAGGACATCGCCAGTGCTAGTCACAGAGAACGCATGAGTCGTCCTGTCGGAATAGCGCGAAACTGTCCATTCATAAGAACCTAAATATAACCAATTTGTTGTTTTTGCTGCTCTATAGTCTTTTGTTGCATCACTATTATATCCCATTAGTGTCCATGCACTTGGACTTGCACTATAATAATAATCACTTACATACATTAATCCTATTTTTTTATTTACTGTTGTTGTTGATGCACTACTTCCTACTTCATTTTGATATGCTGTTTTAGGTACTGAAGCTGATATGTTAGACCATGAACCTCCACCTACTTTCCATGTCGTTGTGGCTATTTTGTCTGCTAATGTTCCTAAACTTGTTAAAT